>Ga0307987_1001665_pt1 | contig 12112 bp, 10 predicted proteins | sample EllFjometagen181_FD_203157 | JGI IMG/M metagenome (GOLD analysis project Ga0307987, IMG submission 203157) | Marine microbial communities from Ellis Fjord, Antarctic Ocean - #181 | ecosystem: Environmental > Aquatic > Marine > Unclassified | place: Southern Ocean | collected 2014-10-08 | reverse complement strand
TCTATAAATAGTAAAATTATCCATGGCTGTATTAGCGGCAGTTTTTACTGAAGTGGATATTTTGGCTCCGGGAATTTCTAAAGTTGCCTGTCCGGATATACGGCATTCAAGTTCTGCTACAAGCTGATGCCAGTACTCTCTATTAAGCTTTAGGTGTCTCAACTGCATTATTTATTGTCCGTTGACGTGGACCTTTATCGGTACGTACTGATTCCACAAGCGCATGCTTTATATATTCAGTTCCGGTCTTCTTATTTCTGGTTTTTATCTCTTTTTATAAACCAGATAGGGAATTTGTCAAGTACTCTTGATTTATTTAGGTCACTACATTTCAACTGCTCACGCACGTGCAATTTTATATTTTTTTGAATTTTGTGCTCAAAAATTATTTTCAACTTTTTTTAAAAAGGGTGAAAAGTGCAAAGAGGGCTTGGGTAGAGCTCTGAATATAACAATATGAAAAGGTTATTTTTAAAATGAGTATAAAAAGAAGTGATAAGAATCCTTTGATTACACCAAAAGATGTAAAACCGAGCCAGCTTGGTTTTAGAGTCGATTGTACGATGAATGCTGCGGCCACAACTTTTAATGGAGAAACCTTACTGCTGTTAAGAGTAGCTGAAAGTGTCATATCTGATAATCCTGACATAATCAAAATTCCTGTAGTTGAAGAAAAAAACGGATGCTGGGAAGTTGTTGTAAAAGAAGTAAATAAAAAGATTGAAAGTTATGACTTTTCTGATTCCAGAACTATAAGGTTAAAGCCTGGCGACAAAACTGTACTATACTTAACTTCTCTTTCTCATTTTAGATTGGCCAGAAGTAGTGATGGTGTAAATTTTAAAGTAGATGAAATACCGTTTATGTTTCCTGATACAAAGTATGAAACATTTGGTATAGAAGATCCCAGAATAACGTTGATAGAAGGTCGCTATTATATAAATTATACAGCAGTTTCACCTATTGGTGTAACAACTGCACTTGCTGTAACTGATGATTTTACACAAGTAGAAAGACTTGGTATTATATTTGGCCCTGATAATAAGGATATGTGTATATTTTCTGAAAAGGTAAATGGTAAGTACATTGCGCTTCATAGACCTACTCCAAAAGATATTGGGACACCTGATATATGGTTAGCTAAATCTGATAATTTGCTTTATTGGGGGGATCATGAACATTTTCTGGGAGCTTCCGACGATGAATGGGATAATTATAAGGTTGGCGGCGGAGCCCAGGTTATAAAAACAGATAAGGGATGGCTGCAGATTTATCATGGAGTTGACAGTACTCAACGATACTCACTTGGTGCAATTTTGATGGGTTTGAATGATCCGATAAAGATTATTGCGAAATCTAAAAAGGCTTTATTGGAACCTGAAACTAAATATGAAATAGAAGGTTTTTTTGGAAATGTTGTATTTACCTGTGGTGCTTTAATTGAACATGATATTCTTAAAATTTATTATGGAGCAGCAGATGAAGTGATGGCTTTAGCTGAAATTACTTTAACTGATCTATGGAAACATCTAGGACTTAAAATAAAACTTAAATCAGAACAAAAATGTGTAGATGAGTTACATTTAGAATTCACAACTAGACTTAAAGATAGTAAATTTTCTCCGAAGAAGCTTATTTTTGAAGGTGTTAAAGGTAAGGATGTATATAATATTACTGTGCCATTTAATCAAAATGGAAAAATTATTATAGCCGGAAGGGTTGAAAGTAGAGATTCTGAATATTCGGAAGTAATATTTTTTGAAGAGAATAATAATAAATGGTATCCTGTAAAAGATGCTCCTAAATATAAACTGCAGGATCCGGCTGTTTCAATCATCAAAAAAGAACTGGTGCTTAGCGGTATTGAAGTTTTTGATCATCCAACTCTTGAGGGCTTTTTATGGTATAAAACTGTCTTTTTTAAAGGAAAAGATATTTTTTCTCTTAGGAAATTTGCAGAAGGCCCGAATGGAATGAAAGATATTAGATTTGTTGATTTGGATAACAAAATTGGTATTTTTTCACGCCCTCAGCATCCGGAAGGAAAAGTAGGTTCACTTGGAGGTAGAGGAATGATTGCATATTCTGAAATTGAAACTCTCGATAATTTTAATTCAATTGTTATAGAAAATGCTTATCATTTATCTGATCAACTTGATAAAGAAGATTGGCTTGGCGCCAATGAGATCCATGTATTAAAAAATGGACTTTTAGGGGTTTTAAGTCATGTAGCTAAGTTTGATGAGAAACAGGACAGACATTACTATTCATCTGTTTTTGTTTTTGATCCTGAAACTAAAACTCATTCAACAATGAAAATCATCGCTGAACGTAAAATGTTTATAGATGGACCGGCTAAAAGTCCGGACTTAAAAAATGTTGTTTTTAGTGGGGGGCTTATAAGAAAAGAAAGTGGCAAAGCTATTCTTTATGTTGGTACAGGTGATACGGAAGCTCAGACAGTTGAAATAGATGATCCGTTTCTGGAATACGAAAACCTGTAATTATTAAATATATAAGATTAAATTGTTTATCTAGTGAAATTTTCGAAGAAACTAATATACTTACTATGAAGATATAGGCTCAATTATTTTTGTCAGGAGGTAAAAATGAGAGTTGCAGTAATTTCTACATATCCGCCCATCGAATGCGGAATTGGTACTTACACACAGTTTCTTACAGATGAGTTATTAAAAACACCTAATGAGATTGTCATTGTCAGTCAGCATGGAGCTAGAGGTGATGCTGTTTTCCCCGTATATAATGCAGATGATTCTGATCCTGCAAAAGAAATATTTGATATTACGATGAAACTAACTCCCGATATAGTCCATATTCAGCACGAGTATGGATTATATGGAGAGTTAGATGGTATAGCTGTTCTTGATCTTATTCATAGATTTAAATCTTCAAATATTCCAACTATTGCTACATTTCATACCGTATTTAAAGCTCCGGAGTTTAGGAGAAAATATATTTTAAAAACAATGTGTCGAGATCTTGACGGTATCATCGTACATGAAGAGTGTCATGTAGATCGCTTAACTAAAATATATGGATGTGATTTAAAAAAAATAAATCTTATTCCACATGGTGCCAGAATCATTCAACCAATAAAAGATGCTAAAGAACAATTAAAACTGACTGGTAAAAAAGTTATTTTACTTTTTGGTTATTTTAGAAAAACAAAAGAATTTGGCAAACTTTTGAAGATATTTCCCAGGATATTGAAAGAAGTTCCCGATGCATATCTTGTTATTGCGGCTAAATCAAGAAAAAATGAATTTAATGATTACAAAAACAGTATCTATGATTTGGTTATCAATCTCCCTGATCATGTTAAAGAGAATATTGAAATATTTAGAGGTCAATTTCCACAGCATACCTTTGATACGATATTAAATACTGCAGACATTTCTGTTTTTCCGTATAGTTTAGGCGCGCAAAGCGGAACAATGTGTCATGCTTTTGCATTTGGTATACCTGTAGTAACGTCTAATCTTCCTGCATTTGAGAGAATAATTAAAAAATCAGGAGGCGGATTCTGTGCGGCAACAGATGAAGAGTATATTAAAAACATCGTTAATCTGTTGAAGGATAATAAACTGCGAAAGCAGTGTTCGGAAAATATGATACGTTATGTGAAAGAAGAAATTTCATGGAAAATCGTTGCAGAAAAAACAATTTCTGTTTATCATAAGTTTGATGTAAATTTAAACTGTAAAGATCGTTATATATTTATACCCGATAAGCAAAACAACCTTCATTGTTTCGTATAATTGAATAGTATAGCAATTTACTATTCAATTATCTAATCATTAACATATTGTAGCGTTTCGTTATCGTTGTCTTGATCTTGATCGAAAGGACAGTGATAATGATCAAGACAACGAGTATGAAAAATAATTTAAACAGTTATATATTTTTAATTTGCTCATAACGCTATAACTTATGTCTTAGCTATGGGCTTATAACCAATTAAGGGAATAGATAATGCAACAAAAAAAAGGAATAGATATTCTCCATCGTTGGGAGGGAAATCCATTAATTGCATCAGAAACTCTGTCATTCAGTTGTTCCAGTATTCACAACTGCGCGGCTGTTAAATTTAAGAATATCTATATACTCCTATTAGATGTTGAAGATTTAAAAGGGCATCAGCTAATTTATTTGGCTAAAAGCAAAGATGGTTATAATTTCAGTGTTGATAAAAAGCCTTTGATACAGCTTAGTGATATAAAAGGTGGACGAAATGATGCAGATATAGGTGTTACTGATCCTAGAATTACATTTCTAGCTGGAACATATTATATTACCTATATGGTTGATAGTAGAGTGGGATTTCGGCTGGGATTGGCAAAAACAGATGATTTTAAAACAATTTCTCACCTTGGATATATTTCAGAACCTGATACAAAGGCAGGTGCATTGTTTCCAGAAAAAATTAATGGTAAATATGCCAGGCTTGATAGACCAAAAGATGGCGGACGAATATGGATAAGTTATTCTGAAGATTTAACCTACTGGGGTTCATCTGAAGTATTGCTATCACCGCGTGCAGGGTATTGGGATTTTCATAGAGTTGGTTGTTCAGTTCCACCGTTTAGAATAAAAAGCGGAGAGTGGATGCTGATTTATTATGGAATAAAAAACACATCTGCCGGTCCGTTGTTTAGGATAGGAGCAGCTATTCTGGACAAAGATAATCCAGCTTTGGTTACAAAACGTACCAATATACCGATACTTTCACCTAGAGAATATTACGAACGTATTGGTGATATTAATAATTTAATATTTTCATGTGGTGCTATTGTTGAGAAAAATATACTTAAACTTTATTATGGAGCAGCCAACAGCTGTGTATGCCTTGCTACAGCAAATATTGATGATATCATTGAGCACTGTATTGCAAGTGAAAAGGAGTTCTAATGAACAGACGAAGATTCGCTTATGGTAGAGATGTATTTCACAGATTTGAGGGAAATCCTATTATAATGCTGGAGGATATTCCATTTCGCGCTAATACTGTTTTTAATGGAGCTCCAGTAAAAAAAGATGGAGAATATTGGATTTTGCTCAGAGCTGAAGGACAACAGGGTTATTCTCTTTTTGCTCTCGCGAGAAGCAGAGATGGATTACGTTTTACTGTTGAAAAGGAACCTGTAATGCTACCTGCAAAAGAGGGCCTTTTTGCTAAATATGAAAAAAGGGGAATAGAAGATCCCCGTATCACTGAAATTGATGGTGAATACTATCTTCTTTATACAGCATACTCTAAATTCGGAGCACGAATTGCCCTTGCCAAAACTGAAGATATGTATAATTATGAAAGAATAGCGCTTATTTCTGAACCTGGGAATAAAGATGGTGTTCTTTTTCCTGAAAAAATAAATGGTAGATATGTACGTTTTGACAGGCCTATAGGTCATGGTATAGGCTGCATTTGGGTTTCATACTCGAAAAATTTAATTGACTGGGGGGAATCAGAACTTGTTATTTCTCCAAGAGGCGGGTATTGGGATAGTTACAGAGTAGGAGCTTCAATTCCTCCAATAAAAACAGAGCAGGGGTGGTTGGAAATTTATCATGGAGTTAAAATGACATCTGCGGGGCCAATCTACAAAGCAGGGACAGTATTGCTTGACCTTGAAAATCCTGCCAAAGTTATTGCTCGTTGTGAAAAATCTGCTTTATCGCCCAGAGAGGATTATGAACGGATTGGAGATGTTGGTAATGTTGTCTTTCCTTGCGGAGCAATAGTTGAATCTGATGGTGAAATAAAACTATACTACGGTGCTGCTGATACCTGCATTTGTGTTGCTACTGCAAGTCTCAATAAAATAATTGATTTTACTCTTGGTGGATCTGCATAAAGACAGTTTTATTAAAGTTTTATATATTATCCTCTACGTATTTATTCTTTACGATATCTAACTTGTTTTTTTTCATGTGGAAGCTATAATCTGACCTTATTTGTTATAATTCATTTATATATTTTAATATTAATAATTTTTCTTTAGGAAAATGAGAAAATGAAACTTCGATCAGAGCAAAAACATGTAAGAGAGTTACATTTAGAATTCAAAAAAGAAATAGCAGATTGTAAATTTATAGCAGATAAGCTTATTTTTGAAGATGTTGGAGATAAAGATGTTTACAATATTACCGTTCCATTTTTACATTATGGAAAGAATATTATAGTTGGAAGAGTTGAAAGTAGAGATTCTGAACATTCAAAGGTAGTTTTTTTTTGAGGAAAAGAATGATAAATGGTATCCTGTAAAAGATGCCCCCGATATATGAATTAAAGGATCCTAGTGTTGTACAAATAGGGAATGAACTTGTTGTAAGTGGTGTGGAAATATTTGATCATCCTGTTAATAAGGGGCACTTATGGTGGCGCACCATTTTTATGAAAGGAAAAGATATTTTTTCTCTTGAGAAATTTTCCCATGGTCCTAACGGGATGAAAGATATTCGTCTTGTGGATTTGGATAATAAAATCGGAATTTTTTCACGTCCGCAAAATCCTGAAGGTAAACTTGATTCTCTTGGTGGCAGGGGATCTGTTGCTTATACTGAGGTTGATTCATTGAATGAATTAAATGTTGATAGTATTGAAAAAGCAGAATTGCTTGATGGTCAACTAGACAATGAAAATTGGATGGGTGCGAATGAAATCCATGTATTAAAGAATGGACTTTTAGGGGTTTTGAGCCATGTTGCAATGTATGATAAAAATATGGGGAGACATTACTATCCTACTATTTTTTCATTTGATCCTGAAACCAAAACATACTCAACAATTAAAATTATTGCTGACCGTGATATGTTTGAAGACGGACCATGTAAAAAAACTGATCTAAAAGATGTTGTATTCAGTGGCGGTATTATAAGAAAAGATAATCGTAAAGCAGTTCTTTATGTAGGAACAGGCGATACCGAAGCTCAGAAAATTGAAATAGACGATCCTTTTATTGAATATGAAAATATATAATATTTAACATAATTTCTATTCAAATTTACGTTATGTAATTTAGGGCAATGGTGAATTAATTTCTCTATTGCCATTTTTTTATTTCCAGAGGTTATTATAGCATTTTCTGCAGAAAGATTTATATTCCTGATCGCCAACCATTATTTGTTCACCTGATTTGGTAGGTTTGCCGTTAATAAATCTAGCGTTAAACATAGCCTTTCTGTCACAGTCACATACCGCTCTTATTTCCTCTAATTCGTCAGCTAGTTCAATAAGTCGTTGAGTTGCAGGGAAAAGTATTCCGCGAAAATCAGACTTAAGACCGTAACATAATACTGGAATATTCAAATTATCAGCGATTTCAGCAACCTCGTTGACTTGTTCTACTGTCAAAAAATGTACTTCATCAATAAAGATTACCTGAATGTTTCTACCATTTTTTACTGTTTCAGTACGTATAAGGTTAAATAAATTATCTTCTTTTGAAATATTGACAGCATCAAGTGATAGGCCCACACGGCTTCTAATTTGACCACCATCACGGGTATTTACTGCAGGTGAAATTACAAAAGTATCATGACCGCGTTCCCGGTAATTATATTCAGCTCTAATTAAATCTAAAGATTTAGATGACCCCATAACTCCATATTTGAAATGTACTTTTTTCCCCATGATACTTGTTCTCCGGTTATTAGAAATTAAATTATAAGTTTATACTTGAACCAATCGATTTTTCTAAATTTTATCTCCTAATGCAGCCTCAGATTGGGCATAGGGAAATTCGAAAACAAAAATAGCTTTGCTATAATAACATAAGTTGATTATACATTAATATCCAATGTTTCATCAAGAATAGTTTGGGAACAATAAAAAACCCACTGTGATCATAATATGGATGATAACAGAGGGTGATGTTACTAATGGCTTTTATTTTTGCTCGAGTTCTAAGGTTTTGGTTATTTGATTACAAACTTTTGTTGGACCAAAATACTGGATAGGTCCTGGATATTGGTAATCATTTTTAATTCCCCAGCTATGTCTATTTTTTACAAGCTCTAGATAAGGAGCACCGTCAAGCTCTGTTAATGCTTTTTTGATGACAGGTTTATCTTCTCCATGACGTCTTTCAATATTCATCATCATTGTAACTGGTACACCGCCTGCCTGCCATTCTTTAGCAGGTTTAGTTAGATTCTTAACAATTGCCATATAACCTGTTTTTTTAGCACCAATTAAAGCAGAAGCAGTATAGCCTAAACTGTAACAGTAGTCAGCATCAAAATTTGATGGAGCAGCACAGCGTCCTTCATATCCGAAGAAATGATTAAGAGGACTGAAATTACCTGCAAATAGGCCTTCAGCTTTCCAGGCTGTTAGGCGGGTATCAAGCATTTCAATGAGCAGTTTTTCTGTTTCAATTCTTGAAACTTGAACATTGCCATGAGGATCTCTGTCCATGATAAGTTGTTTTCTAATAACTGTAGGCAGGGTCAGGTAAATTTTGGCGGATGTTGCTGAAAGTTTTCTGGTAATAAAGTCGATTTTATCCAAATCATTAGAGAATGATTCGAATGCTTCATGCTTTGTTGCCATTAATTCATTGAGTTCATCAATTAGAGTTCTCATTTCAGGAATAAACTCAATAAGGCCCTCAGGAACAAGAACAATACCGTAGTTCATTCCTTTTTCTGCCCGCTTTGTAATTACTTCCGCAATCGAATCAATAATTTCAGTAAGCGTAGTATTTTTACTTGCAATTTCCTCACCAATGATAGTGATGTTGGGGTGTGTTTGCAGCCCGCATTCAAGAGTGATATGAGATGCTGATCTTCCCATTAATTTTACAAAATGCCAATATTTTTTTGCAGATTTAGCATCTCTTTGAAGGTTCCCTACCATTTCTGAATAGACTTTACAAGCTGTATCAAATCCAAAAGAAGTTTCTATTTGATCATTTTTTAAATCACCATCAATGGTTTTTGGGCAGCCAATCACCTGAATCGGTATGTTATTAGCGCAGTAGTATTCTGCCAGTAGACATGCATTAGTATTTGAATCATCACCGCCTATGATAACTATAGCACTTATGTCAAGTTTTCTACAGTTTTCTGCTGATGAGTCAAATTGAGCCTTAGCTTCAAGTTTTGTCCGACCTGAGCCAATGATATCGAACCCACCGGTATTTCTGAAATCATAAAGATAATCAGCAGTTATTTCAATATATTTATTATCAATTAGACCACCTGGTCCTCCAAGAAAACCAAAGAGCTTATTTTTGCTGTTTATTGATTTTAAACCATCAAATAGTCCTGCTATAACATTATGTCCCCCTGGAGCCTGACCGCCTGACAACACAACACCCACATTAATTGGTGAATGTTTTGTTGTTGTATCTTTTTTTCCAAAACTCAAAATAGGCATTCCATATGTGTTAGGAAATAGTTTTTCTACTTTTTTCTGATCATTAACGGATTCAGTTACATCCCCGTCAATAACAGACACATTAGCACCTTTTTCTAAAGAAGGCGGAAGTTTAACTTTATACTCTAATCTGGCTTTTTGTAATGCTGAAATTTTATTACTCATTATTAATCTCCAATGATATAAATTAAATATTTGTTTATCCACCTGAAAGCAGGATCGAGATTTAATCTCCTAATACAGCTTTGAATTGACCATATTAAATATCGAAAACAAAAATAGCTTCGCTTTATAATAAAAAACAGGAATTCAAGTACATATATTATATACTTAAAATTCCTGTTTGACCAGTGATAATTAAGGTAAACTTTGTTTTATCTTTTCATTTTTTCAAATTCTTAATTATGTTAGCTATCAACAATTTAAAAAATAATATATTATAATATTAAAGTAACTCAGCAATCTGAATTGCATTTAATGCTGCACCTTTCAGCAATTGATCTCCAGCGATAAAGATAGATAGTCCTTTATTATCATTTCTTGAAATATCTTTTCTTATTCTTCCAACCAGAACATCATCTTTTCCTGAAGCTGTAATTGGCATTGGATATATATTGTCTTTTACTGAGTCCGTGACAGTAACACCAGATGCGTTTTCAAGAATCTCTCTTGCTTCCTCAGGTGTAATATCATCTTCAAATTCCAAAAGAAGAGATTCACTATGTGCCCTGAATATAGGCAGTCTTACACAAGTGCAGTTAACTCTAAGTTCAGGAAGATTCATGATTTTTTGACTTTCAAAAACCATTTTCATTTCTTCTTTGGTATAATCATTTGCCTGGAAGACATCAATGTGCGGAAATAGATTAAAAGCAATCTGATGTGGAAAAATATCAGGATTTGCCTTTTCTCCATTAAGGATCTGCTTTGACTGTTCTTCCAGCTCAATCATTGCTTGAGCTCCGGCTCCACTTGAAGCCTGATAAGTCGAAGCAATAATTCTTTTTAGCTTTTTAGCTTTATGAAGCGGAAATACAGGAACAATCATAATGATTGTAGAGCAGTTTGGATTTGCAATTATACCATTATGTTTTTTGATATCTTCAGGATTTGCTTCTGGAACAATAAGAGGAACATCTTTATCCATACGAAATGCACTAGAATTGTCAACAACAATTGCACCAGCATCTACTGCTGCAGGAGCGAACTGTTTTGAGCGTGAAGCACCAGCACTGAACAGAGCTATGTCTACATTTTTAAATGAATTGGTTCCTAATTCTTCAACTGCGATTTCAGTACCTTTATATGTTATCTTTTTACCAACTGATCTAGATGAAGCTAGTAATTTTAAGTTATTAATGGGGAAATTTCTTTTTTCAAGTACCTGTAGCATTTCCTGACCTACGGCACCAGTTGCTCCTGCTATAGCAAGATTGTAACCTTTAGCCATTTTCTTCAACCTTTTAGTTTTTTGTTTTTTCCTATTCTATATGAACTATTTCTACCAGTAGATTTTGAAATGTTATCTACTTTTTCAGCCTCAAAATAGCTATATGGAATTCCGATAATAAATATTTATGCAAGCTATAAGCATGCACATTCGGTATATCTTTTGAATAATAAAGTTTTGAATTTTGAATTAATTAGCTTATACGTTAATATTAATATGAAATTTTTCTAATCAAAATTAAATTAAATTTGAAGTTGTTTGTGTAAAATCAGTTTTTGTAGTGTATTTTTACAGGTTGCACGATATCTTTTCAATATAATTTATTATTATTATTTATAACATACAGGAGTAAGTGATGGTTAATGTAAATATTCCTCCGGAAGAACATGTAAAAGTATTGGATGGGCAGGGTTGGATAGGTCTAGTTGATAGAATGGGAACTGAAACAACTATAGTTAATGCTGCCAGGGTCTCTTTTGGGAAAATTAGAAAAGAGATGAACAAAAAAGATATTGTACTTCTTGAGTATCTTATTGAAAATAGACACACAAGCCCGCTTGAGCATCTTGTTTTTACTTTTAGCATTCACTGCCCACTATTTGTTAGAGGGCAATGGCATCGTCATCGTACATGGTCATATAATGAAATTTCAAGAAGATACACTGATTTTGGAATTGAATTTTTTACACCTAATACCCTGAGAAAACAGGCAGAAATAGATAGACAGGCTTCAGTTTTCGATTCAGAGTTCCAGGATAAGACAATAATAGAGTCAATTGATAATCATAATAAAAAGTCACTTGAATTATTTGAAGATTTAATTAGCAAAGGAGTCTGCAGAGAGCAGGCCAGGGGAGTTCTTTCTCAAAATATGATGGTTACATTCTGGGGTACTGTTAATTTGGGTAACTTAATTCATTTTCTCGACCTGAGAGATCATGAACATGCGCAATGGGAGATCAGAGAGTATGCTATAGCTATTAAAAAACTGATATCTCCATATATCCCGAATGTTGCAAATTATCTCAAATGGAATGATTAAATCAATAGATAATGATTTCTGATTTGCCTGCTCTGCATAGCTCTGGCGATGTATGTCGCGAAACGGCAACATGATATAGCCTGGTATTTTAATGTATGTAAATAAAATCATTGTGATTTATAATAGTCTAATTTCTAAGAAGATACAAACTACGAAGTTTTGATATTTCTGTTAATATTGCCCTGAAGCTAAAAAAAACATATATTTTTAGCTTCAGGGC
>Ga0307987_1001664_pt1 | contig 12112 bp, 9 predicted proteins | sample EllFjometagen181_FD_203157 | JGI IMG/M metagenome (GOLD analysis project Ga0307987, IMG submission 203157) | Marine microbial communities from Ellis Fjord, Antarctic Ocean - #181 | ecosystem: Environmental > Aquatic > Marine > Unclassified | place: Southern Ocean | collected 2014-10-08 | reverse complement strand
TCATTCCCGGAGCCCCCGCAGGAGGGGTCGGGGCGGATACCGGTTTGTGCTCAGAATCGCCGCATCTGCGGGTGCTCAAGTAGAAAAGTGTCCGATACGGCCCAGCCTCAGCACAGAAAAGAAGCTCTCCAGAATGGCTCAAAACGGTACCCCTGGGACCGGATATGGCACCATATGGCAACCCTCCTTGAACCGGTTCGAGAGCTCCACCGGCAGTGCTTCCGTCCCCCTTGCGAGCCGCACCCATGGCGCTCTGCCGCCCCACCCCGGCGAACTCCGGGGGCTTATCTCGGCAGTGAACCGTCTTCAGCTCCTCTACACTGTCAGAATCCCTCTAGCGCAGCCAGCTCTACTCCAGCCGATGGTCCGAAAAACGGCGTCCACCATACTTGCCGATGGATCGCTGACTGCTCAGGAACGCCAAGGCGGCATGGAATGCTAGGAGAAGGCCTGCACGAGTTCCTGTCTGCCTGGCTTCAGGGGCAAAGAGGATACCAATCCTCGGGGCATCTGGCCTGTTCGCCCGCATGGCGGGAACGCGGGATGCAGAGCCTGGGAGGCTCTTTCAGAATGCCCATGGGGTTGCTGCGGGCCTGTGGCCTGGGCGCGGTTTTGGCGCTTTTCGACATCCGGCATGACCCTCGAGGTGAGGTTTGCCCTGGATCTGGGTGAAAATGCCCGAATCGGGGCGCAGTTTGCCTGTGGTTGGCCGGCGGATCCTGTTTTCCGGGGGGGGCGTGCATGTCCGTCTATCCGTAGGATCGGGCGATCTGTGCGCTGGAGAGCGCAAGCAGTCCAAAGAGGAGGTGCGCGGTCACCTTGCGGATGCCCTTCACCCATATCTTCCCGCATCCGTACCAGTCCTTGAGTTGGGAGAAGGCCCTCTCCACGCAACTCCGGTGCTTGTACAGCAGTTTCTCGTGCGGCAGGAACTCGGTCTTCTCGCCCCGCCTCCGGTTGTGGTCGATGACGGCGATGCGCCGCTTCGAACGGCTGTAGTGGCGGATGGTCGCCGCGTCGTACGCGGAGTCGGCCAGGTCGCATACCCAGTCCAGGCCCGCGCGACGGCATTTCTGCATCAGCGGAATGACCGCCTGACTGTCGTGCAGAGACGCGGCGCTGACCACCGCCGCCACCGGGATGTCCCCGTCGGTCACGGCCAAGTGGAGCTTGTAGCCCTTCCAGCAGTATTCGTGCCCGTGCCCCTTGGTCTTCACTCCGAAATCGCACTGCACCGGCACGCGAAGGAGGTCGCGTTCCAGGCTGTTCGCGGCTTGCCTCTCCAGGCGGGGCATGCGCGGACGCGGCCGGTCCCTGTCTGCGGGGCTCTCCCGCGCCGGGATGTCGGTGGAGTCGTAGCTTACCTGGCGTGCCGGTCCCCCGCGTTCCGCGGCATGCCTCCCCGTCAGCCGGGCATGGATGCGACCGGGAAGATCCACTTCGGCGAACTCCGCGAATGCCCGGCTGAAGGTTGCCTCCGACGGGATCCGGTGGCGCTCCTCCCAACCGCAGAGACGGCGCAGGACTGGATCGTGGCGGAGCCGGTCGAGCAGGCTGCGAGTGCAGCCCTCGCCGAGGGCCGCCTTGGCCACGAACGCCTTCAGAAAGGGCAGACGCCCAAGCCGCGGACGACCCCCCACGCTCTCCCCGTAGCTGTAGTGCACCAGCGAAGGAAGGTCCAGAAGCTCCAGTGTCGCAACCACCTGCCGGTGGCTGCTGCACAACTCGCCAAGCTCTTCCTCCAAGGCAGGGAACAGGTTGCGCTGGATACTGCGGAACGTAGCGGAAAGTGTGGCCGGAGCCATGGGCGACCTCCAGGGAAGGGAACGTTCCCTACACAGTCGAAGGCGCATCCGTTCCCGTCAAGGAAGGGGCGAAGATCCCACGCAAGATCCCCATTTATGCAAGAGGCTCCTGGTTCTTCACAGCACCTGCCTCCGGCAGGGGGCAGGCCCCCTGCACCCCCGGCCTCGATCCCTCTCCGGGGTTCGCCTGCCCGCCGCTCCGCTTGGCGGGGTGCCGCCCCTTCGTGGCGGACTCGCCCAGCTCAGGCAGATGGAACGGAACGCCCTCATCGAACTGGGGCCACGAGGGCGACGCGGAACCCGAGGTCGTTGCTCGAGAACGTAGGCGCGTTCCCGAAGCGGGACGCAGAGCGACAGTGCCTGGCGGGGCTGAACCAGCTGCCGCCCCGGAACACGCGGTACAAGCCTGTATCAGGGCCGTGCGGGTCGGTTACGATGCCTGCCGGATAGCCGCCATCCCAGTCGCAGCACCACTCCCATACGTTGCCGATCATGTCGTGCAGACCCCAGGCGTTCGGCTTCTTCTTGCCCACCGGCTGAGTTCCTGCCCGACGGTGGTTCTCCTGCTTCTCCTTCCAGTCGCTCGAATCGTAGCCGCCCTCGTACGTCACGCCGCTGTTCCCACCGTACCACGCGATCGGGTCCAGTGCCCGGGCGTTGCATTCCCCGAGGACACGGATATCGCCCGTGTACAGCGCACTTCCTGTCCCCGCACGACAGGCATACTCCCACTCGGACTCCGTCGGCAGGCGGTACTCGTGCCCGGAGGGGGCGTTCAGCTTCTTCAGGAACTTCTGGCAGTCGTTCCAAGAAACCGACTCCACCGGAGCGTCCATGCCGGCATGCTGGAATTGCGACGGGTTCTTCCCCATCACGGCCAGCCACTGGCGCTGAGTCACCTCGTACTTGCCAAGCCAGAAGCCTCTCGTCAATGTTACACGATGCTGCGTCTCGCCTGCCACCCACTCCCGCTCCAGGCCAGCTGCCACCCTGGCATCCTGCTCAGGCTTGGGGCTCCCCATCGTGAACGCTCCCGGAGGGCACCACACCAATTCCAGCTTCACGCCGCCCCCGAGATCCACCGTCTTCGTGTCGCTGGCTTCCGGGGCGACGACAACCCTCTTCAGTACAACTGCACGCGTCCCCACATCCGTCCCAGGATGAGCCGGACGCACCGAAAGACTGCCCTCCCTGAACCCCGGAGCCCTGACGGAGAGAACATTGTCCACGAAGGGAGCAAGGGAGATACGTTCGCCTGCTCTGCCAAGGCGTTTGCCGGCTGATGAGAAGACGGCGGCGCCCGTGGCGTTGCAGGAAATCGTGACCGTGGCAGGCTTCGGGTCCAGCGTGAACGAGGCCACGGCGGTCCTGCCATCGGTGACTCGCAGTGTCTTCATGGCGGGCATCCTGTAGCCATCGACCGTGAGCTCCACGGAATGGGTTTGGCACGAGAGCCGCGGTTCATTGTGCGGCAGTGTCACCTCACGCCACGGTCCGTTGTCCAGCCGGGTTAGTGCCATGGCGAGTTCCTGGCGCGGAGTTGTCGCCTCGATGCGGATTGCGCCCAACTGAATCACAGGGGGCTTCTGCTGCACGTGCTGAGGCATCGGCTTCTGCTGCCGTACCGGTATTTCACTCACTGTCCCCTGCAACGGCTCTCTCCTGTCATATGGCACGCGACGCCCCATCGTTGCCAAGATACCCGCCAGTGCCAGCGCCAGCACGACTATCAGCAGGAACACCCATCCTCTGTTGCCTCCCCTTCGGGTATCCCGCGCGTTACGCAGTTCTCCCCCGCCCAAGGCGGTCATGAACTCACCGCAACTGCCGAACCGCTCTGCCGGATTCTTGGCCAGACCGCGCGCCAACACTCGCCATGTCCGCTTGTCCAACCCCCGAATCAGTCGGGGCTCCTCGTCGAGTACGGCACGCTTCAGCACGCTCGGGTCGGAGCCGTCAAAGGGCAGACGCCCGGCCAGCAGTTCGTAGGCTGTCACCGCCAGCGCGTACTGGTCGGTGGCAGCGACCTGGCCCCGGCCGCGCCACTGCTCGGGGGCCATGTAGGGGGCGGTGCCGCTGGTCCCGTGGTACGTCCGGCTCACTCGGGCCATGCTGGTGTGGATCTGCGCCGCCAAGCCGAAGTCCAGGACCTTGGCCGTCCCCTTCGCCGTGACCATGATGTTCGACGGCTTGATGTCGCGATGGATGACCTGCTGTGAATGCGCGTAGTCCAGGGCCTCGGCCACTTGCCTCAGGATAGGCAGGGCAACGGAAAACCGGGCGATGTTCGCGGACTCACGCCGCCAGCGCCGCAGATTGACACCCTCGGCAAGTTCCAGCACCAGGTAGTACTCGCCCGTCTGCGCGTCCTGCTCCAGGCCCGTGGTTGCGGCGATGTGGGGATGATGCAGACCGTGGACCGTGCGGAAGTTCTCCCGCACTTCCTCCATGTCATCCGACGAGTGCGACACCTCTGGCGGCAGGGCCTTGACGGCCACGTCGATGCCGCCCACCTCGTCGAAGCAGCGCAGCACGACGCCCATGCCGCCCTGGCCCAGTTCGCCAGTGATCTTGTATCGTCCCAGCAGCACATCGCCCACTCGGAACCGCTGGCGCTGCGCCGTCGCGCGCAACGTCGCTGCGTCCCCGATGCTGGGTTGTGCGCCTGGCGTTGTGCCAGCCAACGTCTTCTCGTTCCCGACGCTTCTTGGATCCATCGTGTTCCCGTCTTCCCTTGGGGCAGGACTACGCCACATGCCCGATCAGGACGGCTTGTCGCCGGCCTTGAGGATGGAATCGACGCGTTTGCGGCCGCTGGCGATGCGTTCCCCGAGGGCGCCGCTGGCTTGCGCTGCCGGGGCTTCGCCTGCCACGCCGGCCCCGGCCTCGGCTTCGAGCTGAGCAGCGAGATCGTCCATGCTGGGGATGTGGTCCTGCAGGTCGTCCCCTGCGCCCTCCATCTCCTTTTCGTAGAGCTTGTTCCACGCACGGTCGGCATCGCCCTGCTCGGAGAGGAGTTCGGCGCTGTCGTCGAAGGTGTCGATCACCTTGTCTGGGTCGATCTGCATGATGTCGTTGATCTTGGCGAGCGCGCCAGCAAACTCGGTGTCGCTCTCGGCGGCGCGCAGCTTCTCGATGTGCTGCTCGAAGACCCAGCGCTTCTGCTCCAGCTTCACCATCAGCACCTGGGCGGCACGATAGCTGGTGAGCAGGCGGCTGGAAGTGGCCTTGCGGCCTTCGGCGAGGGCCTCGCGCGCGCCGTCCCACTGGGTCTTGGCCTTCTTGTCCATCTGCTTGATGCGGCTCTGGACCTCGTCGACCGCGTTCTCGGCCTTGCGGAAGGCGCGACGACGCTCCCGACGGTCGTCCCGCTCCCGTTCCTTCTTCGACTTGAACAGCATGCCCATGGCCTGGTTCTCCCGATTGTCAGGAAACGAAACGTTGCTTGAGGAATTCTTCGTACTGCCGGAGCAGTTCTGGCGTGGCCGAGGCGGTGATGCCCTTGGCGGCCTCCGCCAGATCAACATCGGCCAGGCAGGGGAGCCTGGCGCCTTCGGTGGATCGGCGGAGCGCGGCGCGCTTGGCGGCGTCCACCAGTCCCACGATGTCGCTGCCGGTGCAGCCCTCCAGGCGGTTGCCCCAGGCATCCAGCTCCAGCGCCTTGCTGCCGGGTACGCCATCCACTTGGCGGGTCAGGATCTCGCGGCGGGCCGTCGCATCGGGCGGGCCGACGTAGATCTTGCGGTCGAAGCGCCCGGTGCGGAAGACGGCATCGTCGATGTCCCAGGGTCGGTTGGTGGCACCAAGCAGGAGCAGAACGTTCTCGCTCTCGCTGAAACCACCCACCTCGGCCAGGAACTGGGTCACGAGCCGATTGTCCACTGGCGTGCTCTCGCTACGACGGGGAAAGAGCGATTCCACTTCGTCCAGGAAAAGCACGGCCACCGGATGCGCCTGCGCAGTGTGCAGCAGCGCGCGCAGACGCTGCTCCGACTCGCCATGCCACTTGGAGCGGATTTCGGCCCCGGTGGCATAGAAGAACGGCGCCGCCAGTTCCCCGGCGATGGCGCGGGCCAGGAGGGTCTTGCCATTGCCCGGCGGGCCGAAGAGCAGCACGCCGCCGCCCGGCTTCACGCCCAGGGCCCGCGCGTTCTCGATGGCGGCCAAGGGCGTGATGATCATGTCCTGGATCGCCTGTTTGGCATCGACCATGCCCGCGATGTCGGCAAAGCGCACCCCTGAGTCGGGCATGGTCTCCCAGTCGCCTGTCTCGCCATCCGGCTCGGCGGTGGCGCTGTCACGTGTCGCCTGCTTCTTTCCGGAGCGCATGTTCTCGGCGGCGTCCAGCCAGCCCTCCGCCTCCTCGACGTACCGTTGGGCCACCAGGCCCTCGCACTGCTCGGCCAAGGTCAGTGCCACTTCCGCCACTCGCGCCGCATAGGTGGCCGCCGCCGCCAGTTCGCCGGCTTGGCGAGCCTTGGCACAGCGCTGCTCGTACTCGTGTTTCCGATCATTGAGGAATGCCATCGGCCTCTCCTCGCGGTTCGGGAGTCTCCCGCCGCCGCACGGGCGGCACGGGCAGCGCGAAGTCATCCGCCAGGGCTGGCTCCCCGGGCTCCTCGGCAGGCAGTTCGAAGTCGTCGAGCTGGTCCAGCAGGGAATCCCCATCGCGTTCGCGGCGCTTGCCGGCACCCTCCAGATCCCGAACCAGATCGTCGCGGTCCTCTGCGTCGGCCACCGCATCCTCGATGTCGTCGGTCAAGGACTCCACCAGTTCCTCGTCCACGGCTGCCATGCCGTACAGCGTCATTTCGTGCAGGCGATTGCGGACGGCGTTCACATGCCGCTCGTTCTCCAATACGATCGTGTACTGCCGTTCCAGCGCCTGGTACTCGGCCAGTTGCGCCTTCAGCTCCGCCTCGATGATGCGCCGCCGGGCCGGCGCGGCCTTGGCCAGGGCCTGCTTGCCCTTGGCGATGCGATTGTAGAGCGCTTCCAGCTCACCCGCGAGGTGTTCGCGGCGAGGCCTGAGCGCCTCGACACTCCCATCCAGAGTTTCCAGCATGGCCTCCGGCGAGCGGTCCTTCTTCAGCCGAGCCACCAGGCCCACGGCACCCTTGCCCAGCTTGACCATGGCGTCCACCGCCCACTTCATCGCCTTCTTGGCTTTCTCCTTGCCCAGGGGCTTGGCATCGCTGGCCTGGGATTCGTCGGAAGTCTTCATCTGGGCCTCCTCATGCTCTTCAGGATCAATGAGAGGGGGGGGCGTGTCCGCCGGTTCCGGAGCCGGAGTTGTATCCCGCCGCTTGCCGCCGTGGGGGAGGCAGCGTTGGTCCCCGCCGCGCCAGCAGAGCGGGCAGAAGGGGGCCTGACAGCCGTCGCTGTCCTCGCAACGCCCAGCCACCGCATACCGGTTCGGTAGGGCCTTGCCACACACACAGCAATGTTCCATGGAACGCTCCTTCGGCATCGGCTATCTCCGGCGGGCGGCGATGGTTTCGCACGCCCAGTGACTATACCCGGCGCAAAACGCCGCCGCCAGCGCCGGGGCCAGCCACCCGCCTGCCAGCCACACCGTCAATCCAGGCACCAAACCAAGCAGCATCATATCCGCCGCCACATAGCCCGCCAACAGCAGGGCACTCGCCCCGTTCGACTTCCTGCCCACGGCCCATTCCGTGCAGAAGGGCGTCAGCCATGGCAGAGCAAGGATGCCCAGCGCCGCCAGCAGCAGCCAGCCCCACGAGAAAGGCGGGGAGGATGGCGTTGGCACGGGTGTCCCCACCGTCTCCGGCAACTGCCGGCCAGGCATGGTCAGCTTCCGTTTCTCCCCGCCGGGACGGAGATCGAGCACGCGCAATTCCAGCGACGGCTTGCCATCCCCTTCCTCGGGCAGAACCACCTTGCCAGTGACCAGACCGTCCAGCTTCACCCGCCGACCGGACGTGGCCAGTTCGTCGAGGCTCGTGGAGTTCCACGCTGCCGACCCTAGATCCTGGACAAAGCGCCGTACCACCGAGGTCCGGTCCCAGGTCAGTTCCTTTCGCACGTCCAGCGCCTCGCCCAATCGAGCCGTGACGCTGCCATAGGGATCGTCCCCCAGCCGCGCCAGCCCAATCCGTGCCGGTTCCTCGCCCCTGGCGAACATGTCGCCCAGCTCCGCCGCCGCATCCATCGCCGCCCCATCGAGCAGCGCCAGCGCCGCCTCCGGCACATCCTGGGGGCGCGGGCGCAGGAACACCACGGCCTGCCAGACCACGAACACCAGCAATGCAGTCCCCACGATTCGCTTTGTTGTCGGTCCGAACGCCCATTTGAACATGCTATCGTTTCCTTTGCAGTCAGCAGCTCGTATGTCGAGAAATCACGATCCCGCTCGCCAACCGCGAGCAACGTTTGAGCCCAGGGAAGATCCCTGGGCACCCGTTGCACCCCCGGCGGATTCCCCCTCTCCGGGGTCCGCCTGCCCGCCGCTCCGCTGGCGGGCGGCACCCCCTCCGTGGGCGAACCGCCCAGCTCGAACAGGTGGAACGGAACGCCCTCATCGAACTGGGGCCGCGAGAGCGACGCGGAACCCGAGGTAGGAGTTCGAGATCGTCGGCGCGCTCCCGCCGCGGTTCGCGGAGCGACAGAACCTGGCGTAGCTGAACCAGCTGCCGCCTCGGTACACGCGGAACGAGCCTGTTCCAGCACCAGTGGGATCCGCTGCGGTTCCAGAAGGATAACTACCAGACCAGTCCCTGCACCACTCGTACACGTTGCCCGACATATCGTGGATGCCAAACTCGTTCGGTTTCCTCTGCCCCACGGCATGCGTCTTCCTGTCGCTGTTCTCGTCGTACCATGCCACGTCCCCCACGCTATTGGAGCCCGAATACGTGAACCCCTGCGACTTCGGTCCACCCCGCGCAGCGTATTCCCACTCCGCCTCCGTGGGCAGACGGTACTCGTACCCGTCCGGCAACCGCCCCCCCGCCCGCTCCTGCTCGGTCATCTTCTTGCAGAATGCTACGGCATCGTTCCACGACACCTCCTCCACCGGGTTCCGGGCACCCTTGAACTTGCTCGGATTCTTGCCCATGAGCTTCTCGTACTCCTCCTGCATCACTTCGTACTTGCCAAGCCAAAAGCCCTTCGTCAGCGTCACCTTGTGCCGCGTCTCGTCGTCCTCCCGGCCATCCTCGTTCGCCGGACTCCCCATCGTGAACGTCCCCGGAGGGCACCACACCAACTCCAGCTTCACATCGCCGCCAAGGTCCACCGTCTTCGTGTCGCCAGCCTGCGAGCCGAGGGCGCTGCGGGACCCGAGGCGGCAGCCCGTGGACACCCACACCAGCAGCAATCCCGCTACCAGTCCCATCCAACGCTTGTCATTCATCGATCCGCTCCTTGCTGTCCCTCGTTCGCTCTGTATAGCTGCGGGCGTCGGCAACCGGCCAAACCCGTCCGGGAGAGAGCCCCGCCGACCCAACGCAACATATGTCCGGCGGACACCGGGAACAAGCACATGGGAACAGCGATATCACCGTGCTCAAGACCATGGCCAAGACCCTCACCGCCTATCGGAGCAGGCTCCTCGACTGGTATGCCCACCCGATCTCAACCGGACCTCTCGAAGGGTTCAACAACAAGGCACAGACCATGAAAAGGCAGGCGCACGGATACAGGAACATGCACTTCTTCATGCTCAAGCTCAGAACGCTGCACAGCAAAAAGTACGCGCTTACCGGATGAGCCAGAACTGACTGGCGGCTGTGAACGTGGGTCGGATGGTGGGTCGTTGGCGACGGGGATGATCATGCAGGTGGTAGCGACAGCGACCCAGATTGGCTCAGCCACAGGTCCATCATCAAGCAGCCGGGCAACAAGCCCGATGCCTTGCCATGGAAGTCAGGGAGCCTTCGTCGGCAGCCTGTTTTCTCCCAGGCAGCCCGGTCCTGGAGGGTTCTGCGCATCGGCAGCCCCAACTTGCATACCATTATATGTAGAGCTGTCACCGCACATCCCGGCAATCAACCGAGAAGGACCTAACCATGGGTACCCATTTCACGCCTTCGAACAGCAACTTCAACGGATCCACCGCCCAACCCCAACCCCAACCGGACCCCGGAGCCTACCGCCCCGAGATCGTCGAACGGATGCACCAGGTCTTCGATCGCATGCTTGCCAGCCACAGCCGGACTCTGTTTCTGAGATTCGACCTGACGTACCCGGCCGACCTGACGTACCCGGCCGACAACGCCCTCCTCCAGTGGTTCGCCAAGGAACTGTCCAAATACTTGAGCGGCGAACGCCAAGGAGAGAGGGCGGACAATGCTCCGAAGCGCAAGAACCTGGACCCGCGCTACCTGTGGGTCCGGGAGCAGGCCAGCCATGAACGGCACCAACACTACCATTTCGCCCTTCTGCTCAATGGGCATCGGACGCAATCGATCCGGGGCCACTTGGCACTGGTGGAGACTCTCTGGGCACAGGCCCTCGGGCTGTCCCACGCGCAAGGGCTCGTGGACTACTGCCAGCATGGTGCCGACGGGTTCGAACTAGACAACGGGATCATGATCCGGAAAGACCAGCCGGACTGGCAGCAGAAGCTCGCCTACTGCCAAAAGTGGTCGGAATATTTGTGCAAGACCCACGAGAAGGGCCTGGCCCCACCCAACATCCGCGAGTTCGGCTCCTCGCGAGTGTAGAGCCGTGTCGGGGAGGGAGCTGTCCTTTGGTGGGAACGCGCCTCCTCGGGGCGCTCCTTCCCACTACAGGATGGAGCCCGGATCGAGCTCTCGATGGACTGCCCGTGCGGCCGCATAGCAGCCAACCCAGGACGTCAGGGAAGGCCCATGGTGGGAGATTTGGCCGGTCTTGTAGCGCTGATGGTGTTTCGGACGCTATTCCTCGAACAGCCGAATCACTGCCCCAGCCACTGTTGGTCTGCGCAAGCTGAGGCGTGCCGCCTCTGCCGCTTGGCAGCACAGTGCGTCTGAAGTCCTTCGCTCGTGAACAGGAACAGGAACTCCTGCGGGCTCTCGATGAGCTCGACAGGGCGAAAGGTAAGGTAGAGATACGTGTCCTCCTCCGCCTCTGCATGTTCACGGGGCAACGTTTGAAGGCCTGTGCTTTGCTCGGATGGGACAGAATCGATCTGGGTGACGGCGGCAAATCTGGGTGAAGCAGTTTGAGGCCGGCATGGAGGTGACAGCCCTTGTCTTCGAGCAGCGTACCGATGCTCGCTCCTGTTTGTCAGGTGTCAGGTGGGAAAGGGGTACTGAATTGGATGACAGGAACGAGCTTAGCGCCACACCTTGGAAGTGTTAAGCCCTATACGGTCGTTTATTTGATGACGCTACAGACACGCCAAGCCTGCCCATGGACTGACCCACGGGGTGGGAGCTTGGAGCCTCCCCCCTCGCCCCCGTCAGCAGCGACCACCGGAGTGACAGCCGGGGGGGCCTCGCCAGGCGCTGTCCAGCCACGCCCTGAGCCGTGGGCTTCAAGGGTGCCTCACGGTCCCCCCTGGTGAGGGTGCCGGAAGGGGGGGCACGGGGGGACACTCCGCGTTGCCTCGTATAGATATGGGCTCTCAGGGCCTCGGGGCAGGAAGTCGAGCAGATGGAAAAGTCTAGGTGTGTGGGAACTGCCATTTGACAATGCGGTTCTCGCATGGCACAGTACATGAAAGTAGCAGAAATGTTTGGGACCAGGTTCTACTAGCCTCTGGGTTGCATTTTCTGGTCATCGACATAGGAGAACTCCTGCCGCAGCCTAGGAAGTCCAAGCCACGAGCCCGCCGCCCAAGATCCCGACCACAACGTGTCTACTCGCAGCCGTTGCACGCCCCCGAGTCCACAGACTCATCTATAAACAACTACCAAACAGTCGGCACACAAACCGCAGAACGAGGAAAGAGCGATGAACGACAGTCCCAGTTGCCGAACGGATTTGTCAAGTGCCGCCAGGGTGGCTTCCGTAGTGGGTTTGGCTTTTGCGGGCGTAGAAGCTGGCGCTGCCGTGCAGCATAGCGGCTTGCAGAACATCGCCATGACCACCGATGCCACGATTCAGATCGGCACCAACGCCTCCGTTCTCGTCTTCGATTTCGATTCCTGGAGGGGCGTCACCTATGTTGACCTAGAGGGTGGCTTCAACGTTCTTCGAGGTGCGACTAGTATAGATGGCACAGCCTTCTATCCTGCGGCTGCTCTTGCGGCTGGCAGCAACATTGGCCCAGTCCCGCCTTTTGCCGCCTGGGGTAACCTTGGATCTCTTGCCATCGTGGCAGTGGTCAACAACACACTCACCACCTACACCAA
>Ga0307987_1001663_pt1 | contig 12120 bp, 15 predicted proteins | sample EllFjometagen181_FD_203157 | JGI IMG/M metagenome (GOLD analysis project Ga0307987, IMG submission 203157) | Marine microbial communities from Ellis Fjord, Antarctic Ocean - #181 | ecosystem: Environmental > Aquatic > Marine > Unclassified | place: Southern Ocean | collected 2014-10-08 | reverse complement strand
GTGTGGGCTGGGGGTCAAACCTTGATTTGTGATTAAGAAGAACGGTTGAGGATCAAACTTTGATTTGCAAGAAGCACCTTAATCACAAATCAAGGTTTGACCCCCTTGACGCTTTTGAGTATTCAAGAGGAGGAAGATACCAATGAAAAAGGATGCCCTATACTGGGCTGAATGGGCCGAAAGAGGAATCTACTGGGCTGTGGGTGCACTGCTCATTGTCGTGGCCGTTATCTTCCTCGTCTTCATTGTCGTGGAAGGCGTCCCCCTCTATTTCAAGGGAGAATTCGCAACAGCAACCATCAAACTCTTTGACCAGGCCCTGCTCACACTCATGCTTGCCCAGGTCGTCTACACCACAGTTGCCTTCCTGAAGGTTGGCATACTTCAGGTGGAACCGATTCTTGTGGTGGGCATTATCGCATCAGTGCGGCGCATCCTGGTGCTGACGGCCGTGGTGGCGGGCACAGCCGGTAATGTGGGGGCATCCCTTACCTTCCGACAGGACATGGTGGAAATCGGGCTGCTCTCCCTTACCGTACTCATTTTAGCCGTAGCCATCTATCTGGTCCGAAAATCCAAAAGCTTTCTGCCTTCGGGTGAAGACAAGAATGGCGGTTGAGGGGGCAATCCTTAATCACTAATCAAGGTTTGACCCCCATTACTTTTCGAAGGGTACCCGTTCCAGAATCTCGCCAAACCGTTCCCCTTGGATGGAAAAGCGCCGGTAGTGCTCCAGACATTGATCCAGCGTCTTCAGGACTTCGGCGGGGGTGTAAATGGAAGGCAATTCTTCCCCCAGTCTGGGATGCCTTCCCAGCTTACCCCCCAGAAGGATTCGATATCCCTTCTCCGCGGAGACAAGGGTTCCGGTGGGGCAGACCCCGATGCACTGTCCGCAAGCCAGACATCTGGACTCATCAATCCGGATCGTTTCCCCCTGCAAGGTGATGGCTTTTTCTTTACAGATCGCTTCGCAGGCCTCACAACCGCTGCAAGGTTCTTTGGAAACTTCCGGCTTTTCGGCTCCCATCAGACCAAAATCGGCGATCTGGGGTCGGGAGCACCCGTTGGGGCAATCGGAAACCGACACCCGGAATTCATGGTGCATCTTTAAAGGGCCTTTCACTTTCTGCTTCAAAAACCCCTTGAGGTCTTTTCCATCCAGAACCTTTTCCATCTTCTCCGGAAGATCGTCAGTATGACACGCACGGTTGGGGCAACCGCCGGCACCAAAACAGGTCTCTATTCCATACCCCTTCACTTCCTGCTCCATTTTGGTCAGGAACCTTTTCCGACAGGCGTTCATATGGCCCATGTCCACCACACCGGCGCCCTTGGAGCGGGCATCTTCTTCCACGCGTTTTTTGACCCGTTTTCTGACGAAAAAAGGGACCCTGCTCAGGGCCTTTTCCGCTTCCTCATCCCATTTCACAGTTTGCCATCCTATTTCTGTGGGTTATTTTTTATTCTTTTTGGCGATCATCGTACTGGAATCCAGGCACAAAGTCTTTGACTTATGTCAAAGGGTCTGGAAATGAGGCAAGGCCAAAACCTTCACCCAATGGGAAGGGCCGCGATATGGAGATGGATGATGATGCGATGATGGGGAAATTTTCTCACCGATAGTACCTCATAACCCCCACGACTTTTCCTTCGATGCAAAAATTTTCATCCCGAACTCGGATGGACGGCATCTCCCCATGGGACGGCCGAAGTTCCACGTGATCCTTTCGCCTGTAATACCGCTTCACCGTGGCGCCATTGTTCACCAGCGCCACCACAATCTCCCCGTTCTTTGCCGTGGCCTGTTTCCGCACCACAACAAAATCGCCATCCAGTATGCCGGCTTCCTCCATGGAGACCCCCTTGACCTGAAGGACGAAACAATCCCCCTCGTTTGCCATGGAAGGCGGCACCTCCACCACATCGATATCTTCGATGGGTTCAATGGGTTCTCCGGCCGCCACCCGGCCCAAAAGAGGGAATTCGAATCTTCGGGTCTCCACGGGGCTGATCACTTCGATAGCACGCTTTTTATTTTTTTCTCTCGGCCTGCGGATATACCCCTTTTTTTCCAGGGTATTGAGATGGGTGGACACGGTATTGTAAGACGCAAATCCAAAGGCTGTAAGTCAATAAAAAATATGGCGGTACAGAAAAGCACTTGCTCAAGGCTGCATTCATCTCATATCATGCGCACAGGGTGCAGGGCCGATTTTCTACCCCCTGACAACTGAACACTGACAACTGCACCCTGTAGAGAAAGGAATCCTCTTGAAACGATACCGGGACTTTAACACCTACCTCAGGGAACAATTCGGCGAAAGGGTACAGCGCATTTCACTGGATGCAGGACTTGGATGCCCCAATCGCGACGGAACCGTTTCAACGGGGGGGTGTATTTTCTGTGATGGCAAAGGGTCCGGCACGGGCGCTTTTTCAGAGGATCAGGAATCCATCGCCCAACAAATCTCAAGGGCCAAGGGGTTCATTCAAAAACGCTACAAAGCGCATAAATTCATCGCCTATTTCCAGTCTTTCACCAACACGTACGCGTCCGCCGCCCACCTGAAACGGCTCTATGATGAAGCCTTGAATCATTCGGATATGGTGGGGCTATCGGTGGGCACCCGACCCGATTGTGTCAATGAGGAGATCCTTGAAGTGATCAGCGCCTACCGGAAGGATCACCTGGTCTGGATGGAATACGGTCTGCAATCGGCCCACGATAAAACCCTTCAAATCATCAACCGGGGGCATTCCGTTGAATGTTTTGAACGGGCGGCCCGTATGACCCTTGATTTCGGTTTGAACGTCTGCGCCCATGTGATTCTGGGGCTTCCCGGTGAAAATCGCCGGATGATGCTGGAAACAGCCCGGTTTCTTGCTGATCTGCCCGTTCAAGGGGTTAAGATCCATCTCCTTTACGTGATTCGCGGAACACCGCTGGCTCGACTTTACGAAAAAGGGACGTTCCGCTGTCTGGAAAGGGAAGAATATGCGAACCTGGTGGCGGACTTTCTGGAGCTACTGCCCCCAGAGGTGGTTATTCAACGGCTCACCGGTGATCCCGGAAAATCCGACCTGGTAGCACCGGGTTGGGCTCTTCAAAAAATGGAAAACCTTAGAACCATTCAAGACACACTGGAAAGGAGGGAAACATGGCAGGGGCGTCTTTACAAAAAATCTACTGTTGGGGCATAAAACTGGATCGGCTTTATGTTTATATGGCTTCCACGGAAAAGGGAGCGCTTCGCATGAGGATCGGCTTGCATTCAAAACCTGGCGCAACGACTTTCTTCAAAGATGACTTTCCCGATTCGGAATTGCAGGAAAACCATGATGTCAACCGGTCCCTTCAGCGGGCAATTGAAGCCGCCTTTTCCAATGAAGAAACGCAAGATGAACTGGACCTGGATCTCGACTGCACCCCATTTCAATGGTCCGCCATGAAAGCCATGGCGAAAATCCCTTTCGGAGAAACCAGGACCTACGGCCAGGTGGCGGCCATGGCGGGAAATCCCAAAGGGGCCCGGGCCACGGGACAGGCCATGGGCCGAAATCCCCTACCCCTGATCTTTCCGTGACACCGCGTTGTTGCCGCCGGGGGCCTCGGCGGGTTCGGCAGTGGACTGGATGTTAAACGGTATCTGCTGGAGCACGAAAAAGAAACAAAGGGATCGGGTACGTGAACATCATCGAAAAGGCTGGGTTTGATTTTGGATTCGACCCTGGCACGTGTACAGACTGCCCAAGCCACTGCTGCCGAGGTCAATCCGGCCGCATCTGGGTAAACCAGCAGGAAATTCTTCAGATCTGCAATTCCTTAAATATGAATGCCATCGACTTCATCCAGAAACACACCGACCGGACGGGCAACCGATTATCCATCAAGGAGCGGCATAGCGGACACGATTTTGAATGTGTTTTTCTGGAAGGGGCACAAAAGAAGTGTTCAATCTATGAAGTCAGGCCGACCCAATGCCGCCAGTTCCCTTTCTGGAATTATTTCAGGAAACACAAAGATCAAGCCATCAAAGAGTGCCCCGGGATAAGGGAACTATAAATTTAGATCAGGAAAGAGAATGCTTCAGGAAATGTGTTCCAATAAGCTTTCCAAGCCCTTGGGACCCTGGACCGTAAACACGCTTATGGCATCGTCGGGGGAGGCGATTTTTTTAAGCAATCCAGCCAGGACCTTCTTCGGCCCCACCTCCACGAAGGTATCAACACCGTCATCCAGCATTTTTCGCATAATATCATACCATTTCACCGGGCTCACCAGCTGGTTGGCCATGATATCCTTGATACGTTCGGGATCTGTTTCACATTGGGCAGTGGCATTAAAAATCATATCCGACCGGGGGGATGAAAAGGGAATATCTTCCATGAACGCCCTGAATTCATCCACACCGCCCCGCATGAGTCCCGAATGCCAGGCGCCACTGACCTTCAGGGGGATGGCTTTGGCTTTTTTCTCTTTGGCCAGTTGAACAGCCCTGGCCACAGGATCCTTTTGGCCCGTGATGACGATCTGCTGGGCCGTGTTGTGGTTGGCAACATCGAGGATCTCGTCCTCTTTTGCATCCGCCACAATCTCCAGGACCGCTTCCATCTCCAGACCGATTAACGCTGCCATATGGCCGGGGTTGGCCAAGGCTTCCCGATGCATCAACGCACCCCTTTTGTGTACCAGTTTAAGGGCATCGGTTTCACCGAGAATGCCCGCTGAAACCATAGAGGCACATTCTCCCACACTGTGGCCCGCAGAAATACTTGACTTCGCTCCCGATTCATTGAGTACAGACAAGCACGCCAGACTGACAGCCGTAATTGCCGGTTGACAATTCTCCGTAAGGGTCAATTCCGACATGGGACCTTCAAAAGAAAGATCCGTGATGGGTTTTCCACAAATCCGGTCCGTTTCCCTGAAAATACGCTTGACACCGGGGAATTGTTCCACCAACTCCTGCCCCATGCCCACAAACTGCGATCCCTGCCCCGGAAATAGAAATGCTATCTTGTGCCCCATGAAAAACTCCTGTCAAACAAACCAATCGAAGTTTTGAGTTAAGCTGAAAAATCCAAAACTTAAAACCTGAAACTTAAAACTGCGGCTTGCCGCCTTAGTAGCGGGTTCCGCTTTTGGGGTCTCCCACCTTTTTACTGAACATCTCATCCTTTGCGACCTGATAAGCGGCGGAACCCGGCACCAGTTTCTGATTACGCGCCAGCTGTGCTTCAATCTCCCGCTCCATCTCATCGAACTGTATGCTGCACTGGCTGATAACCTTGTTGATCACATGGTATACTTCCTCATCGGTCCCATAGATTTCAATGACCGACAGATCATTGATGAGCACTTCCATAAGATACTGTGTCATGTAAAGGGAGTAGGGGTTTGGACGGGGAACCAATGTGCGGATCGGTGAGATGAAATACGTAAAATCAAACTCCGTACTGTTCGCTGCTTTTTTTATGCCCTTCATCAGGGCGCTCGAAACGGCTGCTGCATTGTCTGTTTCTATGATTTTTTCCTGCAACAGCGTTTGCATCAATTTTCCATGGATTTCATCCAGCTTATACCGGAAAAACCTTCCCTGCTGATAAGCAAGCTGTTTTTCCTGGCGCTCCAGCCTTTTTACCAATTTATTGTGAACCTTGCCACTATCCCTGGTATGCATAGGAAACCTTAACTCTTGATATTGAAATTAATCTTTACCCTTGGAAGGGCCTGACGCATCCTTTTGGGTCGCCTTTTCCGTCGCGGCTTTTGCTTCGACTTTTTTCTTCGGCGTATCGCTGGAAGATGCCTTTTCTTTTTCCTCCACCTGGCTGTTCTTATTCTTGGAGGCATAGTCAGTCACATACCAACCTGTCCCCTTCAGGTGAAAAGTACTCTGACTGATGAGCTTTTTCATCTTGGAATGGCACTGATCACAGTCGATAATGGGGGCGTCCGTGATTTTCTGCAAAGCTTCCATATGGTGCCCACATTTATCACATTCATATTCATAAATCGGCATTCTTAAATACCTCCTTCTTTCACATTCAAGAAACAATCTCACACATTCTGTGATCCCGATAGGAATCAAGGACATAATTTAGGTTCGGCAGAGAAAAATCCTTTAAAATTTCAAAGGTGGTTTTGTGAACGATCTCTTCCTCTCTCAACCGATTTTTTTCAGACACGTCAAACCTTTGGTGAAAATTACAAAACCTTACAATATGAACCAATTCATGGGTGAAAACATAAATAAGGAGCGGAAAAAGTGCAAGATAACGGTCCCGTTTCAAAACCTCCAGAATGGAATGATCCTGCAGGCAGATGAAATAGAAATCTCTACCTTTTGTTCTCGGGCCAAAATTGTCCACCATCTGCATACCCTTGAACAAAACCGCCAGTGCGGAAGCGCTCATCCCTTCCGCTTTAAAGGAAGATCGGGTCTTGACATCATAGCGGTGCCGTTTCCATTGCCCCAGGGAAAATTTATAGAAATTTCCCGTTGCGTCTTCTGCAATTTCCAGAGCATCGCTGACAACCGCAAGGTCATTTTTTTTGAAAGAGGCCATATACTTACACCATAGGCTCGTATTGGCGTATTAACACGAAAAAAATAAGATCGGACGGGAAAATGTCAATGCCGGGCTGGTTTTTTACTGGTGGCGGTGACTGGATTTGAACCAGTGACTCTGCGGATATGAGCCGCATGCTCTGACCAACTGAGCTACACCGCCGGTAGCGATCTGGGACCTAAATGTATGCAATTTTTTCTTTTTGTCAACCAAATAATGCTCTGATGGGAAAACCATTTGAAAAAAAGCCGGATAGCGTCCGGATCTTTCACGATTATCAGCTCACAGCTTAAGATTTTCCAACTCTGATCCGATGGAAGAACGGCAGACCATGCGCCTGTATCTGTAAAGGCCATATCCATGTTTTGCAAAATCACTGATCAGTTGACCATAGCATGCCGCACTTTTCTCTACATCCTCTGAGTTCATTCTATCGAAGGGAATCTCGATGACGGTGTGCCATAGCCCCATATCCGATTTTTTTACCCGTAGAAGACACCCACAACGGTACTTTGTGTTTGTTGCAGATTTTAACGATGGCACGCACCTGCTGAGCACTTTCAGGGAATATGGCAGCCGACGGCATGTGCGCTTCCGCATCAGCCGAGATGATAAATCCGGCCAAAGTTCTCATCTTTTTATTATCTGTAAGAATATTTTCGTTCCCTGCGATATTCTTGAATTCAGATATGGCCCGATCGAATTGCTCTTTGTTGAGACCTTCGGGGAGAGATGCATATACCATAACGATCATCCTTTCAGAGAAATCTTGGAAAGGGTTTGCCTTGACCCCACCATATAGCATAATAGCGGATATTATTCAAAAAAAGCATTCATTTATGGCAAAAGAGGTGAAAATGGAAACTGAAGACAAACTCCTGATCGAATTGCAGGCGTGTCGTGAGTGTGACGTGTGCAGGACGCTGATGGACGATTCGGCCTGTCTTTTGTTCAATGAGATGTACCGTCTGTTTGACAATGAATCCGAAAGAGGGGAAAAGATCACTTCGGAAGCGCTGCAGAACCTTGTGGAGCTGTGCAATTTTTGCGCGATCTGTCCGTGCCCCAATATCAGGGCGGCCCTGTTGGCAGCGAAAACCGAATTCAAGGAACGATACGGATTGAATTATCGCATCCGGATTCTGGAAAACGCCGAGCGCATGGGGAAGCTTTGCGGCGTGTATCCGGCGCTAGGCAATTTTCTCCTTCAAAACAAAACCACGGGAAATTGGATCAAGAAGATCGTCGGCATTCATGAGGAGTGCAAAATCCCTGAATTTCCAAGGCATGGTTTTCAGGCATGGTCAAAGGCGCAGAAGATCGACAAAAAGTCGGCGACGCAAACGAAACGCAAAGTGGCCTATTTTGCGGGCTGTACCGGAAGGTATATTTTCCCGGAAATTCCCAAAGCCGCCGTGGAGGTATTGAAACGCAGCGGGATTGAGGTTTTCTTCCCGGAACAGGGCTGCTGCGGTATGCCTTCTCTGCTCGAGGGAGACAAACGGATGACCCTCGCGTCCGTTCGCTTCAATGTGGCGCATCTGGCAGAACTGGTGGAAGAAGGCTTCGATATCGTCTGTTCCTGTCCCACGTGCGGGTATGTGTTGAAGCATGTCATCCGGGAAGGGGCGGTTTACGCTGAAGACTATCAGGCGGCCGTTCAAAAGGCCCGAGAAGAAGAAAAGGAACTGCTTCTTTCCATACCACCGGAACGGCGAACCGATCTCTGGATAAGACAGTTCGCTTCATACCATGCAAACAAGCTCTTCAAGGACGATCAGTATTTTTCATCCATCAGCGGTCTGAAACGGATGATGGTTTCGGAGAACACATACGATCTCGGGGAGTATCTGAGAATCCTCCATGTGGAAGAGGCGTTGAATACAAAACTTGGGCCGGTCCACGCGAATGCGGCTTATTATCCGCCCTGTCATTTAAGAGAGCAACAAATCGGTGAACCGTATATGGATCTTTTGGGCCTCGTTCCAGGGATTTCCGTTGCCCCGATTTCAGGAGACTTCCTCTGCTGCGGCAATGCGGGAATCATGGGATTCAAATCAGACTTTCATCGAAACGCCGTCAAAATGGGGAGCAGGCTGAAAGCCAGGATTAAACAGCTTGCACCGGAGCAATTGCTGACGGATTGTCTGAGTTGTCGGATGCAGTTCAATCAAACCATACCGTATCCGGTTTATCACCCCATCGAGATTCTCAAAGCGTCGTATGAGGCCCATGAGAAAAATTAATCCGTAAAGCAAGTGACCTATGCACGCAGTACCTTTAATCCATCCGAGGAAACAGTGTATCTGGCCATAACCTTACCGTCTTCCCACTCTGCCCTTTCATGGTTCAAAAAGCCCAACTGGGAAAGCACACGCAATCTTTTCTTGACGCCGGTCGAGGATATCTTCATCATTCGGCTGATATTGTGACAGTGCAGCTCACCGGGCTTTCGGTGCTCGCAGGTCCCCACACATATGGTAGCGCCGGCATCGTTGACAATCTTCAACAATGCAAGCAGGTCTTCAGATAATTTTTCTTGACCCATTTAGGTACCTCCCAAACTGGCACTTTTTGAACCCCGATTTTGCAACCTGCGTGATTCAGTATTGGGGACCTTTGACACATAACGCTTAACGACCTAACCGGTAGACAGCCCTTCGCAATGCACACCGATCCTCTACCGACATCAAATCGCCGCAGACCGCATAGGCCCTGCCCATACAGCCGCCCAGACAATGCGTTTCACCCGGACACCCCCTGCAGCTTTCCAGTACCTCGCGCCGGTTCCGTTCGATGACCGGCAGTTCGGTCCAGAGAGGCAGGGCCGCCAGGACGGCATCCGCCATGGGCCGCCGGTGAATCCCGCCGATGCCGTATTTCTCGACCAAAAGCATGACACACGGGTACATGCGCCCTTCGGCGGTGACAAAGGGGGTTTTGATGCAGTTGCAGACCCGTTCTGCGGGAATGGACCGTCCCTTATACCACTCGATGGCGGCGATGCTACCCATCTTGTCGTACAGGGTTCTGAATGCCGTGTCCGATCGGTATCGGTTGACGATTTCAACATACTGATTCGCGGTGGGAAGGGCCAGCCGGTTTGTTCGGCCTGCCCGCCCCCCCTTGACGAGGGTGCCGCTCACCAGATGCCTTATGCCGAGTGCCTCCAGTCTTTTCATGAGTCGCCCGATTTCACCCATGTTGTGCGCCATTTCCGTAAAAGCGACACGAATCTGCGGCCCCATGCCGGCATCGAGCAGGCAGTCCAGCCCGCGCAGGGTCCGGTCAAAACTGCCATCGCCGCGCACAAGGTCGTGGGATTCCGCCGAGGCCCCGTCCATACTGATTTGGATCCACAGCTTGGAAGAGGAGCGAGCATTCAGTTCAGCCGCTATATCCCGGGTGACCAGCATGGCATTGGTTTGCAGACAAACCTCCTTAAGCGCCGGGTGACCGCAGGCAAATGCCAGGATTTCCAACCAGTCCGGATGGGTCAGTACCTCTCCGCCGGTGAGGGACAAACCCGTGCCTCCCAGCCGGGTGAAATCGTCGATGATGCCGCAGAGAACATTCACCGGCACCGGGCCTGCGGGGCTGCTGGGCCGGGAGTCCAGCCAGCAGTGCAGGCACTGAAGGTTGCAGCTGCCGGTGATCATCAGTGTCAGCATTTCCGGTGGCTGAAGCCCTGCATCCCTGATGCACTGGATCACCTTTTCCGGGTGGGTCGGCATATTATTTTCCTGATGCATGTTTCAGATTAAGGAAGGTACTTGTCCAGTCCCATATGGTGATGCAATGCCAAAAAAGCTTCAGGTTTCATTTTTCGGAGGACTTTCAGATAGGTCCATCCTTCGAAAGGCAGGCTGAAGCGCTCCAATCCGGGTTCCGTACATCGGCTGCAGTCCGGAAACCGACCGATTCGGCGGCGCATCCTGCGGGCTTTTTCGGAAAACAGCAGTTCTTCCAGATTCGATTCCGTGACGTTGCCCATGGGAGTATCCATGAGCGGACACAAAAGCAGGGTCCCATCATATCGAACAAAAAGATAGTTGAAACCGCAGGTGCAGGGTTTTTTCAGGGTGCCGGACCGCAAAAAACGTGTCATCTGTTCGTTGTGAAAACGCCAGGAAGAAAGACCCTTTTGATAAAACCTGACCATCTTCTCGATCTGTTGCCCATCGAATGCCAGGTCAGCCGCCTTCTCCGGATTCAGATAACGCCCCTGGGTAATAATACATGGGGAAATGATCGTAAACAGATTGTTTTGTGCGGCAAAATGGGCAATTTTGTCCAACGCATCCACATTGGCGGGCAAGATGGTGGTTTTCAATCCAAGGACCAGATTGGGAAACTTCGATCTGATGTTTATCAGTCCCTGAAGGGTGGCATGGACTTTGGACCAGGCGCCTTCGACCCGGCGAATTTGGTCATGTACCGGGCCGACGGCATCAACGGCACAAACCACAACCAGTTCCACGTCACCGCCTTTCAGCGATTGAAGGATGTTTTCGGTATATGCCAGCACCCGCCGGGTCAGGATGCCGTTGGTGGTGACAGCGATAGACCGAAGGGCTTTCAGGTTTTTGCGTTTCAGATCACGGATACCCGCAAACAAATCGGGCAAATCTTTTCGCAAAAACGGCTCGCCGCCGGTAACGTCAAGCTCTCTCAGATCGGAGAGCAGGGTGGAAGAGAGGAGTTTGATCCATTCGCCCATAGGCAGATCTTCCACATGGCTGGGAATCTTCCAGATGTTGCACATAATGCATTTTGCAATGCAGTGGTGCGTGATCTCGAGGCTTAAAGCCTGCGGCTTGCCGGGATGCCCGGTCCGTTTGAGATATTGAAAGCGAAAACCGTTTAATGCCAGCCGCCCTGCCAGTTTGAAAACAGAACCCCTCATTGGGCGCCCTATCGTGCTGCCAAAAGCCTGTCCAACTTCGACTTCAGCTGCATTCCCACTAAATTAAAGGTCCCCAGTTTACCCCGTTCCCAGCCCAGCTTGATGGAGGCTTGGATCAAATCCGCAGGCACCTTGGGCTGTTCGGACTCCGGCTTCCGGACAAGGGTTAAGGACCCGGTCGGACAGGTGGAGACACACAGCCCGCAGCCGATACATTGATCAGAGTCCAGGCGCACTTTCTCACCTTCCAGTTTCAAGGCGTCCATCTGGCACCGCTTTTCACAGACGCCGCATCCTTTGCAGGTTTCGCTTTCCAGTGCAGCCACGAAGGGGGTCGAAACCAGGCTGGCGGGTTTGGGGTGGCGTTTAAGGCCCTTGAGCACCTGGCAGCAGCAACCGCAGCAGGTACAGATATTCACAATTTCCCGGGCGTTACTGGGCTGGAGGACCAGGCCGGCTTTATCGGCTTTTTTGAGGATTTCCAGAGTTTCCTCTTTATCGATGACCAGTGCCGGTGCCACTATCTATGCGACTGCTTTGACGACGATTTCAGCATAATAGCCCAAAAGATGATTAAAGCAGACGGGATTATTTTTGCATCCCCAACGTATATGTTCGGCATGGCCGGTGTCTTAAAG
>Ga0307987_1001662_pt1 | contig 12125 bp, 8 predicted proteins | sample EllFjometagen181_FD_203157 | JGI IMG/M metagenome (GOLD analysis project Ga0307987, IMG submission 203157) | Marine microbial communities from Ellis Fjord, Antarctic Ocean - #181 | ecosystem: Environmental > Aquatic > Marine > Unclassified | place: Southern Ocean | collected 2014-10-08 | reverse complement strand
AGGGATTAACAGTTTAAACAAAAAGCAATCAGTCTCATTTTTAATGAAACTGATTGCTAAAAACACGTAGATTACACAAGTGCAGTCAAACGACTGCTCTTAGCTTGACGCGTATGCCCATTGGGGCGGAATCTGTGTAGCCCCGGGTTTTAACCCGTGGAAGAAAAAACAAATTAGAAGAATCCCATAGGGATGACATCTTAAGGATTATATTATGCCACCCGTAGGACATTCGCTATGCTCATTGCTTCAGCCTAGTGTTTATTATGAGTGGCTAAAGCCTCTCTCATAAAATCGAGTTAGGGTTAAGCATGTATTTCCTCGTTGACCTTGGGTTAAAACCCAAGGCTAAATAAATGTCATTTCCACGAGATTAAATATATTTAATATTGAATAGCATATTTAAAATATTGTCCCCAATAATTTACGAAGAGCCATAAATAATGATGAATGCTAAATTATTAATTATAAAAACCTGAGGAGTTTTTTCTAGCCCCGCAGGGTAAAACTTAGACCTTAGAACTAAAAAAAACAGGGCTGAAAAATTATGAAAAAGTATAAGGAATGGTTCAGAGAAGCCGGAGTTGGCATGTTTATTCATTGGGGAGTGTATTCCTCGCTTGGACGCGGTGAATGGGTGATGCAGCAGGAACAGATGACACTTGAGGAATATGATAAAAATATTCCAGATTTCACCGCGAAAAATTATGACCCCGACGAATGGGCTAGGCTCGCGAAAAATGCGGGGATGCGCTACATGGTGTTGACGACTAAGCATCATGACGGATTTTGCCTTTTTGACACCGCTACGACTGAGCGTAACGCCGTTAAGCAGGGTCCAAAACGCGATTTAGTGAAGGAATATATTGAAGCCTGTCGGCGGCATGGAATGAAAGTTGGCTTATATTATTCATGGCCGGATTGGAGTATTCAAGGAGCGAATGATGGACCTGACAAAAATCCGGAAGCATGGATGAAATATATTGAACTTATTCATGAACAGGTTCGGGAATTGTGCAGCAATTATGGGACGATCGATATCCTGTGGTACGACAGAGCTCCGAATATGAATGGGGATGAATTAATGTCCCCCGAAAGACTTCGATTTCATGAACTCAACGCTATGGTGCGCGAACTCCAAGAGGATATTTTTATCAATGACCGTTAGCTTTTGTCGGAGGATTTCTACACGTCAGAGCAGCATATAAAAGCACCGGATGATCCAAACCAGCTTTGGGAAGGCTGTTTGACTATGAACAAACACTGGGGATTTTTCTCTGCGGACAATCATTATAAATCATCTTCCGAGATTATTCACAAATTGACCGGAATAGCCGCATCACGCGGTAACATGCTGCTTAATGTCGGCCCCGCGCCGGATGGCACTATCGGACAGCCGGAACGTGAACGTTTGAAAGCCCTTGGCGAATGGTTGACTGTCAATGGCGAATCTGTCCGCAATGTCGAACCGTGCCCAATAAATGGTGGAACTTATGGTTGTTCAGCAATGAAAGGCAACAGTGTATACCTCTATATTCACTGGTGGCATGGAAGCAGTATTACCATTGCTGACTGCAATATAGATTTCGATGAGGGCACAATTCTGGGAATCGACAGGAATGTAACAATTCGTCGTTCCGGCAAGCACATTATCCTTGAAAATTTACCGGACACAGCCCCCGATTCTCTTTGTTCAGTCATTAAACTGCACAGAGATACAGCAATAGTATGACTAACCAGAAATCGACAAAAAAGTCTTGAAATTCTTTCATGAATTCAGATTATAACTCTTTCAAGTACATTTAATAGTTTTTAACGAGATAAATTTTAACATTAACGAGGACAGAGTATGGAATAAAATGATCGGCTTGAAAAAAAATAAAGATTTTTTTAAAGGAAAACAACTTTTAAACACTAAACTATAATAGGAACACTTATGCGTATTGGAACATATAATATTTTGGGCGGTCGTGGTTATCCGTCATCCGAGGGATGCAAAGAACTGGGAGATCCGTCATCGGAACGAACAGTAAAGCATTTTGCAAATGTCTTTGAATCATTGGATTGCGATATTCTAGGATTACAGGAAGGACTTTCGTTAATGCAGATTCAAAGGGTTGCAACGACTATGGCCAAACAAGTGGCTACCATCCCTTCACCTATAGTCTGGAATGGACATGTCATCACGCGTTTTCCCATAATGGAATCACAGGGCCGCCCCCCTTTGGGAGCAAACTTGAGTGTATTTCCTGCCTGCAGAGACGTTTCATCAGGACAGTATCCTTCCTCACTGCCAAAGTCGCCATTGCAGTGATACAGAACGGGCGAAGGACCTTTAAACGTTCCATCCATTGCGAGGATGTCGCGGATTACTGGTGTGGTCTCATGACCCTTGTTGGTAAACCATGTCACCCATTCCGCGACCGGATAGTCACGATATTCCGTGCACTCGACCCGGACACTTAAGCCGGTCCAAGCGTCATTGCCTTCGAAAACCGTTTCGCAGATATTAGCGTCAATGCGGCGTCTGTTTGAAACCGGTTGCCATTCTTCCGGGATGCCGCGTATGGCTTTATCGTTGAGCACGAAAGAAATGGGAAGATCGGCGGGATCGGAGAGAAAGTGCCTTGCCCATTCTCGGCTCTTCAGCATATCTTCGGGTTTTGAGATAGTGATAGCATGTCTTTTATTCATTGTAGTTTCCTTTTCTTGTTTTTTATGGTCGATTATTTCTGAGAGCTTTTACAACATTCTTGTTTTAAATACGTTGCAAAACAAACAATCAACTAGCAACTTTCTAGTTTTTGTTGTATTCTTTGTGCTCTTTGCGCCTGCAAGAATTCTTTTGGTTGCGGCTATGCCGCCCTATGAATTACATGAACTTTATATTAAAGTTCATCTGCAAGCTTTTTGCCCCGTTACCACTTTGCTGATATTTAGCAAAGTGATGGCGGGGAAAAACCTTGCACTTCTAGTGCGTCGAGCATAGTATAACATATTGTTAACACACAGATTATGAATTGAACAGGAAACCCTAAATAGGTGCTAGAGATAAGTAAAACAATAGTGCTATAATACCAATCTTAATCTGCTTTGTAAATATAAACAATATGCTGTTTATGGTAAATTTGTGCTATTATGGGGGTGTAATGACATTTAATAATTTTTTTTTGACCATGCAGTACATCTTTCTTCGATGTTGCTGGAATGTGGTCATCAGCTGATAACGAGTTGTAATTATCGATGGGATGGCCTTAAACGCGGTGACAAGGAGTTTTGATATTCAGTTTGGCCTTACAAAAGGTGGATTGTAAAGCTAAATACGAAAATATTTGATAAATTCATGCTGCTCCTAATCCATCTTTAAAACAATTATCATAACTTCCTGAATAAGGTGGATGAACGCCATTACGTATATTTATTATTGCGATACCGTATTCATCCCAGGGAAAAGCTACATGTGTAAGCCATGCATCGGCGAATGCGTTGCGGTCAACTATCGGAGTATCCATTTTATTCAGAACATATACCCACAACACTTATAAATCTAAGTCATCATTCGGGATCATATCATCTGGAACCGGCTCATAATAGCTTAAATTTAATGGTTCATTACATCCTTCATAGGGTTGCCCCAGAGTTCCCCCGACTGCCTTGCCAAGCCAGCAACCCATTACTTTTTTACGAAAATCATCTAACTGCATAACATTACAATATTCCTGCCAGTAAGCTTTCACCTTTTTAAGTTCCATGCCTTCAATCATAAATTTAAATCTTTATATATGTGCAATTTTTAAATAGAATTTAATTGAGTTAATTCCAAATGAACCATTTTCTTTATTCCAGAAAACGGCCAAAAACTTATTATTATCAAGAGGGGTTACAGAGGGTAAACCGAAAGCAAAATCATCAAAAGAATCAATACTGTTCTTATCTTCAGATACATTTACATTATTCTTGTTGGAAGAAGGCTGCCATAAAAAGGTTTCATCAAGAATTTGACAATCTGAATCTGTAATATCCGCCAACGCTAATTTTATTCCCTGTGGAGATTGTCGATAATTATATATTAGTAAAAAACGACTTCCGCCTAACCATAATGGAGAAAGTGTTTGTCCTTGAATTGTCGTTGCTATTGCTTTACTCCAAGACCGTCCACCATCATTTGACCAGGTAAAATGATTACAATAATCACTATAGCATCCCATTCTTACCGTCCAGGCAAATGCTAAGAGTTTTCCCGGCTCAGTTTCGATTATTTTTTGTTCAAAAAAGCATTTTTTACCTGCGGGATCAGCAAACACAGTATATTCATTGTTCCAGCTTGCACCCTTGTCACAGGATTCGGTAACAATAACTTTTTCTCCAAAATGCTCTGTATCAGTCAGCAATGCCGCCGGAGCCAGCCAGCGTCCGTCCGCGAGTACAACAATTGGGTTTGACACTTCAAAGGGACAAGAGTAGTTGTGTGGAACTATAGAGGGTTCCGACCAGCTTTGACAATTTGGATCAGAAATGCAAAATACTGCATCATTTTTCAAAGTTCCGAATTTTGTATTTTCATTATCCAGATAATTTCTCTGTCCATAAGCAATAAGCCGTCCATCAGCAGTTCTGCTTAAACGCATGGAATTAACCGTTACCGGTTTTTCTGTGCGCGGCAAAATAGATCCTTCATGCTTCCACGTGTTTCCTTTATCGGACGATCTCGCCCAATCGCTACCTCCGGTAACTTCCGGACCACCGCCGACATTAAAACCGCAGATCAAATCGCCATTATCCAATTTTACAATTGTCGGAAAAGCGGAGCTATTATGATTGATAATTTTAGAATCAATTATGCTTACTAAATTATTTTCAATTGAACTTGTCATTTTTATATCCTATTCATGAGTTTGGTTCTGTCAAAAGTTTTATCTTCTTTTCAGACCTATTCTTTATATAGTTCTAAGGTCTATGGTCTAAGGTCTAAGCAAAGAAACGGTAAACGACTGTGTTGCTTTGCAACTTATTTATATAAAATACCTGGGCCGTGTCGGGCGTAGCTTGAAAAGCGAAGCCTGAAGCTTTTCTGCAATTTAACATTCATCATTTAGCATTTATAATTATTTATAGTCTTATCCCTACATTTTTCTTTCATTTCGGTCATCAGGGACGATGACCACCCGTCGAGCCATAGTCTAGCATAGCGAAAAGGCTGATCCCTGTTGAAACTGCAATTTAACCGTTAACCTGCAATGTTCACGGGGGAGGGACGCCGTCTCTGGCGTCCGCATTAGAATTTTTTTAATTTTCTTTTCTGCCATATTTTTTCATAGAATTTTTGACAATACCATGAGTTTTGTCAGTCTGTCAACTTTTTTCGCAATACAGTTTCTGAATTGTCGTTACTTGACCATTTCAGAGATTTTAAATAGACTTCCGTTTTCTTATCACTTTGTATCCAGAATGAAATGCGCATATATTTAAATTTATTCATAGCAAAACCTGATGCTTCTTTTATGGACATAGCTGATATTGGACAGTCGATTCGTTGCCAGTCTGTTGATTTGATATCAATAAAACGATATTGAACCCAATAGGATGAATAGTTAGCATCATTTCCGAGATATATGCCGGAAAGCTTTAATGCTGGCGAGGTACTAATGCGTACCGCCAGTTTGATTTGCTTTAAGAGACTCAAATCTTCAGTTATTGGTATATCCAGCAACAAACGCAAAGTGGTTTTTGATGCGGGGATGGTGATCTTTAAAATGTCTTGTGCATCATGTGATGTTTTTAGAAGAGATACGTTCTCCAGTTTGCCGTTATTCAAACTGATGTTAACGGAAGATAGGGTATTGCTGTTGAAGTTAATCAGAGGCCTAAATGGCGTAATATTCCTTGAGGCAGTTATGCCTAAAAGTGCAGGGGCTATTCCATCACACATGAATGAGCGGAATACGATATTACGGATAACTTTTTCCGGTGAAGGATTTACCCATTTAGATTTTACGAAAGAGACAAAATTTCCTGCTGCATCATGTCCATACAATACCTTACGGCAGTCTATCCCTGAAAGAGGTGCATTCCAGTCAACAATATTAACTCGATAAATCAATGGAATATTAGCTGTTGAGCCATCCATATAATGAATAATATATTCTCCTATCTTTGGAGTGTGTTTAACGTGGTCGGTTCTTGTGTACTTTTTTACATTTTTGGGACGTGATGTTACGTGGAGCATTGTCAGTGCATTTGCACGAATATTGAGAGGTATTGTTACAGGAGAGATTGGTAAACCGTCGCCCTCCCGACCTGATAATACAATTGCCTTAAAAGACGTTTTGCTCATTTGAACCAGATTGAATTTTTCAGGTAAAGTAGCTAATGATTTTTTCCATCCTTTAAGTATCGTATCATTTTCCTCCAGCCGTGGCCAATTTTCGATATGACCAAAATTAATATTGGAAAAACGATCCAGATTAATGGGAATATATTTAACGGGAGAAAGAATGTTTTGAGAATCAGAGGCTATGCGTTTTTGCATTTCATAAAGAGGATCGTATTTTATATGCTCTACATCAATCGCATGGGGATTCCAGCTGTATTGTGCCATTAATAAAGTTCCCGCCAACGCTTGACGAGAGAGGCCTTTTAGCGGGTTTGTCCAGTCCTTTGCATGAAACCAGTAAGTCATAATAATACCTAGTGAGTTAGGATATAATTCTAACAACCGAGAAAAGTTTTGATTGTTTAGTAGACCATCAGTACAGGATGTAGCAGCTAAAACAGGAAATTTCATTTTGGAAAAATAGTCTACAAGAGATTTATTCGGTTCATTTTTATAGTCCCAAATATTAATTACCGTATTTTTATCTAATTTATTGACTATTTTCCATCCTTCTACTTTGTCGTTCACAAGATTTTCATTGACTGGAATTGGATTTCCAGGAATGGCGACTTCAGGTAAAAATGAATCATGGTAGATTATTGGTGTAACTTTATGCATTTTCAGTATGGCACTTGATTTGTTGATCTGAGCAAGAAACAATTTAGATGCTTCTTGGTCAATGCATTTGGGGCATTGTTTGAAGGGACCAAGGTAAACTTCGTCAAAACCTAGATGAAAATAGTTGGGTTTGAATACCTCTATATTCTCTGTAATGATATTTTCAATGAATTTATCAACATTTGGGTTAGATGAGCAGAATGCGGCATTCCAGGAAGTGGCAAACTTAGGGTCTTCAAGTAATTGTTTATATCCTGGGTGTGAAGAAGCCCATCTTGCATGGCTCATAACCTGAAGATAAGGAATAACTTCAAAATATCTGCTTTTTGCATAAGCCACCAGATCTGCCACCTGTTCTTTTGAAAAAGGCGATTCCTTTATGAATTTTTCTTTTTCGTAACGCATGTTGCCTGCGATTTCAACAACAAGGGCGTTTATTTTTAATGAAGCAAAAACATCAATCAATTTTTTCAAGGCCGGCAAAGTCTGCTCGGATACTTTAATTGAGGTCAAGCTTAAATAACATCCACGCATTTTACAGGCAGGCCAATCGCGAATTACACATGCTTTAAGTATCCTATTATGAGAGGATGATCTTATCATTTCACCAAGTGTTTGCATTCCGTAAAATAGTCCTTGTTTGGTTCGGGCTTTAACAATTACATTATTGGTGTCTATTGTCAGAGTATACCCTTGAGCTGATTTCGGTAAGTCACTGTTATTACTGATTTCAAAGCGGAACACCTGACAGGAGTAAGAACTACCAGTATCCATATTACTACCGACTCCCCATTTGCTCAAAAGAATGTTTGATAATTCCTTTGATACAATACTAGTATCGTTTTGTTCAAAAATGCTTACTTTATCTGGGCATAAAAAAATATTTGAAGAAAACTGTACTTCTCTTGGTGCAGGAAAAATTTCCGGGAACTTTAAGTCTGAGACTTTTGCGTGATTATCTAACGAATAAGGTATAACCTTAGCGGTTTTTGGAATTAATAGCGCGTCATTTGTATCTTTATTATGCGATAATGTAAGAATCCGTTCTGCAATTAAGCGCATACCAATATCGGAAGGGTGCCATTTAACGGCATGGGGATAATCGCTAAATTTTGGGTCTGTGTATGCTGCATTTTCTTTACATCCGAGATCACCAATAAAGACAAATGGAATGTTCTGGTTTCGAGCAGCCGTCTCCATCATTTTACAACGTAACTTGACGCGTTCAAGATTATAGCCCCAGGCACCAACGCAAATTATATTGGGAGTAATATGTTTTTTGAAAGCTTTAAGCATTTGTTCGTAGGGTTTCCGCAACTCTTCATCATTATACTTCCCTTGGTAATTTTCGCTTAATAGAACAATTATCAAGTCAGCCTTTTGTTTCAGCAAATAATCATAGCCTGTCATTTTCCCTTCATCTTTAATGCGAAAGATACTTGCTTCGTGCTTTTTAGTCGGATAAAGCTTATCTAGTGCGCTGAGTATAAGATGAACGTAATCCTTGGATTTTTCAGTTGCGGCCATACCATAATTCCCGTTCCATTTTAAACTGGGTCTTGCTTGATGGTAGCTGATACTATTCCCGACGATCATAATTTTCTTTACGTTGACAAATGGATCAGCAGCAAAGGCAGTAGTATAATGTATTAAGATGGAGATAATTATAATGTTTAATTTCATTTGTTCTATCCTTATTTTATGTTAGGTTCTTTCAAAAGTTTCATACTCTTTTCAGACCTATTCTTTATATAGTTCTAAGGTCTAAGGTCTAAGTAAAGAAACTGTAAACTGTAAATGGTAAGCGGTAAACTCGGCCGTGTCGGGCGTAGTTTGAAAAGCGAAGCCTGATTTGATATTGGATATTCATTTGTATATATTAAGTTTTTATACTTTTTCATAGAATTTCTGACAGTACCTTATGTTACCCTCATGTGGAGTTTATATAATTATAATTCAGTTGGTTTTTTAATTTTAGCCTGCCATACTTCAGTATAAAGTGGTTCAGATTGCCACCAGGAACCTACAGATACCACATTTTCTCCGTTTGTCAGAGCACAGATATGAAAGTTCCCCAACAAATTTGGCTGTTTGTTACGATATTTCAAGGGGAAAACAGTTTGCTCACTTTTACGAACCAAAGTACAATTTTTTTGATCGAAACGACTAATAAAGAGAGGTGCTCGCCAGCGCATGACATCACTGTTATCAGAGGTTTTACGAGTGTATACAAGGTATAATGAGTTTTGAATATTAAGCCAATGTTGTTGCGTTGTTGATGTCTGGAGTTTCTTGCCGGAGTCCCAACGCCATGGCTTCGCATCGTCCCAATTAACTCCATCTTTAGATTCAGCATAATATCCGCAATCGTCTTCTGCTCGAATTGTCATATAAAACGTGCCCTCAAAAAAAGACAACGAGGGTTCAATAAATCCACGTTTAACTGTATGCGTCAATATATTTCCGTATGATTTTATTTTCAGGGAATTTCCATCGAAGGAACAACGAATTGAACATACTGAATACCGCTCGTCAGTATTATTTTCTTGAAGGTATATAGGAATCAGAATATCGCTATCCGGTAATACGATAAGCTGGGTGCAGGCTACACGGTAATTATCAAAGTGCTCGAAACATTTCCCCTCTAATACATGTCTTTTTGACCATGAGCCATCCTCAGAAAGTATGGCATAAACAGGGAATTGCGGATCACGCCTGAATAGCGAGTCACGTGTGATACATCGGCAGTCTGTATAATAAGTGTTGCAACCTATAGCAATGATTTTTTTACTTGGATGATGAAGAAATGGCCTGACATCGGCTACGCCTTCAGTTCTACCATCGTCCAATCGGTTTAAACCAAGAGATGGAATATCACTCGGGACGGACCAGTGTTTGCCATTATCCTCTGAAAAAGACCATTCCACAGGTCCAAAGAAATCGCTTCCGCTGATACGTTGCATAGTCATTACCTGTCGTCCTACTGTCCATTGGCTTACAGATGGATGAAAGTAGTTCTTGTTTTTAAAAAGTGGTGGTAAAACGTTTATATCAAGTTTCATTTAAATACTTCTTTTATCCATGGAATTGTATATTGAGGGCGAAATGAATGGTCAGATACATCTACCGAGGCATATTTCCAGAATTCATTTAATGATAAATCATTTAATGGTAAAAGTTCATCTTCATGTTTCCTGCTTTCAGGCTCAGTATATTTCGGATAGTAATTTATTGTTATGTTCTCTTCTGCGTTCATAATTTTATAGCTGGTATAAACTAAATCTAAAAACTCAGATGGGCCGCCCTCATTGATTATGAGTGTTTTTGGGGCCATCGCAGCTAATAGATCTGGAAAGTTAAACCACTTCCACAAACCTGGAACGAAATGCCAGTTTCCGCCATCACCAAGCTCTGATTCATTAAAATTAGTAATAGCAACTTCTGCTCGCCGTTGATCGCATAAAAAATCATTAAATACTACTGCCTTAATGTCATCATCAAGTAGACCAAGCACCATTGAAACTTCAGATCCCAGAGAATGTCCACTTACAGCAAGGCGTGAGGTATCAAGCCATTTCTGTTGCTTAAACCACTCAAGAAAACGTATTTTTTGAAAAACAGACAGTCCTAAATAATTTCTACCAGAACAGAGCAGTTCACCACATAGTTTTGTGCGACATACACCTTGTGTTTCCTTGCCGTCCGTTCCCTCTTCTGCTAGTTCTCCAGTGCCGGGGTTATCAAACGCCACAGCAATAAGTCCAGCTTCAACGAAATGTTTTGCCATCATATTACGGTCTGGAAACTTACATTCTACGCAATTTGACTGCTGTATAAGTGATTCTCCAGCAAGTGCTTCTTTAGATGCCGCGGAGCCAGGAATGCATAATATTCCAGGAGCTGGATTATCATCAGACACTCCGTTTGGAATCAAAATCAACACTGGAACAACGCTCCATTCTTCAGGATAAAATTCCCATCGCTGTACTTTGTAACCATCACGCTGGTATTCACTGAGCAACTTAGGACAAGGTTGTTCTGTAAACGAAGGAAGTTGCAGAAGTTGAGTTAATTTGTCTTTAACTTCTGTTTGCCAAGACAAAAATTGTTCTCGATTAAAATCCTTCTTAAACGCCAATTCAGGCCTTAAATTTCTTAACCTGCACATATCACTTGCCAATGAAGTAATGTGGCGCCCATCGTTGCGCGATGAACGAAAATTATTTTTCCATGAAAACACTTTTCCACCTTTTCTTTAAAAACCCCGAAAAATTTATCTTGACCTATGTATATGCCACTATTTTCTAATTATTGTTTGAACAATACATGTAAACTTCTTACCACTTAAACGCGATTATAATGTTCTCTCAGATATCTCTATCAAGGGGCTACTCATTCGATCACAATGAGTGTTCCTCTGTCGGGCTGAACCACCGCGTCAAAGTAAGAATTTCCAGTATTCAAGGGATATATCACAAATTTGCTAAGCTTGTTGATCCCGGAAGTCTGCAAGCCTATCGCAGACGATACTTGACCATCATAAGTCATAGTAAATGTACTGGCTCCGAGGTTCCAGTTAACTTCAAATTTTTTCCAGGCATTGGCAACATAGGATAATCCGGAAGATCCCTTATTGTAGGAATGAATCTCTCCATCAGCTTTGAACTGTATTATTATTATGTTTTGTTCTGTGCCGTTATTATCATTTCCGTAAAAATACATAACGAGAGGAGCGTTGGTAGTATTAACATTGAGCATAATCTGAAAATGAATGGCATCATTTGCATTTGTCTGCTCTGTGAAATGTAAGTTCAAATAAGGGCCATTACTACCGTCACGATGGCAACGCAGATAATTGTTACCTTCATAGGCACCCGGACTACTATAATCAGTAACCTGAAATTCGCCGTTTTGATACTCTATTGTATTCCATATACTGGGATATGTTGAGCCGTCAGGATCAGCATCTTTAGCGGGGGAAGCTGAGTAATCGTTAGGATCGACTATATCGGCAGTCTCAAAGTTGTCATATGCTAAAACCATATCTGTTGTTAAATTCTTGATCATATAATCTCCTTCAGGAACTTCCAGTTGCGGAACTGCGTCAAAGTAGAAGTTTCGCAACTGGAAGTTC
>Ga0307987_1001661_pt1 | contig 12126 bp, 7 predicted proteins | sample EllFjometagen181_FD_203157 | JGI IMG/M metagenome (GOLD analysis project Ga0307987, IMG submission 203157) | Marine microbial communities from Ellis Fjord, Antarctic Ocean - #181 | ecosystem: Environmental > Aquatic > Marine > Unclassified | place: Southern Ocean | collected 2014-10-08 | reverse complement strand
AAGGGCTGGCGACAAACCGGCCCAATTCCGATAACGCGTAGAGAGGCAGGTTTAAAATTTTTCCGTCTTTTTTAAAATTCAACAGCGTGGCTCTGACAAGGATGGGCGGTGAAAACTGCAAATCGTACGATCGAAGACTCTTGCTTCGGGGATTCACCCCGGCTTTGGCCTCAAGGGGGCATATCCGGCCTGAAAATTCACACAGAAAATCAAGTTCGGCCTTCCCCCCTTTGCTTCGCCAATAGTAAAGCGATGTTTGGGAATGCGAAAGCAATTGCTGCGCGACATAGTTTTCAACAAACGCGCCTTCATATTCATTAAAAAATCGGTCGCCTTTGGCCAGAAGCTCCGTCGGAGATTGCGACATGGCGCCCAACAGACCGACATCCAGAGCATATATTTTAAAAGATCCACGGTCCGCGTAATGTTTCAGGGGATGTTTTGGCGTCCCCGCCGCTGTGGCCCGGTGGATGAGTCCGGCGTCCTCTAGCCAAATCAACGCATTTTCATACTCACGGGCGCGCGAGCCTTTTTTTACGGCGCTGAAAACGAATTTTTTGTTTTCTCTGGCCAGATGTTTGGGGATGGAATCCCAAATCAGAGTCAGTTTGGGCATATCGAATGTCGGGGCGTGTTTGGCAAAATCCAGGATATAGGATTTGATAATCTCTTCCTGGATGCGTCGGGTCTCTGGCCCGTTGGCGGTTTCCGAAAAATGTTTGACGGCTTCCGGCATGCCGCCGACAAAATAATATTGCTTCAGCAGATCAATCATATGATTGTGAAACGCGCCCGCCCATGGAATCGGCTCGCTCACGTCCTCAATCATCCGCCGGTATCGGGACTCTCCCATTGCGTCGATGAATTCCATGAATGTCATGGGAAAAAGTCGCAAAAAATTCACTTTTCCCACCGGAAACGATCCGGGAGCCGAAAGCTTTACTCCCAAGAGCGAACCCGCCGCCATAATGTGGATGTCATTTCTTTTTTCCTGGAAATATTTCAACGCGTTTAAGGCGCGATTCGAGGCCTGTATCTCGTCAAAGACCAACAGGTCGCGGCCAGGCCTTATTTCATGGTCATAATATACGGAAATATCCGATAGGATTCGTTCCGGATTCAGGTCGCGTTGGAAAAATTCGTCAAGACCGGGGTCCTTCTCGAAGTCGCAATAAACAACCGTTTCATATTCATGGCGACCAAACGCTTTTATGATGTGGGTTTTTCCGGTTTGGCGGGCGCCTTGCAACAAAAGCGGCTTCCGCCTGGGAGAGGATTTCCATTCCGACAACGCCGGATATATATCTCGTTTCATGGGGGCATGATGCCATAAAACAGAGGGGCATGTCAAGATTATTGGGGAGGAAAATGTGATTTCAATCACATTTTAAGGACGTGTTTTGTGATTATAATCACAAAACACCGCCTTGTTGACGGACGCCCCGCAGGTTTTCGCCTCTTCCCGGTCAAAAGAAATATCCCCGCCAAGATTGAATGTGCGAACCGTAAACGTTTTCCGAGCCATTTTAGAGGCTTCGGGGGAAGCGATGTCGTTTTTCAGAGATTGAAGCAACTCCTCTATGACCTGAATTCGATCAGCCAATGAAGCGCGTTGAAGTTGTTGAACAATTTCTGGAGCAAGCATGTCTGATTCTCCTTTTTTTACAATTTTTTCGAATATTTTATAACTTTCTGAAATAAAACAGATTGAAGGGCTACCACACATGTCCGCCGGAGCATTGTCGCATTCAAGCGCCAGAGCCTTTGGTCAAATGCCACCCCCCGGAAAAAGGGCATTCGTACACATTCAGATGAACCCCTTTTTCAGATCTTATAATATCCGCTCGTCGCCTGGCGTCATCGCGGGAGCTATAAAGGTCTTTGGGTCGGCCATCGGCGCCGGCGCAATGCGAGCATGTTGTGCGGGGCGTCTGTCTGTTTTTGGGAGCCAAGTGCCATTTTCCACAATTAGGGCAAAGGTAAGAAATCAGATTTGTGTTTTTGTAATTTCTGTTCGCGTAATCCGCGCCTTCGCGCGCCTCTTTTTCCGAATCGTATTCCGTTAACGGTTGGCGCGATATTTTTCCGAAACAGGTCTTGCTTTTTTCAGCCATGATCTCCGATTTCCTTTATCCATTTGGGATATGCCCCATGCGGAATATTGGCGGCCCATGCATCGTTGACTCCATCCTGTGACGCCGCCGCCCAACCCACCCCATTAAAGCATTCCGGCCCATTGAAGCCGTCCATCCCATTAAAGCCGTCCGGCCCATTTGATAGGCATGGCGGGATCAGTCATCCATCCGCCAGATGCTCCCAGCCTGCCGGGCCATCCATTGCTGACGAGCGTCAATCGTATCCGGAGTCCACTCATCGTATTGATCGGCTATTTTTTTCGTGATCTTAAACTCGCTTTTCTCATAGGCGTCTATTTTGTCTCTGTATTGGGCATTGCCGATGTCCCGATTTTTCCCGGCGTTCATCAACGTCATGTTCCCCAGACGATAAACCGCCGCCTCATGCCTATGCTCGTCAAACAGCTCCCATCCCGCTTCAGGGCGCTCGGGGAGAATATGCTCAATGGTGGAAGCGGCGCTCTCCATATTGTATTCGCCGCCCCCGGCATGCCGCTCCAGCTCAAACAGAATGTATCGCAGCGTCTTTTTGTCCCGACTGTTCGTCGTGCGCAATTCCTTTTCGGAAAACGCCCCAATGAACGGTTTGTCTTCCACGTAAATCGGTTTCAAGGCGCGAATAATCTGAGCGGCGGTGGCCATGGACGGATCATTTGCCGCCACACGCGCCGCCACACGGTTGCACACGCGTTCCTGTTCGTTGGTCCGCATCTGGCAAATCACATTGTATCGAAACGAGATGATGGCGATGGCGCGCAAGACCCTCGCAAACGTCTTCCGGTCATCCTGGGCAAACCGGCGATACACCGACAACAAAAGGGAAAACGGTTGCCGAACATCAAACAGGCTCAATTCCTTCAACCATTTTTTTTCCCCCGCATCCCAAAGCTCATCCAGGGGATTTCGCAACGCCGCATAAATCCCGGCGTTGGCGTCGAGGTCGCGAACAAGGGCAAAAACATCCGACTTGCCGACCACCTCTTTCCGAATGGTTTTAAACAGATCGGGTTTGCGAACCCGCCGGTTTCGGCTGTTCCAAAAGACGCGCAAAAATTCCGGGAAGCTCTCCGATCCAAGCAACCCCACAATCCCTTCCCACCGATCCTCAAGCGCCTTGATTTCCAAATCATGGGGTTGATGGGCATTGGCCGCCGAAAACAGATAATTTTTCAATAAATCCGTTGAGGACAGGCGCACGCCCCGGGCATTCAGGGTTTCAAAAACCGTAAACGCGTTCAATTCATCCATGACCGTGATCACGGTGAAAAAAAGTTTATCCACAATAAAATCGACAAACCGGGCCACCTCTTCCCCGCTGGTTTTCACCTGATGTTTGATCTGATCCACAAACCAGACAAACCCGGCGCTCAAAAGGCGTTCCGAGGCGCTCAAACCCCGTTGCGGGATTTTTTGGAGGGGCGCAACAAGATAGTTTTGGTAAAATCTGTCGTTGCGGCGATTCAACGTCAACTTTGACGCGGGAATCAGCGTCACCGGGTCAAGGTAGCCAATGTAGCTGTGGCGCAACTGCTCGGCGCGGCGTCTGTTTTTGTCTTCGTCGGCGCCCGTTTCAGAAAGATCATGCAGGCACGATATTCCGGCAAGGATCAAAAGACTCAATGTGGCGAGCCTCTGTTGTCCGTCAATGATGTCAAAACCCTTGCCGTCCGACGATTGAAACACCAGATAACCCATGTAATGGGCGGGTTCGGGGTCTTCCCCAAAAAGCCCCATGATGTCCTGCCACAGATCATCCCATTCATCCAGATTCCAGGAATAGTCGCGCTGAAAAAAAGGGACATGGTAGGAGACCCCGTTCCCCATGAGCTGGCGGAAGGTTTGATTGCTTGTGTTAAAATTCATGCGGTTCATATCCTCTTGAGTCATGAGTCATGTTTTTTTGGCCGGCCTCTGTTTTTCATGGCGTCGTAAAAAATAAAGATATGTTGGGTTTCGTCCCTCAAACCAACATACAAGCGGCTGTCATTAATCAGGATTTAAGTGATTTCATGTTGTGTCGCCTTGCGAATCCGATTTTTTACGCCTATTTTTTACACTTAATTTTTAACGCTCTTTTTAAACCCTTATCTTAAAATAGCCTATTTTTGAGATTTTTTCAAATATTTTATAACTCCCTGAAATAAAACGGATTGAAATAAAACAGATTGAAGGACTCCCGCATATGGGCGCCCGCGCCGTTAAAAAATGGGCATGAAACCCCAGGCCCCCACGCCCCCAAACATATCTACGTTAACACATCAAAAACAAGATGGGCGAAGTCAATGCCCCGCCCGGCCACGCTGGCCAATCCGTTGGACAGGCGCCCCATCTGATGGATGATCAACAACCCGGCCAGCCACAAAAACAGACCCGCCGCCACCACACTCGCCGGCCATCGGATTGAAAAATAGGCGATGGGTCCACCCCATTTTCTGGAAAGGGCGCCGTTTTCTTGAAGTGTGACCGCCATGGATTCCCTCCACGGCGCCGGAATAATATAAACGGCGCACGCGCCGCCCAGAGCGATGACAAAATGGCAAAAGGTGGGGATCAAAGTGCTGAAAAGCATCAGACTCACCCACAGCCCGTCTCCGCCCAACGGGTCTTTTTTTGCGCGTTCGATGATTTCAGGAAGATTAATCATCAAGTCTGGAGTTTTCACCACAAACAGATTGAACAGCTCCATGGCGAAAGCCACGCCAAAGGCCAACGACAGAAGCAACAGAACCGCCGCGACAAAATCAATGCCAAAATGAAACAAAACCGACCGGAATGTGTCATCCGACTCTATTTTTCGCCCCAGGACCCTGCTGACGCCCGAGGAAATAAAATCCATCATCCCGTTGATAAACGGAAGAATAATCAAAAAAAACAGATAGGACGCCACCACCGGATCGATGTTGACATACTTGAATTCCGATCCCAGCGCCCAGAAAAGAATGAATATTAACCCTGAAGATAAAAACCATATCCAGAAATACTGTTTCTTCCTGCCAATAAAAACCATAAGGCCTGCTACTGCGACTGGGAGTGTGGCTGAAAATGCGAATATAAATAAGACTGGAATCGCTACCGCTGCCGCGCCTACGCTTGCGCTTAAGCCTTCTCTTACGGCTAAACCTGCGAACATGGCTACGGGTAAATATGCGTCTACGAATAAAAATGCGAATACAACCGCGAATGCGACTATGAATGCGACTACAACTGCAAATACGAATGCCAATGAGCCTGCGGGTACAAAAGCGTCTGCGAATGCGAGTGCGAATGCACCTGGGAATGCGACTAAAAATGCAAATACGAATGCGAATACAAATGCGAATACAAATGCGAATACAAATGCGGGGCCATAAAAAACTAACAAAAGAAATACCCCTCCAGCCAAATAATAATGGATATCTAACGCAATCATTATTAAAGCCAGCAAACCCCCTGAAATCAGGCGGTAGAAGCATTTCAAAAACCACGGAAACATTTTGGGGAAACGTTTTGAAATCTTTTTTTCAATTACGGAATCAATTCTCTTGTTATTTTTAAATATCAGTAAAATGACAAGCAGGCAGGCGGGAAAAATCAACATCCAAAAAAATCTTTCGCCAACGGAAAGATCCTCGGGAAATATTTTAATTTCGCCGATATACCCGCTTCCGCCCATGACCCAGGAGACGGCAAAAAAAGAGATCGCGTAAAAAAGGGCCAGGCTCGTGTGCGTCATAAGCGCTTTTCCGCCAAAGGGCGTTTCCAGCCAATCATCCAGTTTGTCCAGCCCGGCGCCCAGATATTTTCTATAATACCGTCCCAAATGGGGACGCGGCTCTCTTAACTCCTCAATATATTCATTGCGACCGTTTTCAGATTTCATCAGATCGTAATGATACGCCGCCAGTCCCATGACCACCGCCATAAAAATTCCTGAAAAAGCTAAAAACAGAGCCATTTAAACCACTCCTTTTTTTTTAAAAAGACCCCGGCCGGGCCACTCTCATTCAGGGGTCGGGTCAGGTTATTTTCCATTCAAAACAGTGATGCCGCCAAAAACGCCAAAAAAACAGCGCCACCAGCCATAACCCGCCGCCGCCCACAAATGCGTCAAGTTAATCCGCATCCGATTAAAATTCAAGGTATTTCTCGCCGGCCTCCCCTTCTCTATTTCATGCCCCTCCCCCCTCCCTATCTCATGCCCCTGCGCCCCATTCCCATTCTTTACCCATTCCCTCCCCCTCAACCCAAGCCCGGCCCATCCACAAAACGCCCCCGCGTAAAAAAAATCGGTAAAAAAACAACCCGGCCCAACATTCTAAAATTCCCGCTATACTTTTGCCTCTTTTTGGTGTAACTATATCCTTTCGTTTAATTTCATAAAATCCAGACGCTCCGCTCGATCCAGGCGCCCATTTTCACTGACAAAAAACGCCCGTCTGATCCGGCGCGAACAAAGCGGACGCGCCCTGTGGCCGACCGGGGAAAACCCCGGCGGAGCCGATTCTGTTCAAAAAAAGCGGAGCCGATTCGTTTCAAAGGAATCTAAAAAAAAAAGATTCCGCCAAATGTCAAACCAATGCCAAGGATATCCATTTCCAAAATGAAAAACATCATGGTCACCGGCGGGTGCGGGTTCATCGGCGCCAATTTCATCCATTTCCTTTTGGATCAACCCGATTTTACGGGCCGAATCATCAATGTGGACAAACTCACCTACGCGGGAAATCCCGGCCACATCGCCGGGCTAAAAGAAAAACATCCCGGCCGCCTCGACTTTGTCAAAGCCGACATCTGCGATTACCCCGCCATGGAGCGCCTGTTCGACGAATTCGACATCGACGCCATCTGCCATTTTGCCGCGGAATCCCATGTGGATCGCTCCATATCCGGGCCGTCGGATTTTATCCAGACCAACATCAACGGCACATTCAACCTGCTGGAGGCGGCCCGGCGCCGTCTGGATCGCATCCAACTGTTCCATCACGTCAGCACCGACGAAGTGTACGGAACCCTCGGCCCCGCCGGGTTCTTTACAGAGCAGACCCCATACCGCCCAAACAGCCCCTATTCGGCGTCCAAGGCGGCCTCGGATCACCTGGTCCGGGCCTATTCAGAAACCTATGGCCTGCCCGTGACCATCTCCAACTGCTCCAACAATTACGGCCCGTTCCAGTTTCCCGAAAAACTCATTCCCCTGACCATCACCAACGGCGTAAAGCGACTTCCCCTTCCGGTGTACGGCGACGGGCAAAACGTCCGGGACTGGCTGTATGTCACGGATCACTGCCGGGCCATATGGATGATCATGAAAGACGGAACACGCGGCGAGACCTATGCCGTGGGGGGCGGATGCGAAAAGGCCAACATTGATGTGGTGACCGCCATCTGCGACATCATGGACCGACTCTCGGCGCCGGCCAAAGACCCAAAGTCCATGAAAGACTTGATCGAGTTTGTCACGGATCGACCGGGGCACGATTTTCGCTATGCCATTGATTTTTCAAAAATAGAAAAAGAGCTGGGGTGGCGGCCCCTTGAATCCTTTGAAACCGGCATGGAAAAAACCATTCAATGGCAAGTGGCCAATGAAAAAAAGAACGCCGGGAAATAAAAACCAGGAAATAAAATAAACAAACCGCCCCAAAAATCACTGGCTAAAAGATAAAAAGAAGAATAACCGTCGGAAGACAAAAACAGCCCAAGCGACAACCATCCCAAAAAGACGTGAACAAACCATGATGTCAAAGCACACCCATCAAAAAACATTTTCCGGGTTCAGACCCATTGTGGCCATATCCGGCCGACCCAATGTGGGGAAATCCACCCTTTTTAACCGAATCACCAAAACCAGGGACGCCATTGTGGACAACATGCCGGGGGTGACCCGGGATCGCCATTACGGAGACGCCACATGGGACGAGCACGATTTTATCCTGATCGACACCGGGGGGCTTTTTTTCGATAAAAATGACGAGTTCTCCGAATCCATCTGTTTCCAGGCGCAACGGGCCATGGAAGACGCCGACATCATCATTCACGTTCTGGATGGGAAAAACGGCATTTCTCCCTTTGATCATGATATCATCCAGATGCTGCGCAAAACCGACAAGCCGGTCATGTACGCGGTAAACAAAATCGACGGCGCCGAAGCTGAAGACCGGATATTCGCTTTCCACTCCCTGGGAATTGAGGAGTTATACCCCATCTCCGGCGAGCATGGCTATGGGGTGCGCGACCTCCTCGACGCTCTGATCCAAATTTTTCCCGATGTCCCGGATGAAGATAGCGCGGAGGATATCCCCGGAACCCGGCGAATCGCGGTGGCGGGCCGACCCAATGTGGGCAAATCGTCCCTGATCAACCGACTGCTGGGGGAAAATCGCCTGATTGTCAGCGACGAGCCGGGAACGACCCGGGACTCCATCAACTCCCGGTTGCAGGCCAACGGCAAGTCATACCTGTTCATAGACACGGCGGGCATCCGGCGAAAAGGGAGAGTCTCTGAAAAGCTGGAAAAATTTTCCGTGATCAAATCTTTGAGAAGCCTGGAGCGATGCGACATCGCCCTGATTATGATCGACGCCCATGAAGGCATGACCGACCAGGACGTCAGCATCGCGGGGTACGCCTATGAGCGGGGATGCGGGTGCCTCTTTCTTTTAAACAAATGGGACCTGGTTGAAAAAGACACTAAAACCCTGAAAAAATATGAGGCGGAAGTGAAAATGGCCGCCAAGTTTCTGAATTTTGCCCCGGTCATGACCCTGTCCGCCTTGACCGGCCTTCGGGTGAAGAAAATTTTCGCTCTGGTGGAGGATGTGTTCACTCAATATTCCACCCGGGTCACCACGGGCCGGCTAAACAAAATCTTTGAAAAGGCCATCGAAAAAAACGAACCGCCCATGACCCGTGGCAAACGGATCAAGTTTTTCTACGCCACGCAGATATCCTCAAAACCACCGACGTTCGTCTGTTTTGTCAACTATCCAGGGGATGTGCATTTTTCCTACAAACGGTATCTGATCAATCAGATCCGAGATGGCGCGGGTTTGGATAAAACGCCCATCCGATTGTTTTTTCGGGAGAGGACCGACCGGAAAAGACTGCACAGCAAAATCAGCTCCAAAAGCGGAACAAAAAAAGGAACCCCCAGAGGGTCAAAAAGCGGCGTTCACAAAGGATCCAAAAAAAGGGGCGTCCGCAAAGACTCAAGGAGCGGCGTTCGCAAGGGCTCAAAAAGCGGCGCTCGCAAAGGCTCAAAGGGCGGCGTTCGCAAAGGCTCAAAGAGCGGCGCGCGCCAAAAATAAGGGTTCGCTGAAAACCAAGGGAACGGCTTAACCATTGACCATACGAAAAACCATACGCATCAACGACATCATCGACAGCGTCCTTGACCACGATCCAGAGGCCGATCTTTCCGTAATCGACCGGGCCTACATCTATTCAGCCAGCGTTCACAAAGGGCAAATGCGCCTGTCTGGTCTTCCCTACCTCACCCACCCCCTTGAAGTGGCCAAAATACTCGCCGACATGCAGATGGACACGGGAACCGTGGCCGCGGCGTTGCTCCATGACGTCATCGAAGACACCAAAGCCACCTCCGAAGACATCCTTGAGATGTTTGGCCCGGATGTGCTTCAACTGGTGCTGGGAGTCACCAAACTAAGCAAGCTGGAATTTGAAAGTCTGGAGGCCCGCCAGGCCGAAAACATACGCAATATGCTTTTGGCCATGGCAAAGGACATCCGCGTCATACTGATCAAACTGGCCGACCGGCTCCACAACATGCGCACCCTGCAATTTCAAAAGGAGCATAAACAGAAAAAAATAGCGCGGGAAACCCTGGATATTTTCGCTCCCCTGGCCTCCCGGCTGGGAATATACTGGATCAAAAAGGAGCTGGAAAACCGGTCGCACATGTTTATTGATCCGTATGAATATCGAAGAATCAAAGACCTGTTGAACATGGACAAACGGGAGCGGAACAGTTTCATTGAACAGATCAAGGAACAGATCGGCAAGACCATGGCCAGGGAAAATATAGAATGCTCTGTTTCGGGAAGATACAAACATATTTACAGCATCGCCGAAAAGATGAAGTCCCAGAATCTGGAGTTTGAAGAGATTTATGACATCGTCGCCTTTCGAATCATTGTGGAGAGAGGCGCCGAATGTTACGCGGCGTTGGGCCACATGCATTCCCTGTGGAAGCCCATCGACTACAAATTCAAGGATTACATCGCCCGGCCCAAACCCAACATGTACCAGTCGCTTCACACCACGGTGGTGGCGCCTCCGGGGCGACGGGTGGAGATACAGATTCGAACCCTTGAAATGGACAAGGTGGCCAAGTCCGGCATCGCGGCCCATTGGAGCTACAAAGAGGGCCACGCCTCAACCATGGAAGGGGACAAAGAGTTTTCATGGATTCAGGATATCGTGGAGCGCCAGAAGAATATCAAAGACCCGGACGAGTTTTTAGAAAACGTTCGCATTGAGCTTTTCCCGGACGAAGTCTTTGTCTTTACCCCCAACGGTCAGGTGAAAGCCCTTCCAAAGGGGGCCATTCCCGTCGATTTCGCCTACATGATACACACGGAGGTGGGAAACCAGTGCAACGGAGCCAAAGTAAACGAACGAATGGTTCCGCTAAAGTACGAGTTAAAAACAGGCGATGTGGTTGAAATCCTCACAAAAAAGGGGGGGCATCCCAGCCGGGACTGGCTAAAATCGGTCAAAACCGTAAAGGCGAGATCCAGAATCAGGCAATGGATCAAAATCCAGGAATACAATCGGAGCATCACCCTTGGCCGGGAAATGTGTGAAAAGGAGTTCAAAAAACTCCGTCTCGATTTTCATAAGTTGCTGAAATCCGAAAAAATGGTTGAGGTGGCGGCCATGTTCAGCTTCAAAACAGGGGATGACCTGATCGCCAATGTCGGGTATGGAAAAATCACCCCCCTGCAAATCGCCCGAAAATTCCTGACCCACCCTGAGACGGAAGGCGATGAGTCCCTGATTGATAAAATCACAGAGACACCGTCTGGCAAAAAGAAAAAAGCCAGCGGAGGGGTTTTGGTCAAAGGGATTGACGACGTTCTGATTCGGTTCGCCAAATGCTGCCAGCCGGTTCCAGGGGACAAGATCACCGGCTACATCACACGGGGCCACGGCGTCGCCATACACCGGTCAAACTGCGTCAATGCCTTGAAAACAAACCCAGAACGAAAAATTGAGGTGCAATGGGATGATCATTTGGCGACGGAGATGTATCCGGCAAACATACGCGTCAGCTCGGTGGACAGGGTGGGTCTGCTTGCGGACGTGGCGGCGGAAATCAGCAAAAACAAAGCCAATATCATCAAGGTAAATTCTCAGACCCAAGACGACGGAAGCGTTGAGACTTTTTTCACATTGGGGATTAAGGGAACCGACCATCTGGCCCGGCTGATGGTCGATATCAGAAAAATCAAGCATGTCCATCGCGTTCAACGGATCGGTTAGCTTTGGGCTTTGGACTCGCTGAAAAAAACGCCGACTAAGGCGCTTTGACCACGCTTCCCGCCTTGATGCAACTGGTGCAAACCGTCATTTTTTTGACCTGGCCCGACTTGATGGCGCGAACATTCTGGAGGTTTGGATTAAACCGACGCCTGGTTTTGTTGTTGGCATGGCTCACATTATTCCCAAACATCGGCTTCTTGCCGCAAATTTCGCATACTCGTGACATAATTTTCAATCGCTCCTTAATTATAAAGAAATCGTATCTATCAAAACTTAAGATACTATACTACTTCAAAACCTGAGATACTATACTACTTTATTTATCCTGTAAAGATGTTTCTGCCCATCTTCATAAAATAGCGCCCGGTTTCCCCCCTGGGCTCTTTTTTCAAGAATTAAATGAGCCCTTCCTTTTTTTAAAAAACCGTGCTACCTTCTTTTCGAGAACAGGATTCAGATTATATTCAAGAATTTTATTTTCAATAAACCCAGAAAACAAGCCAAAAAA
>Ga0307987_1001660_pt1 | contig 12132 bp, 10 predicted proteins | sample EllFjometagen181_FD_203157 | JGI IMG/M metagenome (GOLD analysis project Ga0307987, IMG submission 203157) | Marine microbial communities from Ellis Fjord, Antarctic Ocean - #181 | ecosystem: Environmental > Aquatic > Marine > Unclassified | place: Southern Ocean | collected 2014-10-08 | reverse complement strand
ATGAAACCGCCCATCTTTGCAAATTTAACTGCATCCATGAGGATATCCTGATTTCTGTTGACATGGGTAGGGATAAAATGTTTTATTGGGATATTTGTTTTCTCAAGTGTTTCGAACAGAACATCTAGTTTTTCTTTACCATATCCGGTATGTATGGTAACAATACCTGCCTTATTGCCAATCATTCCTGCAGTGCGCGCATCAGAAGCTATTTTAGCTAAATCATTAACAGTTACATAGGATGCCCGATGATCACACATTGCTATTTTAACTCCAATTACATGATCAAGTAGAATGATGTCACTTTTTACACTTTCTGTTATTGTTTGTGTTGGTATTTCATAGGAACCGGTAAGTATATAACTGGTTATACCATGTGCTGTCAGTGATCTGGATTTAGCCAGTAATGTCTTCAAATCACGTGTTGTACCATCCGTTCCCAACAGTCCTAATACTGTCGTGACTCCTCCAGCAATTAGAGTTGAAAGCTTTACCTCAGGTATTCTGGATGCAAACCCGGCTTCACCTCCACCACCAATAATATGAACATGTTGATCAATTATACCTGGTAGAATTTTATAGCATGTTGCATCGAACTCATCATAATCCAGTTTCAGTCCGCTTATATCAATATTATTATCAATTTTAACAATTTCTCCATTCATTACTAGAATATCTTTTCGTCCTATACTTTCAGGAGTATAGATGTCACCGTTTCGAAAAAGGACTATTTTAGTTTTCATTACAAGTTTTTCCTTGGTTGAATTTTATATAACAAATTAAGAATGTATATGAATTAAAATACCAAACATGTTTCACTATTTTTTCAAAATGCTTTCGGATAATATTTTAAAATACAAAAGTTCCATTTGGTTTGAGTCAATATTTTTCCCGGTATCGTTTCTTCCTGCAATAATATCCCATAATAACCATGGTATTTCATAGTAATTTTTACCTGAGGTATTAATGATATTACCATCTACCAGTAATAATGCAATATTGATATTGATATTGTCTTTTTCATAACTAATGTTGTTTACATCGAAAATTGCGGGCAGATGATCACTGCTTATATAAATAATGCTGCTTGGGTCATTTTTCAAAATTGCTTTGATATAATCAGCTAGACATTGAGTTCGATAGTAAAACTGATTTGAAATATTAAGGATATCTTTATTAGAATTGTTTAAACTTATTATATCTGGTCTTTCTTCTTTATTTCGTTTATACGGCCAATGACCGAACATTCCAACTGTATAATGTAAAAACGGAGGCTTTAAATTCTGAATATTTTTCAGATTATATTTATAAATATCGCCATCATAAATATATATATCATCTTTAGACGTTGTTAAATTGTTATCTTCAGATAAAAATTTAACATTATCAAAACCAATACTTTTATAGGCTCTTCTACAGTTGAAATAACTTGAATTAGATGCAACAACCGCCATCGTATTGTAACCGTTATTTTTCAATTTATTTACAAAATTATGTGTAGGGTATCCATCCATTGTATTAAATTCAATGGTGTCTATTTTTGCTAATGCTTTTATACCGCTTAATAGTTCGAATTCAGATTGTGCAGTTCTTCCTCCGTAAACAGGGGATATTACATATGAAAATTCATTATTGTTTAAAAATGGTAAAAGGTTTACTGATAGAGGATTTATGTTGAATTTAAGATTTTTTATTAACCTAGGGTCTAGGAAACTTTCTAACAAAACTATATAAATATTTCGCTTATGAGTAATATTTCCTTTATAAATATGTTCGACGTTGAACTGTACGTTATTATAACTTGACAGTTTTTGTTTGGAAATCCTGCTTTGTATGTTAAAATACAGCATGCTGGAAAATCTGCCGTTTGTGATAATAGTTTTTTTCTGTGACCATGGGGTATTGATAAATGCTTTTTGTAGGTATTGGTTAAAAAGTACTGAACAGTAAAAATAATAAAAAAAAACGATTAAAAGAATTTTCAACAAAAGTACAGCAATATAAAAACGTCTAGGAATATTTTTGTAATATCTTATTAATAATATGGCAAGTGGTGAAAAGATCAGAACTGCATAAATAATTAAGCTTATTCCAGCAAGAGGGTAAAAATCAAGAATTGTTGAAATATTTTTAAAATCAGAAAATCTAGGGGAACTTGCCAAAAAACTGAAAACAGCATCATAAAGCAAATATAGTCCGATAATGGGTACGGCTGACAAAAAAGAGTTGAGAATATCCAGCTTTTGTGAATTCTTTGGAAAATAAAATATAAGTGCTAAAAATATTAAAAGAAAAAGTTCAGTGTTGTAAAAATTGATATTTGCTGAATTGCAGTTCATCCAAATGAAGGATAAAGCCTGATATGAAAATATAATTAACAAAAATATTATTAGATATAATGCAAATGCTAATAGTTTATTAATAAAAGTTTTATATATTATTTTAATTATACTCAAGCCAATCAATTTTTCGAAATGTAATCTCCACATTCAGCCTCAAAGCGGACATTTTGAATTCCAATAATAAAAATTTTAACAAGGTAACAGTATGTACCTTCGGTATATTAAAATCCTTCATCTTTAAAGGATCTTTTTTCCAACTACTTCTATTTTAAGCGGTCCTTCGTCAGAGTTAATATGAATATCGCGTTGTGCAAAAGGAATTTCAATGCCAGCTTCTTTAAAACGACTATTAATTTCATGTCTGATTTGATGTTGAGCCGACATTTGGTCTGATAGATTTACAAAAACACGCAATTTAAAATCAAGAGAATCAGTGCCAAAACCTACAAAGATTACGCTTGAGGCAGGTGCGTCCAAAACCTTAGAGTTATCTTTAGCAATTTGTAGTAGAATTATTTCTGCTTCTTTAGCATTTGAACTATAACCGATGCCTATTTCTATAACGACACGCATTATTTTATCTGAAAGAGACCAATTCACAATTTTTTCTGAAAGGAATGCCATGTTTGGTACAATTAATTCGTGTCTATCCCAGGTAGTTATTGTAGTTGACCGGATACGTATTTTGGTTACTACACCGCTGGATCCACCTACAGTGACTGAGTCTCCAAGTCTTATTGGTCTTTCGATCAGGATAATAACACCAGAAACAAAGTTTGCAAAAATATCCTTTAATCCGAAACTTAATCCCACCGTCATAGCCGCTGCAATATATTGAAATTGAGCCCAGCCAACTCCTAGAAATCTCAAACCTATAAAAAAACCAACACCTGATAGTAAATACCGGAAAATGAGTTCATAAGCATGGCGAGTACCAGGATGATACTTATCTCCTCTGAAGAAAATGATTTCTATTATGGCAGAGATATTTCGAACTATAACAATAGTAGAAATGAAAATCAGTATGGATTCTATTATATTGAAAAGAGTGATTTGCTGGTATATTACAGTACCATCTTTTCCAGTACTGATTTGAGTTTTCCACATATTTAAATTATTAAGGAAGCTTATTGATGGAAAGAAATCGCTCCATATAACAATTAAACCAATAATTAATGTAATGAGCATTATAGAATGATAATAAGCAATAGGAAGGTAGTACTAATATTTTGAGCAAAAGCATATGCTGTAAAATAATATCCTGCTACTGAAAGAACTATTAGGAATCCAGCGATTATGGTCACTATTGTATTCAGTAGAAAATAATATTTATTAATCAATGTAACGAGTCTTGCTTTATTTTTTAATTTTCTAATGTTTTTTATACCTAAAATAAAAAACATCATTACAATTATTGTAAGAATAAGAGCTAATGAACGACCGAATGTACTTCTGAAATTCAAGTTTTGGAGGCCATTTTGGATTATAACAGTAATAAAAAGAAAAGGTATGACTGTTATATAAAATGAAATTAAAAATTTCCTTGCGAAGTGGCATACAACTTTATGCCATTGGAAATTTTTTATACCAATACCGTTTTTATTGCATAGTAAAATAATAACACTAAAAATAATGCCAATACTTGTAATAGAAATTACTCCTGAGCATATTGCTTTTGTAAATATATGAACTGTATTTACTGAAATAACATAATAAGCAACGATACAGATGATGAACGGAATAGATGCAGCCTGGATAATTACTAATATAACTATTGCAAAGGTTATTCCAATAGAATCTTTTTGTGGCTGTGACGCATATTTATTAATTGTCTTGATTTGCTTTGGTAGAAAAAACTGTAGAAAAATAGAGACTATAAAAACTATAACGAATAGCATCCAATGTGTAGTTTTTTGCGTAATTGAAGTATAAAGATCATTCGAAAGATGTTTCCAATTGGATTTATCGATCAACCATTGAATGGCATTTGAAGAACCGGTTATACTTTTAATAGAATAAAAATCTGAACTTGATGCCCATAGAAGTCGTTGATTGATGTAGGTTCTAAAATTTTCTGCTACGGCATCAATTTTTTTCTGTGTAATTTGTTGTTTGTTTAAATCAGAAATATATTCAGTATAGCTTTTACTTGCCTCTTCAAGCAGTTTTCGATAACTTTCGAGCAAAACATATGCCTGAGTTGTTAATACATTATTTTCATTCTCAGATACTTTTCCTCCCATATTGTCTAGTTGATTATAAATTTCATCTTTATAAGGTAGAAAGTTCTGAGATTCCTGAAGTATATCATCACTGGTTAAATTGGCATTTAGTATATCTTCACTACGTTTTTTTGCTATTTTAGAATTGGCACGACTTGTCAGCAAAGTTGCACGTTTGGCTTGAAGGATTTGACCTGATTTTCGGGTCAATCCCATCATTTTTATTCTTCTTTGTGTTGTGCCGAAATCTTGTTCTAGAAGCTTGTTCGTGATTCCAGCATTTGTAGTGCTTTGTCAGCTTCACTGTCAAGTTGACTGACTTCTATTATTATTTTGGCTATTTCTATATTTCTTTTATTCAATTTTTTTAGATAATTGATTTTTAGGTGAGAATAAGCCTGCTGATTAAGCTGTTCTGAAATGGTGTTATTCTGACGGAGTTCGGTATAACCTGTATCTGTTTGGTGATTTTCTTTAACTTTGCTCCAAGCTTTAATTAATCTCTCAAGTCTAATAACTTTACGAGATATAATTGCTAACTTATTATTTATTTGTGTTTGTTTATAGTTGGAAAGTTCAATTTCATGCTCAGAGGATTTTAATTCAGTTTTTAATTCAGCACATTTTGCTCTAAGACTTGTTCTTCGGGCAATAATAATTTTAGGAGATTTATCAGCTTTAGCAGGATTATCAAGTTGGTATTGTAGTTTAGAGAGTTCTGCTTCATGAGATGCAATATTTTTACGCAGTTCAATTGGTTTAATTAGTATTTGAGACTGAAGCTTTTTTGCCAACTCCAATTTAGTTTGTTCAGCTGCTAGCAGAGCTTGAAAATCAGCAATTGTTCCCTCTATTTCAGTAAGAGCCATTGATCGGGCTTTTTGCTCGATTATCATCGGTCGTACAGCCTGTAACCTAATGGTATCAATCGAAGTATCAGAGTTCTTATTATCAATCAATTGTGTATACTGGATTGTTTCATTAATTGCGATTTGTTTTCTATCAAGTGATTTCAAAGCTTCGTTGTAGTAGTCAATAATTTTTTTTCCGGCTTCAGCTGAAAGTTCTTGGTTTTGATTTACTAGATCAATTCTCTTTCTAATTGCAGCGTGTGTAAGTTTTACCTGTTGGACTTTCTTTTTTCCTGGCTTTTTTTCAACTTTCAAAGCTGGGGAGATAGCAGTCTTTAATTCAGTTGCCAGTGTATGAGTTGGTTGAAAAAGCAAACTGAGAAGTAATGGAAGTATACTTAACAATATAAAAAATCTATATTTAGAACATAAACTACAAGTTTTCATAATAATTACTACCCTTGATATATGTGCAAATTAATATGTGATTGGGCCCGAGTATTTAGATCTCATATAAGGAGATTTAACATTGTAAGATATATATAATTAATATGTTATTTAAGTGAAGTCAATCATAATTCATCAATTACTCTAATAGAAAATTGAAATTATCATATTTAATTACTTTTTTACACTATATAAATCGAATATTCACACCGGATTAGTAGATTTTATAGCAGAACAATATGATGAAAATTGTGTTATTTATAATCCTTTAAAAAATATAAAAGATACAGAATCTGGTTGTTTATCAACAAACATTGGAATCATTAATATAGATGAGGACAATGAATCAGTTTTTATTGATATAAGGCAGCCAGTTACTATCCTTTTTAGTGAAATTGAAGAGCAGATAATTAAAAATGCAGATAAGTATGATCTGCATTATGAAAGAAAACATTACCTTGCGCCTTTATATGTAGATAGAAACAGTGAACTTGTTTGCAAGCTTAACAATTCCTTCAATAAAGTTACTGGCTTGGATCTTCCTCCGCAATCTTGTGGAGGGGGAACATATGCAAGAGCATTTAAAAATTGTGTTGCATATGGCCCTGGTATGCCGCATATGGAAGATGTAGGTCACAAACCAAATGAATATATAAAAGTTAAAGATATCGAATTAATTTTTAATATTTATAAAGATGCAATATACGAATTATCAAAATAAATGATTCCTGTAAAATATTAAATCTTTATTACTTTATATGTACCATTTTGTTGTTTCCTGCCGGACCTTGTGCTGATATAAACACCAGAACTTATATTATGTTGTGCACAACATAATTGGAGTTCTGAATATATATCATTCAATCTAAAATAGCCATTCTCTTAATCCCCATTTCTAATGAAGAGGTATACAAATAGGCAATCAGATCAGCGTCTGCTTTGAGCGTAATTACAGAATCATTCACACTCATGGCTTTAATGTCTGAGTAATTATAATGTGCAATATTTTTAAAGAAGTTTTCTCTAACATCATTCAAATTATCACTAAATAAACTTTTTTTGTCTAAAACAACTCTAATAGTTTTTTGTTGACCGGTTCCGTAAATAGAATCTAATATGCTCTCATCAATACTATAATTATAATTAAAGTTACATGTAGGTGTATAAAAATATCTTTTTTTCTGTTTTTCAGGATCGTATTTCTGTACATCGTATTTGAGAACAGAAGATACTACACCATTCTCATCTTTTAATTCATACATTTGATAGTCATGTCCAGCAAATAAACCAAAATGCATCACGTTATACTTTCCAATCACGGTAAACTTCATCGTTGATTTTACATATGAAACTTTCTTAATACTATCTTTAAAACGGTCATGAAAAAATATAATTGGTTGATTTAACTTAATTAAGAGTCTATTTTCTTTGCTTGAAGAATGAGTGGGTCCACCGAATTTATCTTTTATATTTGTTATATATATCATAGGCTGATTGTAAACCATTTCTTTTCCAACATGTTTGTCTGTCTCATTTCTAACTGTAATAAATGAACATCCATTTAAAAAAATAATCAGTGGAAAAAGAAATAATAGCATAACAGCTTTTATTCTATATATTTGCTTACTGGCTGACATCATCATTTATTCCTCTTTTTTGTTTTTAAGCTTATTGATATTAATAAACATCGTCACTTAAAAGTAAGAACAATCACTTCAATGAGTATTAATTGAAGTGATTGTAAATAATCATTGTATTATAAAAACAATCTTAAAATATCTCTGGAACACCTCAATATCTATTATACGGTGTTCTTGATAACATTGCCTTTAAAGTAACGTAATTTTAAAGATATATCCTTTAACTTTAACTTTATCTTTAGTTACTTTAATTTCAGCAAATATTCTTGGACTATTATTACCCACGGGCATAATATTCATAAACCAGTGTAGTCGAACTTGTCTTCCGAAGTTTTAGTATAGCTTGAACCAGAACAGAATTATCACCACAAAGATTATGCTTTTAGGATGGCAAAAAAGAAGTTTTCCACGCTTTCAGAGTGGAAAACGATTGTATTAATTAAATTATGATTTTGAACTGATAGTTATCATTCGTATCTTTAGAAACCTCAATTTTACCCATGATAGTAGGATTACTATTACCACTGCTCCCTTCAGAGCTATAAAATCTTCTGCTGGTAGTTCTAGTTTTACCATCAGCAGTTAACAAAATAATATTGGCAGTTTCTGTGCCGGTACCGTAGTAATAATTAACACAAAATTGATATACCCCTTCTTCAATATCCTGACACTCTACAAAGTAATGTTCAGGTCCAAAACTACTTGTATCATCTACATCCAGAAAACCTGAAACTCCCTGACGGTTTCTATAATATACATGTGTGCCATTTGGTTCATAGATATGTAAATCCAAGTCCGGTTCTGCACCCCACGTTAAAGCTACTTTAATAGCACCATTTCCCAGTATCGGTTCTGGAAATTCAAGAGTAGATATAAGGTTATTGAAACGTTCATTTATCATGTTTCTACTTTTAAGAAATGATCTAAAATAACTTGGTTTGAACCCATGATTAAACAAATCTCTGGGATCATCTATCCATCCTGGATCGTTTGAACAATTAGTTCCTAAAACATCCCAGTCAAACGCCTTGAGAGCAATAATAACATAATCATCATTTGCTGTTACATGCTGACCGTTAACCAGCTCACTTGCCGGATTTCCAACTCCAATAGTTCCAATACTACCGCTATATTCAGAATCACTTTGATTTATGGATTTAACTGCTTCATTAGTAAACATATTTCCCTGAGAGTGAGAAATAATAATAACTCTAATTCCTGACTGCAGATTAGTTCTATAAGTATTATGTATATTACTCGCATCCGCCATTCTTAGCGCAGAATCTGTTATGCCGTCAACCATACTGAGAAATATCTTTCTAGTTTCAGCAATAGCCTCTATAGCTTCGTCAACTATAATTTTACTCTCATCAGTTGTTGCCGCCAATTCTTTAAGAAGTCTCAATTCCTGGTCAGCAGGTTTTCTCGCAATCTTTAATAGATTATGCGCTGATAAACCGCCTGTTTCATCTATTTTCTGTTCAATTACTTCGTAAAGATCGGCAAGCATTGATTTTGAATGATTGTAAGCAGTTTTGAACTTGAATTTTTCATCTGGATAATTATTTTCTAAATTACTTTTATACGCGTTTCTAATGGCTTTTTCTCCATGAAAAGCTTGTTTTATGTCGTTCATTATTCCATTACAATAGTATATATATGTGGTTTTATTAACACAGGTAGGTTCTTCTTCATCAGCAAATGAACAAATAGCTAAGAGAAACAATAAACAAAAACTGAATAATAACTTGATTGATTTTTTTATTTTCTATCCTCTATTTCTTCATTTGGATCATAAGTACTTATAAAATCCTGTCCAACTGCATATTCATTTATCGTTAAATCTACATCTACTCTTTCGGGAGTGTTGAGCATTAGCATATCAATGATAGCCATATCTTCCTCAGCAAATTCAGATAAATTATCGAGACGATATACAGCAGTCTTTGTCTGTCCTATAGAGTCATATATCAGGTTAGAGTCATTTAGTTCGTAAGCAATGAATGCATTCTGCATGGCTTTGGCGAGTTCTCTTGAAGCAAATCTTGCGTTTACATCGTCCTGATATCTGTGAGCAATTGCAATCTGCACATCATCTCTTACACCGTCACGGTCAGAGTCTATACCCGTCAGTGTCAGTTTACCGGTCTTTCCAGGATGAGGTGGAAGCCCTTCGTCAATCCCCTCTATTACTTTCAGGATAACAGGTAGCGGTTTAGCTAATGTTTTCCCAGGTTTACCAGGAATGGCTTCTCTTAGTTGAATTACTCCTTCTACGGTCTCAAGGGGGATATTATACGGTAAGCTAATTATTACAGTTAAACTTATAGTCTCGCCTTTTTTAATATTTTCAAAGAAATAAGGAGATACTGTAATCCAATCTTTTAATTCTGGAACTATGTTGATTATCGCGCCATCTACATCCTTAGATGCTTTTACTGACATTTTATGTGTTGAACGTCTAGCCTGCATTTGTTCAACTTTAAGTTTTTTAGGACTCCACTCAAAGGTAGGCTTTGCATTTAGCTGATTACTGAAAAAAAATATATTTATTATTGTAAACAGTATTGCTGATTTGATATAAATTTTCTTTTTGACCTGATTCATAAACCTTGATTCCCTAATTTAAATTTTATTAATTATTTTTAAGTTCACGAACTTAATAAATTTTCTACAACTCCATTCTCTATATATTAAAACAAAATATTTTTCTTCTGAACTTAAATCATATGGGTTAATGAAATATGAGCAATATTCATGCCGGATTAGTAGATTTCATATCAGAGCAATATGATGAAAATTGTGTTATTTATAATCCTTTAAAAAATATAAAAGATGCAGAATCTGGTTGTTTATCAACAAACATTGGAATCATTAATATAGATGAGGACAATGAATCAGCTTTTATTGATATAAGGCAGCCAGTTACTATCCCTTTTAGTGAAATTGAAGAGCAGATAATTAAAAATGCAGATAAGTATGATCTGCATTATGAAAGAAAACATTACCTTGCGCCTTTATATGTAGATAGAAACAGTGAACTTGTTTGCAAGCTTAGCAATTCCTTCAATAAAGTTACTGGCTTGGATCTTCCTCCGCAATCTTGTGGAGGGGGAACAATATGCAAGAGCATTTGAAAATTGTGTTGCATATGGACCCGGTATGCCTCACATGGAAGATGTAGGGCATAAACCAAATGAATATATAAAGCTTAAGGATATCGAATTGATTTTTAATATTTACAAAGATGCAATTTACGAACTATCTAAATAGAGTCTGCACGAAAAGGTCTCTGCTAAAAGCTAAGCAGTTTTCGTGCACAGCTCTGTTAGTTTTCATTATCGTTATTATTAATAGGTTTAACATCAATAATATCATCATTATTGTGTTGGTTATTGATATTATCTTTATAAAATTTTCTTCTTGTAAAACCACGAAACCCACCATTACTTTTAGGTGCAAACCTAATACCGACACTTCTTGTGACCCAAGTTAAAATAAGTAGTAAAATTAAATATCCAAGAGTAGACCATAAACCTGCGAAAAGTGCTGCTAAAAAAGCTATAGGTACAACGCCAACTCCGAATAGAAGTAGGCCTATTACAATTGCTACCCAGCCCCATAAATTAAAAGCTATTACCAGTGACCATAGCCATAGTACAGCTCCAAAGAAATAAGATGAATATAAAAAACCTTTACCGGCAAATTCTTTGGTCTTGTCAAAGAATGATAAAGGAAGACAAATTATAACATCAAAAGCTAAAACTATTATTGAAAAATATATAAGGTCAGGAAGAATTCGATCTGCCACCCAGACACCTCCACGGATGAAAATATTAAAAAGCAAAAGAATTCCTGCTAAAATAGCTAATGAAATAATAAAACAACCTAAAGTATTTATGGTTTTGTTCATTTGAACTTGCATTCACGCCTCCGTTGGATTTATAAAATTATAATAAAAAGAATAATGTTTGACAAGAAATATCTAATTAATATCTCCTTAATTGAATAAAAGTACAAATAAATTATACAAAAGAGTAACGATTATTAATATATTCAAGTAATATCTTAATAACTAATTGATACAAAGCATTTTTTAGGATGTTTTTTTTACTAATTATCATATAATGAATAGTGAGGAATTGTAAATTTTCTGTAGTTATAAAGAAACTTTACATGTTAAACATTGTTTTCAATTTAATAATTTTTTTCAATCAGGTAGAAAAAATGTTATTTCCAAAGACAAGAATTAGTCGTAGTTATAATAATATTATAAGATATAAGCAAATAATTGCTGTTCTTATTAGGCATGGGTTTCATGAATTTGTAGAAACTAGTCAACTGCTTAAAATGCTTAATATTAAGCGTCCACTTGTTACTCAAAGTAAGTATGCTCAGAAAAGAAATGCGGTTACTTCACATTGGAAAAGAATTCGTCTTGTTCTGGAGGAACTTGGGCCTACATTTATCAAGTTAGGACAATTTGTAAGTAATAGACCAGATTTTATCCCCAAGGAACTATGTCAGGAACTTGAAAAACTTTTAGATAATGTTGCACCATTCGATGGAGACGAAGCAGTTCGGATAATTCAAAAAGAAATCGGTAAAGATATAAATGATATTTTCTTGA
>Ga0307987_1001659_pt1 | contig 12132 bp, 3 predicted proteins | sample EllFjometagen181_FD_203157 | JGI IMG/M metagenome (GOLD analysis project Ga0307987, IMG submission 203157) | Marine microbial communities from Ellis Fjord, Antarctic Ocean - #181 | ecosystem: Environmental > Aquatic > Marine > Unclassified | place: Southern Ocean | collected 2014-10-08 | reverse complement strand
GACGCCACCGACTGCGACGACGTACGGGCCTCCACCCACCCCGGCGCCAACGAGTGGTGCAACGGCCGCGACGACGACTGCGACGATGCCGTAGACGAGGCCGACGCCCTGGACGCCGCCACCTTCTACGCCGACGGCGACGACGATGGCTACGGCGACGAAGCCAGCGCCGAGCAGAGCTGCGATGCGCCCAGCGGCTACGCCGCCCAGGGGGGCGACTGTAACGACGGCGACAGCGCCTTCCATCCCGGCGCGCCCGAGGCCGACTGCGCCGCTACCGTGGACTACAACTGCGATGGGACCACGGGCTACACCGACGCCGACGGCGACGGCTGGGGCGCCTGCGAAGAGTGCGACGACAGCGATGCCTCGGTCAACCCCGACGCCACAGAACAGTGCGACGGCCGCGACGATGACTGCGACGGTGTCATCGACGAGGGCGACGCCGCGGATGCCCTGACCTGGTACAGCGACGACGACGGCGACGGCTTCGGCGATGCCAGCGCATTGGTCGATGCCTGCAGCGCCCCAAGCGGGACCGTGCCCGACTCGAGCGACTGCGACGACGCCAACGCCGACGCCCACCCCGGCGCTGTCGAACGGTGCGACGGCCACGACAACGACTGCGACGGCGACGTGGACGAGGACGACGCCGTGGACGCCCCCAGCTTCTACGCTGACGACGACGGTGACGGCTTCGGCGTGCCCTCCCTGACCACCCGCGCCTGCAGCACCCCGAGCAGCTACAGCGACGACGCAACCGATTGTGATGATGGCGCCCCCAGCACCCACCCCGGCGCCGACGAGTGGTGCGACGGCGTGGACACCGACTGCGACGGCACCTTGGACGAAGACGACGCCATCGACGCCACCACTTGGTACGCCGACATGGACGGCGATGCCTACGGCGACCCGGGAACCACCATTGTCTCATGCCTGGCCCCGCCCAGCTTCGTCACCGACAGCACCGACTGTGACGACGGCGCAGCGGCGGTCAACCCCGCCGCCACCGAGATCGTGGCCGATGGCATAGACCAAGACTGCGATGACGGCGACACCTGCTACAGCGACAGCGATGGCGACGGCTACGGCAGCAGCACCATCGAGTCGGCAGACCTGGACTGCACCGGCGCAGGCGAATCCTACCTTGGCACTGACTGCGACGACGGTGACGCCAACCAGTACCCCAGCGCAACAGAGTACTGCAGCGGCGAGGACGACGACTGCGACGGCAGCGTCGATGAGGAAGACGCCGTCGACGCCCAAGCCTGGTACGCAGACGGCGACAGCGATGGCTACGGTGACGCGGCTGTCATCGTCTACCGGTGCCACCCATCCAGCGGCTACACCGCCGATGACACCGACTGCGACGACACCAACGGCGCGATCTTCCCCGGCGCCACAGAGTACTGCGATGGAATCGATTCCGACTGCGACGGCACCACGGATGAGGACGACGCCATCGACGCCACAACGTGGTACGCCGACATGGATGGCGACACCTTCGGTGATCCCATGGTCACCCTCGCCTCCTGCCTGGCCCCGACCAGCTTCGTGACCGACAGCACCGACTGCGACGACACCGAAGCCACTCGCTACCCCGGCGCTACCGAAGTCGTGGCCGACGGCATCGACCAAGACTGCGATGACGGCGACATCTGCTACAGCGACATCGATGGCGACAGCGTCGGTATCAGCACCAGCACCATCGCGTCTTCGGACCTGGACTGCTCCGGCGCGGGCGAATCCCCCTTCGACACCGACTGCGACGACGGTGACGCCAACCAATACCCCGGCGCCACCGAGTACTGCAGCGGCGAGGACGACGACTGCGACGGCAGCGTCGACGAAGACGACGCCGCCGACGCCCAAACCTGGTACCACGACAGCGACAGCGACGGCTACGGGGACGCAGCTGTCATCGTCCACCAGTGCTACCTGTCCAGCGGCTACACCGGCGATGCCACCGACTGCGACGACAGCGACAGCAGCGTCCACCCCGGCGCAACCGAGATCTGCAGCGACGGTCTGGACAACGACTGCGATGGCGCATTCCTGGGGTGCCCCCTCAGCGGAGACATATCGGTGAGCAGCGCTAGTGCCCGGCTGCTTGGTGACGCGAGCTACGACAATCTTGGATGGGCGGTCTCGGGGGCCGGGGATGTGGACGGCGACGGCTACGATGATCTGCTGATCAGAGCATCTCCCGACGACGCTAGCGTCGCCTATCTTGTGCTCGGCCCTGTGTACGGGGATCTCAGCGGGACCGACGCAGACGCTACACTCGTCGGTGGGACCGACGACAGCGGTGTCTCTGCGCTCTCCGGCGCTGGAGATGTCGACGGCGACGGCTTCGATGATCTACTGATCGGGGCATCGAGCCTCGACGGATCGGACGGCGATGAGGGTGGGGCCTATCTCGTGCTCGGCCCAGTGAGCGGCGAGCTGGCCCTGGGTAGCGCCGACGCCAGGCTCATCGGGGAAACCGAGTCCTACACAGGCGTCTCGGTGGCGGGCGCAGGAGATGTCAACGCTGACGGCTTCGATGATCTGCTGATCGGTGCAACTAGCCTCGACGGATCGGACGGCGATGAGGGTGGGGCCTATCTCGTGCTCGGCCCGACCAGCGGAGATCTCGTCCTGTCCGCTGCCGACGCCAGGCTCATCGGTGAGGACACCTGGGATAATGCGGGAAACGCTGTCTCGGGAGCCGGAGATGTCGACGGTGACGGCTTCGATGATCTGCTGATTGGAGCGTCCTGCGCCAGCGGTCTGTATGCTCACGGTGCAGCCTACCTGGTGCATGGGCCGGTGAGCGGGGACATCGACCTGGGCAGCGCTGAAGCCAAGTTCATCGGCGAGGGCGTTGGCGATACGGCGGGCATCTCGGTCGCGGGGGCCGGGGATGTCGATGGCGACGGATTCGATGATCTGCTGATCGGAGCCTACTACGCTCGGACTTGGCTAGGTGCAGCCTACCTGGTCCTCGGCCCGGTGAGCGGAGACATCGATTTGGCCGATGCCGACGCCACGCTCATAGGCGAGCACCCCGCCCTGTTCGCGTGTGGCTCGGTCTCTGGAGCTGGGGATGTGGACGCTGACGGCTTCGACGACCTACTGATCGGAGCCAGCATGGCGGACGGGAGCGCGCCGGAGTCCGGCGTAGCCTACCTGGTCCTCGGCCCGGTGAGCGGGGAGTTCGATCTGGCTAGCGCCGACGCCCGGCTCCTCGGCGAAGTCAGCGGAGACTGGATGGGCGGTTCCGTCTCGGGTGCCGGGGATGTCGATGGTGACGGCTTCGCCGATCTACTGGTCGGAGCGTACAACAGCAGCGCGGGTGGGTCGTTCTCTACTGGTGCGGCGTACGTATTCTGAAAGGTTCACCTTCTGGCCAGTCGGGCATGGACGCCCGGTAGTCCACCGCGCCGTCGAGGCCAGCCTCCGAGGCTCTCCGACCGCAAACGATGATGCTCCATGATGCCGTTCCATACCGGCCCGGAGGCTCACCATTGCTGGCCAACGGCCCGTCGACCGAGCCCATCCTGCTACCCTGACTCCACACAAGGGGTTGAGCATGCACTCGCTTCGTTCACTGGTCTCGGCTGGGTTCCTGATCCACCTGCTCGTCTATGCACCGCAAGCCCAAGCGGCCTGTCCCGAGCCCTCCACGCGAGCCGCCGTAGCCCTGCCGGTCACCGAGGCTCTGCAGGGCTTCGCCGCCATGGATGGCGAGCGCTTCACGGGGGCCCGAGACCGCGCGACCGCCGCCCTGGCCTGCCTCGCAGAACCCTTGGCTCCCCCAGAGGCCGCCGCCTTTCACGGCCTGATGGCGCTGAACGCGTTCCTGCAACAAGACGACGCTGCCGCGGTCAACTCCTTCCGCGCGGCCCTGGCAGCCGACTCTTGGTATGCCCTCCCGCCAGATACCGTACCCGAGGCACACCCCATCCGGGTCCAGTTCCAGGTAGCGGAATCCTTGACCGGCAGCATCCCAGTCGCACTGCCCGACCTCTCCCCTGACACCATCAACGTAGACGGTGCTCCCGCCACCACCGCACCCACCGATCGGCCTGCCATCCTCCAGCGCGTGGCTGAGAGCGGCAGCGTGACAGACACCGCATACATCCCTGCCGGTGACCCGCTGCCGTCGTGGAACCCTCAAGTACCTCTGGTCGTTGAACCCCTGCCGACCGAGCGCAAGCCACCCGTTCTGCTCGCAGCGGGTGCTGGCGCCTCGCTGCTGGCCTCCGGCGCCTGCTTCGGCCTCGCATCGCGAGCCCACAATGCCTTCGTCTCGCCAGAAACCGAGAGTGGCTACCCTGAGAACCCATCAGCGCTGCGCACTCAGGCCAACGGCTTGACCTGGGCCTCCATCGGCACTGGAGCCCTCGCCCTAGGCCTCGGCACCGTCACTGTGGTCCGATGGTAGCCGAAGCGCGCCGCTACCGGATCGTCGAGATGCTGGGGAAAGGTGGATTCGGTACGGTCTATAGAGCGGAGTTGATGGGAGCGGGTGGCTTTCGCAAGCAAGTGGCGCTCAAGATCCTCAACGCCGATGTGGCTGGCAGCGAAGACATCGTGAGCCGATTGCGCGACGAAGCGCGAATGCTCGGCCTGGTTCGACATCCCTGCATCGTCCACGCCGACGCGCTGGTCCAGCTCGATGGCCGCTGGACCCTGGTGATGGAGCACGTCCCGGGAGTAGGGCTCAACGAGCTCATCCAACACGGCCCAATCCCGCTGCGCTGTGCGGTGGAGATCGCCGGCCGTGTCGCAGATGCACTGCAGGCCGCCCACACGGCCACCGACGCGGGCCGACCGCTCAAGCTCATCCACCGCGACCTCAAGCCGGGCAACATCGTCCTGGGTCCCGAGGGTCAGGTGAAGCTGCTGGACTTCGGCGTGGCCAGGGCCGAGTTCGACACCCGCGAGGCGCACACACAATCGGTGATCCTGGGTTCCGCGGCCTACATGGCCCCCGAGCGATGGGACCAACAGGACCTGCCCGCCGGAGACATCTTCTCCCTGGGCCAGGTCCTCTACGAATGCCTCACGGGTACCCCCTATGGGCGCACCCTCCCTGCCCCGGACTACTACGATGCCCGGCTGGACAAAGCCCTCGAAAACGTCGTGAACAAGGCGACAGCCAAGGCTCCCGACGAACTGCTCGACCTCCTGGCCGTCATGCTCGCGTACGAGCCGGGTGACAGGCCCCAGGCACGCCACATCGAAGTCTTCTGCCGCGACATCGTCCCGCGCCTGCCTGGCCCGTGGCTGCGGGATTGGTCCGAACAGCAGGTCCCCCAGACCCTCGCCGCGAGGCCTCCACGCACGGGCGACCTTCTCTCGGGCAGCACCCTTGTGGAGCCATCCGGAACCATGGAACTGGTGACCGGCGGGATGCCCCCCGACGTCGAACCCACGCCGCCACCCGCGCCATCACGGTCCTGGCTGGTGCCTGTAGCGTTCCTAGTGGGGCTCCTGTTCATCGTCGGTGGGGGCGCGGCGGCACTGGTGGCGCTGCGGAATCAGCTGCCCACCACACCCTCTGCGATCCTCGGCGCCCCCGAAGAGCTGCCTCCGCCCCCGCCGGAATCCAGCACACCCGCTGCCAGTCTTCCCGCCCAGGCCTCGCTTCCCGGCACCCCGACCCCCGAACCCACACCCAGCACTGGGAAACAGGCCGCTGCTCCCGCCGCCACTCCCACACCACGCCAGCCCAAGCCGAGCCCACAGGTCGTGGTCACCCCAGAGCCCGAACCGCCAACATCAGCGGCCACAGGAACGGTGGCCCTCGTGGGCGACGCCGACGAACTGCGCCTCGTCTCAGCGGATGGGCGATTCAGCCCAGGTGAAGTCCCGGTCGGCAGCTACGAAATCCAAGCGCGCTTTTCGGGTCGAGGATTGCTGCCTGTCGGCCAAGTCCAGGTCAAGGCCGGCCAGACCACGACAGTCTCCTGCAACGCCTCCTTTGCTATGTGCAAGGTCAGCCCATGAAGCTCACCGCCCTCCCCCTCCTGCTCTCCCTCACCGCCTGCACCTTCGTCACCGACGACGACTGGAACGCCTTCGACGCAGACGGTGACGGCTACTTCGTCAATGCCGAGGGCGTCGGCGAGGACTGCGATGACCAAGACCCCGCGGTCAACCCCGACGCCACGGAATCCTGCAACGAAATCGACGACGACTGCGATGGCGTGATCGACAACGACGTGCTCACCACCTTCTACGTGGACGCCGACAGCGATGGCTGGGGCAACGCCGACTTCTCCCTCGAGGCCTGCACTGCCCCCGATGGCTACGTCGCCGACAACACAGACTGCGACGACGGCGAGGCCCTCTCCTACCCCGACGCCCCCGAGCTGTGCGACGACGAGGACAACGACTGCGACGGCGACACGGACGAGCCCGAGGACATCGCCTGGCTCGACTGGTACCGCGACAGCGACGGCGACACTTACGGCGACCCCGACGACCTGCTGAACGACTGCGCCCAGCCCACAGGCTTCGTGGCCGACGCCACCGACTGCGACGACAGCGACGCAGCGGTCCACCCCGCAGCCGACGAGCTGTGCGACCGCATCGACAACGACTGCGACGAACTCACCGACCTCAACGACCCGGACCTCGTCGGCGACTGGACCTGGCACCAAGACGCCGACGGCGACGGCCACGGCGACCCTGCCACGGCCATAGGCCGATGCGACCAACCCACAGGCTATGTGCTGGCCGGCGACGATTGCGACGACAGCCGGGGGACCATCCATCCCGATGCCGTCGAGCTCTGCGGCGGCCTGGACGACGACTGCGACGGCTTGGTAGACGAGGCCGACCCCGATCTGCAGGGCACCGCCACCTTCTACCTCGACGGCGACGCCGACGGCTACGGGCTCGCCAGCGGCACCGCCAGCGGCTGCACCGCACCGCTGGGCTACGCTGCCCTGAGCGGCGACTGCAACGACAGCGACACCGCCTACCACCCCGGCGCATCCGAGACCGACTGCCACGACCCCGCCGACTACAACTGCGACGGCAGCACGGGCTACGCCGATCTCGACGGCGACGGCTGGGTCGCCTGCGAAGAGTGCGACGACGGTGACACCGCGGCTCATCCCGGCGCCACCGAGCTGTGCGATGGTCGCGACAACGACTGCGACGGCACCGTGGACGAAGACGACGCCGACGACGCCCCCACCTGGTACGCCGATGCCGACAGCGACGGCTTCGGTGACCCGGCCGCCTCTGCCCGCGCCTGCTCCGTGCCTACGGGCTTCGTGTCCGACGCCACCGACTGCGACGATGCCCGCTCCGCCACCCACCCTGGCGCCCTCGAGTGGTGCAATGGTCACGACGACAACTGCGACGGCACCACCGACGAAGACGAAGCCATCGACGCCCCGGCCTGGTACGCCGACGCTGACAGCGACGGCTACGGCGTGGACACCAGCACCGACGTCTCCTGCGAAGCCCCAGATGGCTTCGCCGCCCTGCCGGGCGATTGCGACGACGCCGACAGCGCTTACAACCCTGGAGTCACCGAAGACGACTGCGGCGACCTATCCGACTACAACTGCGACGGTGCCACGGGCTACACGGACGCCGACGGCGACGGCTGGGCCGCCTGCGAGGAATGCGACGACAGCGACGCCCGCATCAACCCCGACGCCACTGAGGTCTGCGATGGCGTGGATGACGACTGCGACGGTATCGTGGACGAAGCCGACGCCGAAGACGCCCTGACCTGGTACGCTGATGCCGATGGGGACGGCTACGGCGACGCGGCTGCCATCACCGACGCCTGCTCCGCCCCCAGCGGTACCGTACCAGGCGCCTCGGACTGCGACGACAGTGACGCTGCCACCCACCCTGGCGCCCTCGAATATTGCGACGGCCACGACGACGACTGCGATGGTGTCACCGACGAGGACGACGCGGCAGACGCCCCCACCTGGTACGGCGACGCCGATGGCGATGGCTACGGCGAACCCACCACCACCACCCGAGCCTGCGCGGTCCCCAGCGGCTTCGCGGAAGCAGCCACCGACTGCGACGATGGGGCGACCGCCACCTACCCCGGCGCCACCGAGTGGTGCGACGGCGTGGACACCGACTGCGACGGCACTTTGGACGAGGACGATGCTGAGGACGCGACGACTTGGTACGCTGACATGGACGGCGATGCCCACGGCGACCCGGACGCCACCGTTATCTCATGCCTGGCCCCGCCTAGCTTTGTCACCGACAGCACCGACTGCGACGACGGTGCAGCTGCGGTCAACCCAGCGGCCACCGAACTATGCGACGGCGTGGACGACGACTGCGACGGTACCGTGGACGAGGACGACGCCGCTGATGCGCCCACCTGGTACGCCGACGTGGACGGCGATGGCTACGGTGACGCTGGCGACACGACGGCCGCCTGCTCACAGCCCAGCGCCTTCGTGGCCGATGACGCAGACTGCGACGACTGGGATGCCACTATCCACCCCGGCGCCGATGAGTACTGCGATGGCGGGGATGACGACTGCGATGGGAGCATTGACGAGAATGATGCGGTGGATGCGCTCACTTGGTACGCGGATGCCGATGTGGATGGGTACGGCGACCCAGCTACTTCCACCACAGCTTGCTCAATCCCATCCGGATTCCTGGCTGATTCCGAGGACTGCAACGACGGCGATGCAGCCGTCCATCCAGGCGCAGATGAGTACTGCGACGGCGTAGATGAGGACTGCGACGGCACGGTAGACAATGACGCCGTCGACGCCACCGAATGGTACGTGGATGGCGATGGGGACGGATACGGTGATGCGTCCACCACGGCATTGGCCTGCTCGGCCTCGTCGGGGTTGGTGACTGATGCCACCGACTGCGACGACGAGGATGCCGATGTCTACCCAGGTGCTGACGAACAGTGGAATGGGATGGATGACGATTGTGACGGGGAAGAGCTGCAGGTCGTTCAGTTGTCCGCTAGTGCATACCATTCCATGGCTCTCCTCGACGATGGAACCGTCCTGACGTGGGGCCTCAATGTCAACGGACAGCTCGGGGATGGTACAACCACATCCAGACGTAGCCCTGCCGAAGTTGACAGTCTAGCAGATGTGGAGCAGGTGTTCGCCGGAGGTCATCACTCCCTGGCATTGCTCGAGGACGGTTCGGTCTGGGCCTGGGGTCACAACAGCAGCGGTCAAATCGGCGATGGCACGACCACAGCCAGCAGCGATCCCATTGAAGTCGCAGGGATCAGCAACATTGTGGACATCGCGGCGGGTGACTTGCACTCTCTGGCGCTGCTCAGCGATGGGACGGTGTGGGCGTGGGGTGCCAACGATTACGGTCAGCTAGGAGATGGGACGACGAGCGACAGCGGCGCTCCAGTCGAGGTCAGCGGCCTGTCTGGGGTTGTAAAAATAGCAGCGGGGGCATCTCATTCATTAGCCATCCTGGATGACGGGACCGCCCGGGCATGGGGGCTGAACTCCTCCAACCAGCTCGGCGACGGAACGACAACCAGTACCAGCACCTCTGTTCAGGTGAGCGGAATCAGCGGTGTGGCTGGAATCACCGCAGGCACATCCCACTCCTTAGCCCTACTCGATAATGGAACCGCATACGCCTGGGGCTACAACAACTACGGTCAGGTTGGGGATGGGAGCACTACCACTGCACGCACACCGGAAGCTGTGGAAGGTATATCGGGAGCAGAGGGAGTGTCTGCATCCGGATCTCACTCCATGGCGTGGTTGGCCGATGGGACGGCTTGGGCTTGGGGCTACAACTCCAATGGGGAGCTTGGTGACAGTACGACGGTCCATCGCTCCAGCCCTGTCGAGTTGGACGGGCTCACAGATGTTTCGGCGCTGCAGGCCGGGGGGCACCACTCGCTTGCGCTAACGGAAGATGGCTCACTATGGTCATGGGGCGGAAACTCATACGGTCAGCTCGGTGATCCGAGTTTGAGCAGCAGCGAGAGCCCTGTCCTGCTGCGCAGCCTCACCGGAATTGAAGAGATTGCCGTTGGCTACGACCATGCGCTGGCGCGAACAGAAGACGGTGACGTTCTTTCTTGGGGGCGAAATTCCTGTGGAGAACTGGGTGACGGCACTACTCTCGACAGCACCGCGCCTGTGGATGTGGCCGGCATCTACAATGCCATTGCCGTCGCCGCTGGTAGCAATCACTCGCTCGCCCTGCTTGACGACGGTTCCGTGTGGTCTTGGGGGTGCAATCCCCATGGCGAGCTTGGCGACGGAACCACCAACGATAGCGCCAACCCTATAGAGGTTGTTGGCATATCTGGGGTAGTCAGCATCAAGGCGGGCCCCCTCCACTCTCTCGCACTACTCGATGATGGAACTGTCTGGTCATGGGGCTACAACTATATTGGCGAACTCGGTGACGGGAGCACCGACAACAGGACGAGCCCCGTCGAGGTCACCGGACTGACCGGAGTCGTTGACATCGCCGCTGGCTCCTATCTCTCCCTCGGTCTCCTCGATGACGGCTCCATGCTGGCATGGGGCTACAACTACGCCGGCCAACTTGGGGACGGCACTACCACCAACAGCAGTACACCAGTAGAGGTTGGCGGCCTGTCCGATGTAGTTGGAATCTCCGCAGGAAATGGCTTCTCCATGTGCCTTCTCGACGACGGGACAGTGCGAACGTGGGGTAGCAACGGGAACGGCCAGCTCGGAGATGGGACAACGGTGAGCAGTATCATCCCCGTAGAAGTGACCGGTGTTGTTGATGTGATGGGGATATCTTCTGGCAATGGTCATGCTCTAGCTCTGCTCGACGACGGAACCATTCGAACCTGGGGTTCGAACTACTGGGGACAACTTGGTGACGGTTCTGTATCCGAATCCACAACATCAGTGGTGGTAGACACCCTTGAAAGTGTCGTCATGGTCTCGGGGTCTTTAAGTTTGTCGCACGCCGTCCTCGACGATGGCACGGTCTATGGCTGGGGTGACAGTTCCAATGGTCTGCTCGGCTTCGACACCTGGTCCCCCCAGCCCGTCGCCTACCCCGAGTAGGTACCCATGATGCTCACCCCCCTCCCCCTCCTGCTCTCCCTCACCGCCTGCACATTCGTCACCGACGACGACTGGAACGCCTTCGACGCCGACGGCGACGGCTACTCCGTCAACGCCGAGGGCGTCGGCGAAGACTGCGACGACCACGACCCCTCGGTCCACCCCGGCGCCACCGAGTCCTGCAACGACATCGACGACGACTGCGATGGCGACATCGACAACGGTGTGCTCACCACCTTCTACGTGGACGCCGACAGCGACGGCTGGGGCAACGCCGACTTCTCCCTCGAGGCCTGCACCGCCCCCGATGGCTACATCGCCGACAACACAGACTGCGACGACGGCGCGGCGGTCTCCTACCCCGATGCCCCGGAACTGTGCGACGACGAGGACAACGACTGCGATGGCGACGTGGACGAGCCGGAGGACATCGCCTGGCTCGACTGGTACCGCGACAGCGACGGCGACACCTACGGAGACCCCGACGACCTGCTGAACGACTGCGCCCAGCCAGACGGCTTCGTGGCCGATGCCACCGACTGCGACGACAGCGACACTGCGGTCCACCCCGCAGCCGACGAATTGTGCGACCGCATCGACAACGACTGCGACGAACTCACCGACCTCAACGACCCGGACCTCGTCGGCGACTGGACCTGGCACCAAGACGCAGACGGCGACGGTCACGGCGACCCCACCACCGCGGTGGGTCGCTGCGAGCAGCCCACGGGCTATGTGCTGGCCGGTGACGACTGCGACGACAGCCGGGGGACCATCCATCCCGACGCCGTCGAGCTCTGCGGCGGCCTGGACGACGACTGCGACGGCCTGGTAGACGAGGCCGACCCCGATCTGCAGGGTACAGCCACCTTCTACCTCGACGGCGACGCCGACGGCTACGGACTCGCCAGCGGCACCGCCAGCGGCTGCACCGCCCCGCTGGGCTACGCAGCCCTGAGTGGCGACTGCGACGACAGCGACACCGCCTACCACCCCGGCGCCCACGAGGCCGACTGCAACGACCCCAACGACTACAACTGTGATGGCTACACCGGCTACAGCGACAGCGACAGCGACGGCTACGCCG
>Ga0307987_1001658_pt1 | contig 12133 bp, 10 predicted proteins | sample EllFjometagen181_FD_203157 | JGI IMG/M metagenome (GOLD analysis project Ga0307987, IMG submission 203157) | Marine microbial communities from Ellis Fjord, Antarctic Ocean - #181 | ecosystem: Environmental > Aquatic > Marine > Unclassified | place: Southern Ocean | collected 2014-10-08 | reverse complement strand
TTGACCAGAATATCCGAAGGAAGAAGGGCATTGAGTCCCCGCTTCAGGGCATCAATGGGAATTTGGGAACGGGTTTCGAAATTGCAGACCTGGTTTAATGCATGAACACCTGCATCGGTTCTCCCTGAGGCCAGAAGTTTGACAGGCATTTCCGTCATAACCTGCAGACTTTCCTCGATTACCGCCTGAACGGTCAGCCCGTTTTTCTGCCGCTGCCAGCCATGATACCCGGTACCGTCGTAGGCAACCGCAAGCCTGATATTTCTCAAAGCCATTTTTTCTCAAAAAAAAAGGAACCTGAGACAGATTCCTTTTTTGATAAATTGAATATGGACTTGATATTAACGCTTTGAATACTGGAACCGCGCCCTTGCACCCGGTTGTCCGTATTTTTTTCGTTCTTTCATTCTGGAATCCCTGGTCAAAAATCCGGCCTTTTTGAGAGAGTCCCTTAATGAAGGATCAAGATCCACAAGCACCCGGCTAATGCCATGCCGAATGGCCCCGGCCTGACCCGCGATTCCACCACCCCTGACATTGATGTAAAAATCAAATTTATCTCCCTGGCTGACCAACTCAAGAGGCTCCAAGACAGCGTTTTGATCCGCTTCTCTGCACAGATACACCTTCATAGGCCGCTTGTTTATGGTTATTTCACCGGTGCCGGGTTTCATCCAGATCCGTGCAACGGCCGATTTTCTTTTCCCAGTGGCGTGAAATAGTCCCTCTGCCATTTATATCTCCAAAGCCTCCAATTGCTGTGCCTCATGTGGATTTTCAGGGCCAACGTAGATTTTCAACTTTTTCAGCTGACGTCTTCCCAAGCTGTTTTTAGGGAGCATGCCTCTAACGGCATACCGCAAAACATCCTCCGGCTTCTTCTCCAACAGTTTCCGTGCGGAAATCTCTTTTAAACCACCAATATAACCACTGTGTCGATAATAGATCTTCTTGTCCCATTTCTTGCCGGAAAGGGCAACCTTTTCAGCATTGACAACGACAATAAAGTCTCCGGTATCTGCATGGGGAGTAAAGATGGGCTTATGCTTCCCCCGCAGCCTCATAGCGATCTGTGTGGCAAGTCTCCCCAGGATTTTGTCTTCAGCATCAACCAGGTACCATTTCCTATGGACTTCCCGTTCTTTGGCAACAAATGTTTTCATTTCATTTATCCTGTTCAGCAAAATACGAAAAGATTCTTTTAGGTCAACTTGGCATATATGTCAAGGTATTTTTCGAAATAAATTTGTTGACATGTTTTGGAATTCCTGATAGATGAAGTTTTTCTTTTGGCGCCCGTAGCTCAGCTGGATAGAGCGCCGGGCTTCGAACCCGTAGGCCGCAGGTTCGAGTCCTGCCGGGCGCACCAGAAAAAGATTGAAACATGGGCCTGTAGCTCAGCTGGCAGAGCAGTTGACTCTTAATCAATTGGTCGGAGGTTCGAACCCTCTCAGGCCTACCAACAAAAACAAGCACTTATGGCATTTCGCTGTGAGTGCTTTTTTTGTTTCAAGACACCTGCACCCACCATTTATGATTTTAATTCAAGCAAGGCTTAATAGGCGCTTGCACACCTTTTTGTATTCCGGCTCTCAAACCGGGCCATGGTTTGCCACAGCGGGAATTACGGTAGCAGTCTATGGGGGTCGTCAAGGGGTTTTCAATAAGCCCTTTGGAAGGTCCTTTTAAGGAGGCATATCTCACGTTGACAACCTTCTATTTTGTTACTACAATAAGGTCATGCAATACGAATGGGATGAAAACAAGAACGCGGCAAACAGGGTGAAGCACGGGGTTGATTTCAGTGTCGCTGAAAGCTTTTGTTGGGATACAGCGATTGAAACAGTTGACGATAGGACTGATTATAGAGAGGAAAGATGGATCGCCCTGGGGCTGATCGGAGTCCGCGTTCACGTCATAGTTTATACGCTTCGGAGTGGCTATATCCGTATTATCAGCCTTCGAAAGGCAAATAAAAGAGAGGTGGAATATTATGCAAAAAGGTGAAGTTGTTTCAAGGGAAGATCTGGAGGCCGTTGAATCGCCGCCGTTGACCGATGTATTATTGAAACGTATGCGCCCTGTGGCTGAAACACACCCTGATATTCCGTCACGGATCCGGGGCACCCAGAAAACCCCCACCAAAAAATCAACCACCATCCGGTTGGATGCCGAGGTGCTTGATTTCTTCAAAGCTCAGGGGAAGGGATGGCAAACGAAGATTAATGACGTGCTTCAGAAGTATGTGGAATCAGCGCGGTGAATGACCTCAACCCTCTGTGCCAATATAATAGAGATACCTACCCTTGAAAAAATAAGTGTAGAGAGGGGAGGAGCAAAAGCATGGGAAAGATAACCCCAATGATTAAGGTGGACCCATTGTTTGGACAACCCCGAAGGGGGAATAAGCTCTGATGTTGATATCCCCCTGCGTCAGCGTACTTGTTTCCAGCCCGTTACAGCTCGGAATAATGAATTGACCAAAAGCCATGATAATGGATAATATGAACGGTACAATTAAATTGCAATGAAAGTCAGGAGTTGTATCTGCTGCTCATGCACGGGGAAACAAAAATGAAAAAAACAGGACCGAGGGAACCAGCATGATTTTTCGTGAAGCTGGACCAGATCGGAAAACTGTTCTCAGTCAAGCGTGTGCAAATTTCTGTTTTATGATATTGATCCTGCTCCTGATTTCTCTTTGTGCCTGTGGTCCCGCCGTGAGTGACCCCGACAGTTGGGATGAGTTGCTGAAGCGTCAAAACCAGGAGCTTGTTGAAACCTCCAAATCCGTTGACCAACTGATTTCAAAACTGCCGGATCGTTTATCGAACCTTCAGAAACACCTTTACCTGCTGAGATCCAGGTTTGAAAAACTCATGCTCTATTTCAACCTGAGATCCGGAAACCCACTCGTACTAAGAGATATACTGGATGTTCTGGGTTGGTTTGAACGAGAAACCAACAGACTCATCCTGCCCTTTAAACAAGAAAAGGCCGCCATCGCCAGACAGATGGAGAACTTGACGGACCTGTCACACAAGTTCAAGCAGGAAGGAAGTCCCATTCAAAACCTGGGACCTCAAATGCAGGGAACGGTAAAGGCCTACCTGAAAGACCTGGCATCCCTCCAGGCCAAACTCCAACCCCTCAGTCTAAATCTGGCCCAAGGTATGGATGCAGCAGGTGCCTTCATTCTCCTTCTGAAAAAAGACCAGGAACAAATTGAACACGAGTCCAATCACGTTCTGAAATCCCATTTATTGAAGCGAACCCTCAGTTTTTTTTCGGCCCAGGCCTGGTTATCAGGCGTGGGTGCCGCTCAAAAATGGGCATCTCAATTCGGCGTTTATCTCCTGGAGCCCATCAGTTTGAAAGGGATGGGATGGGCCATGTTCATATCCAAAATGGCGTTTTTTTCCCTGGGCCTCCTGGGGCTGTCCCTGTTTTTCCTGAAACGGACGGGACGTCGGTTTGAAAGCCTGAACCGTATGCAGTTGTTTCCGTTCCTTCTGTGTTTCGCAGCCAGCGCAGGTATTCTATTGGGGGTTTCTTCCACCGGGCTGTTCCCCTCCGCATTTTTTTCAACGGTTGTGACGGTCATCCTGGTCTATGGCCTGATCTCTCTTTCCCGGACTTTACGGCATCACTTTTTCCCTGGCCCGGTTTCCGAACCCCACCGACTGGTCCCCCTGTGGGCCGCCGTATCCATATGCATTCTGCTGGAATCCCTTCATATCCCTGAAGAAACCTTCATTCCCATATGGTCGCTCTGGCTTCTGATCCTGTGGTGGGGGTACATCCGAGACAAAACCGTAATACAAGGTTGGGCCAAACTATCCAGGGGCCTTCTGATTGGCGCCATGCCGATTTTGGCGCTTCTGGCACTTTTGGGTTGGGGTTATCTGTCGCTTCTTCTGGGGATGTTGGTGCTGTTGTTATCACTGAATGTCCGGCTGGCCAAAGTGTTCAGTGCCGGACTCGGACGGATCGTAACTCACTGGCAGCGTATCAGAAAGACTTCGGATTCTAATGAAGCCGAACCGGTAGGGACACTTGGATTTCCAATTATCTTTCTCACCCTGCTGTTATCAAGTGTTGCCTGGATTTTTATCTTTGTGGGGGGCGGATCGCTTTTCATGGAAGTCATCCGCTATCGTGTGGGTTGGGATCAATTCACCTTCAGTATCTATCGCGTCATCTGCATTTTTTCGCTTATGTTCGCGGTCCGCGCCGGCATCGCCTTGACACGACCATCTGGTTTTCCTAAACTCCCCAAAAAAAATAGAGAGGAACTTTCCCGCCAGGATTTCGCCGCGCGGATCTGTTAACTTTATGGATATTGTATCCCTTATTAAAGATCGTCTCAGTGAGACGTATTCGCTGCATCGCCGCTATGTGAACCCTCAACTGGTGCGGGTGGTGGAGGTGATCGGTTACAATCGAAATTATACCCGGGCCGGAGGAAGCCGACTCATCGATGAGCAGGGTCGGGAGGTGCTGGACTTCCTGGCCGGATTCGGTGTTTTCAACGTGGGACGAAACCATCCACTGATTGCTCAGGTCTTAAAAGATGTTATCGATATGGCCCCGGCCAGTATGGTCCAAATGGATGTGGGGATTCTTGCCGGCCTTCTAGGCGAAGCCCTGGCCGCACTGGCGCCGGGGGATCTGGAGGCGGTCTTTTTCACCAATTCGGGAACCGAGGGGGTGGAAGGAGCCCTCAAGATAGCACGGCAGGCCACCGGGAAAACCAAAATCATCTATTGTGACCGGGCCTTTCACGGGTTGACCCTGGGGGCCCTTTCTGTAAACGGAAACGAGGAATTCCGGGGACGTAATGAACCGCTTTTGCCCAACTGTGTGCCCGTTCCCTTTAATGATCTGAGGGCCCTTGAAATCGCCCTTTCGAAAAAGGATGTGGCTGCCTTTATCGTGGAACCCATCCAGGGAAAAGGGGTGTTCATACCGGATCCTGAATACCTTCCGGGCGCAAGAAGCCTTTGCGACCGGTATGGGGCGCTGCTGATTGCGGACGAAGTTCAGACGGGCCTGGGTAGAACAGGCCGCATGTTCGCCGTGAACCACTGGGATGTGGTTCCCGATCTGCTGGTTATCTCTAAAGCCCTTTCCGGCGGATACATCCCCGTGGGCGCCGTCATCACGCGGCGTGATATCCATGGAAAAGTCTTTGACAGTATGGACCGATGTTTTGCCCATTCCAACACCTTTGGTCAGAATGACCTGGCCATGGCGGCGGGCTTGGCCACGTTACATGTGATTGAACAGGAAAACCTGGTTCAACAGTCAGCCGTTATGGGAGCCTATCTTGAAAAAGGGCTCCGTGATCTGGCTGAAAGGTATGAATTGATACATGAAATTCGTGCAAAAGGGCTCATGATCGGTATTCAATTCGGAAAACCGGCCTCCCTGTCTTTGAAGACGGGATGGCCCTATCTTTTGAAAGCGGGGCTTCACAAAATGAATGTGGAACTGTTTTGCCAGATGATTACCATGCCCCTGCTGGAGAAACACCACATCCTGACCCAGGTGGCCGGGCATGGTCTGGATACGGTCAAAATTCTTCCGCCCCTGGTGATTGACCATTCCGATGCAGATCATTTCCTTGAAGCCCTGGACGACGTTTTGAAAGATGCCCATAAATTTCCCGGATCCGCATGGACAACGGTCAAGAATCTGGGACTGAGAACGGCCAGGACCGCATGAAACAACCCCAGAAAAAACGGGAGAAAGTTCTGAACCTACTGTGGCGCCTGGTCCGCCATCACCCGGGCGTGCTTATTATCTCAGGGCTGGGACTGGCGCTTATCTGCACCCTCGCTTCCATCTTTTTTCTGCATCTGAACAGCAACCAGGACTCCCTGGTATCGCCCTCAGTCCCCTTTCAAAAAAGATATCTGGAGCACCTTGAAAATTTTGGAGACCAGGAATATCTCTTCGTGGTCATTCAGACAGGCGGAACCGAGGAGGGGAAAAAAAAGGCCATCCTGTTCGCGGAAAACCTCAATGCTCGTCTTGGTACACTGACCTTATCCGAGGGGCCGGACCTCATTCAAGCGGTCTACTACCGCATTTCACCTGCGGACCTGGGGAACGGCGCACTGCTTTTCGCCTCCCCTGAAGAAGCCCGAAAAATCACACACATCATTTCTTTTCTGGCGCCCTATTTGGATCGGTGGGTTCACGATGGTACCCTGTCCGGTTTGTTCAATATGATTTCAGAATTGCTGGGTGGACAGGGGGCGGAGGACGGAGGACAGAAGACGGAGGACGGAGGACAGAAGACGGAGGACAGAGGACAGAAGACGGAGGACAGAGGACAGAAGACGGAGGACAGAGGACAGAAGACGGAGGACAGAAGGCAGGGGGCAGAGGACAGAAGGCAGGGGGCGGTCATAGAGATGGATCCCGCTTTGCTGGGACAGGCGCTCGGGTTTCTTGAGGGATTGCTGATTAATGTGGATGAGGCTTTGTCGGGGAAAAAAACCGAGGATTCCTTTTTTGATCTGAACCAGGGCCAGGGTAAATATTTCTTTACCGCTTCCGGCCGATTGCTGGTCATGCGGATCCTGCCAACCAAAGATTTCGGCGCCCTCGATGTGGTCGGCAAACCCCTCGCGGCGGTGCGCCAAGCCCTCGATGCCACCCGTGCGGAATTTCCCAGCCTGGAAGTGGGGCTCACGGGAAGGCCTGCCCTTCAAGCGGACGAGATGGAAACCACCGACCGAGATATGACACGGGCGGCCATCATTGCTGTGTTGCTTGTGGGAGTCTTGTTCATGGTCGTCCTTCATGGATGGCTGAGGCCCTTTCTGGTGCTCCTTTCACTGGCAATGGCCATGGCGTGGAGTTTTGGGTTTGCCACGGTCACCGTGGGGGAATTAAATCTGCTGTCAGTGGTTTTTGCCCTGGTACTGGTGGGGATCGGTGTGGATTTTGGAATTCATGTTGTCATGCGCTATGTGGAAGCGCACGGCAAGGGACTTGGCGTGGAAGACAGCGTTCGGGTCGCCTTGCTTCGAACCGGCCCCGGTGTGATTCTGGGCGCCATCACATCGGTCTGTGCTTTTTATTCGGTCCTGTGGTCTGACTTCATCGGACTGGCGCAACTGGGGCTCATCGGCGGAACCGGCGTGCTGTTCTGCCTGGTATCCATGATGGTTGTGCTGCCCGCCATGCTGCTGCTGGCCGGTAAAAAGAATCTTTTTCCTTCATCAATGCCCAGAATCACGGCCATGCCCCTGCTGGAGCGTTTTTTTAAGCGCCCGAAACTGGTGCTTGGCATTCTGCTGACCATAACCCTTCTGGCATTGCCTGGGCTTTTCAAGGTGCGCTTCAATTACAACCTGCTGGAACTTCAGGCCAGAGGACTGGAATCCGTTGAATATGAAAGGATTCTGATTGAAACCGCTGATGAATCGACCTGGTATGCCATCATTTCAGCCAGGACCCTGGAACAGGTCAAAAACTTGACGAAGAAGTTCATGGCCATCCCCTCTGTGGGCCGGGTGGAAAGCGTCCTCGATTTCATTCCCAGCGGACAGGAAGAAAAGTCAGCCCAATACCGGAAGGCGGTCATAGCCCTTGAAAATGTTCCGGATCAACTGCCGCCAGAGCGCCCCCTGCACACTGAAAAGCTTAAGGCGGCACTTCTTCGTTTATCCGAATCCCTGGAAAACCTGGAAGAAAAACTGTTTGTTGCAGGGGCCAGGCAGGAGCTCGTCCTTGTGGGGAAAAATCTGGAGACGCTGGATTCTGCCCTTGAACAATTGGAGCGGTATCCTGAACGGATCAGTCGCCTTGAGGGGCTGGAGGCGACAATGGGACGGGATATGATCACATCCCTTGAGCAACTAAAACGATGGCTCGGAGCAAAATCGGTCACACCCGAAAACCTTCCCCCGGGTTTACGGGATTTGTATGTGGGGAAGGATGGACGATATCAGATTAAAATCAGCCCTAAGGGAGACATATGGAATTTTGATGCGCTGGGGCATTTCCTGACAGACCTGCGAAAGGTGGACCCCCATGTGAGCGGGGTGCCTGTGGGGGTATATGAATCGGCCCGGTTGATGCACCGCACGTTTCTCCAGGCAGCGGGGCTGACCATTCTGCTGGTATGCCTGATTCTCTGGTTTTATGCCCGTTCGGTGCGATATGTGATGCTTACCATTTTACCTTTGAGCATAAGTATGCTATGGCTCCTGGAACTGATGGGTTGGCTGGGGCTTCATTTTAATCTGGCCAACTTCTTTGCCATTCCCATCCTGATTGCCATCGGGGTGGACGGGGGGGTGCATTTCCTGGCCCGCTGGCGGGAAATTGAACCCCTACTCGCTGACCGCCCCGGACAGTCAGGGGTTGGCGGACTCTTTTATACGGGAACCCCCACCGCCGTGGCCCTCAGCTTTACCACCACCATGATCGGTTTCGGCGGTTTGCTGTTTGCCCAGCACCGGGGACTGGCAAGCCTTGGCGCCATCATGGTATTGGGATCTTTGATGGGCATGCTGGCGTGTCTCTTTGCGCTGCCGCCCATCCTGAAGCTGATGGGTCATTTTACCAAGGGCGAAAAAAACTGACAACAGAGAGTTGTTTTGAAAAAAAATAGGGTTATCATTCTCTTTTTTACCATGCTTCTCTGGGCTGTGAGCGGGTATGCTGAGGCAGGCAATCTGGATTTCGCCGTGATCCAGCCGGGTCAACCGGGAACGGAGGCGGAAGCGCGTCCGGTGATGGATGCCCTGGCCGATTATATTCAGCAGAAAATGGGATCTGATGAAACCATTAAGGGACGTTATTTCAACCAGCTGGAGCCTGCCCTGGCATTCCTGAAATCATCACCCCCGGCATGGGGCATTGTTCAGTTGGGGGTTTATGCGCAACATGCCATGCGTTTTGAAATGACGCCCATGGTCGCTACGAGGCCTTCCGGGTTTACAAAGGATGTCTGGCGTCTTATGGTCTATAGGGATGCGGATTCGAGCTGGCAGTCCCTTAGCGGTAAAATCCGAGGAAACATGCTGTTTGAAAAAAAGGCGGCTGCCTGCCTGCTATTTGGATTGCCCCCGGACCGGTTGCCCTTTACCCTTGAAGGGACCTTTCGGCCCCTGCGGTCCTTGCGCTCGCTGGCCAAAGGAAAAATCACGGGGGTTGTACTGGACCGCGTTCAATATGAGACCGTTAGGACCATGTCTGTCGGCGAAAGGATCAAGGCCATACACACTTCCCGAGAACTGCCCACCAGCCCGGTGGTCTGGTTCGGGGCCGCTAACGATGCAACGAAAAAACTGGCAGGAGTGCTTCAGGGTATGAAGACGGATGCAAATGCCGCAAAACTCCTGACCCTTCTGCAGACCGACGGATTTGGACCGGCCGACCCGGAACTGCTGCAGTTCCGTTTAGGCGAAAAAGCTGATGCCTGTTTTATACCATAGCCTGTGGATTATCCTCCTGTTCCTCGCTGCCTGCGCCCCGATCAAAGGGTTGTCGCGGCATGAGACCGTTGCGGATAGCATAACCGGGGCCACGGAAAAGTCTTCTTTGTGGTCGCCCTGTACCCGAAACCAGGCACTTATGTGGGAACAGCAAAGCGAACTGGATCCGGGAGCGGCATTACAGGCTGCCCGCTGCTATGCCGTGCTGGCCCGGAACGGAAAAAATAAATCACTACGGCTGGAAAATGCTGTAAACGGGCGAAAAATGGCTGAAGCAGCTGTTGCCCGGGACCCGAAAAACGGTACAGCCCATTACCTGGCCGCTTACCTGGCCGGACTGGCGGCTGAAAACCAACCCCTGAAGGGACTTGGCCTGGTGCCGGTCATCGAACGGGGCGCCATTGAGGCCTCCCGTTTGAAACCTGAACTGGATCACGGGGGCCCGGACCGGATGCTGGGAGAGCTCTATCTGCGGGCACCCGATCCCCCTGTGAGCATCGGGGATCTGGAAAAGGCCATTTTTCATTACCAACGCGCCGTTATGCAGGATCCCGATTTTGTTGAAAATCGTCTGGGGCTCGCGGAGGCTTACCTGGAAGACGAAGATCCGGGACCGGCCTGTGACCAGTTGCGACAGATTTTGATCCGCATGCCCCCTGCTAACGGGTGGGAAGGGCGATGGAAGCAGGCCCTGGATCTAATGAAGCAACTGTGTGAAATGGAAACACAAAAATAAAATTTTAAGTGAGACCTTTGAAAAATGCTCAATTTTGTTCAAGATCAAGGAAGGCGATAATTTCAACCGCAGGAATATGACAAATATTTTGAGGATTGAAATTTTCGACTGACGCAGAGATTGGGCAAAAGGGGGCGTTTTACGAAGGTCTCAAGGAGTTGTGTTGGGAATACCACTTATTCAAAAGGCGCGTATCGGCGCCTATGTCGGCAAAAAACGGTTCGGTTCAAACGGCAATGGGCGATATTCCCTGGCGCTGATGCTGGAACCACTTTTTCACTGCAACCTAGCCTGTATGGGCTGCGGAAAGATCGCTTACCCGGAGGAAATCCTTAAAAAACGGATGAGCCCGGAGGAGTGCATGGACGCAGCTGAAGAATGCGGCGCCCCGGTGGTGTGCATCGCGGGCGGGGAGCCCCTCATGCACCCGCAGATTAATGAAATCACTGAGGGTCTTGTGTCTCGGAAAAAATTTGTATACCTGTGTACCAATGCCCTTCTGGTTCAAAAACGGATTCATGAATTTACGCCCAGTCCATACCTCACATTTAATATTCACCTGGACGCGCTCAAGGATCACCATGATGCCAGGGTGGGCCGCAAAGGGGTATTTGAAAATGCCGTAAAAGCCATTGAGCTCCTGGTTTCCCGGGGGTTTCGGGTCACCACCAACACCACCCTGTTTAAGGGAGAAACTGCCAAAAGCGCAGGACAATTATTTGATCTGCTGGCGTCTCTTCAAGTGGAGTCCATGACCATCGCTTCTGCTTTTAAATATGAAAACGCGCAGGACCAGGAACATTTTTTCAACCGGGATGAAGCCATCGAACTGTTTCGATCCATCTTCCATGAGGGAAAAGGGAGGAACTGGCGGTTTAACCACAGCACCCTCTATCTGGATTTCCTGAAAGGGAACCAGAACTATGCCTGCACCCCCTGGGGGAACCCCACGCGCAATATTTTCGGCTGGCAGAAACCCTGCTACCTGATTAATGACGGCTATGAACCCACTTACCGGGATTTAATAAAAAACACTGCCTGGTCAGAATACGGGGTGGGCCGGGATCCCCGGTGCACCCACTGCATGCTCCACAGCGGGTTTGAACCCACAGCAGTCATAGACTCCGCCAAAAACCCTCTGAAAGCCCTGAAGGTCTATCTGCGCCGCAACCGATAAACAACCCCGGTAGGGGCGCCCCCGTGCCTGCCCACACAGGAGAAAAAGAAAATGAAAGACGAAATGCATTACGAAGGCAATTGCATCAGACCCCCCAGCGAAGCCTACAGCATCCTGCTTCAGGTCACCCTGGGATGTTCCCATAATAAATGCACCTTCTGCGGGACCTATAACGACAAACGATTTACCATTAAGGACGATAAAATCATCCTGTCGGATATTCTATTTGCGTCAAAGGTCATGAAACGGCAGGATCGGGTGTTCCTTATGGACGGGGATGCTCTGATCATTCCCCAGAAACGGCTCATGTGGATACTGGACCGCATTCGCGAACACCTCCCCTGGGTGAAACGGGTGGGAGCCTACGCAAACGCCAAGGGGATCAAAATGAAAAGTGCGGATGAATTGAAGGCCCTTAGGGAAAATGGACTGGGTATTCTCTACATGGGCGTGGAAACAGGCGATGACCCCCTGCTCAAGAAAATTCGGAAAGGATCAACGGCCCAAAATCTCATCAACATGGGTCAGAAAGTTAGAGAAGCGGAAATCAAGCTCTCCGTTACGGTGCTTTTGGGCATTGCGGGAAACAATCCGGACCTTTCCCTTCAGCATGCCAGAGCCACCGGGGAAGTCCTGAGCGCCATGGACCCCAATTATGTGGGTGCCCTCACCGTTATGCTGATTCCAGAGACCCCGCTTCATGATGAATACAAGAGGGGCGAATTTGCATTGCTCAACGAGCGGGAAACCCTGGTTGAACTG
>Ga0307987_1001657_pt1 | contig 12142 bp, 9 predicted proteins | sample EllFjometagen181_FD_203157 | JGI IMG/M metagenome (GOLD analysis project Ga0307987, IMG submission 203157) | Marine microbial communities from Ellis Fjord, Antarctic Ocean - #181 | ecosystem: Environmental > Aquatic > Marine > Unclassified | place: Southern Ocean | collected 2014-10-08 | reverse complement strand
TTATCCTTATTTTGAACCAAAGGAGACATCCAGAATATCCTCTACACAGGTATCTCCCTCAAGAATGGCATCCATCTTACCATAGGCCTGGGGAAGAAGGGTAGAAATAAAAAATTTGGCCGTTGCCATTTGCCCTGCATAAAAAGCCGCATCCTTGTTTTTAAGTGCTTTTTGTGCAACAGCGGTCTTGTCCAAACTGCCCACTTTTTTTGCAAGTTTCGGGGCGGCAATGCTTGCCCGCCACAGATGCATCCAGGCAAAGGTGACATCTCCTGTTACCTCCAGAAAGGGATGGGCAAAGGCATAGGCATTTAATGCCTGGTCTGATCTGGATCGATCCTTGATGACCGTTGCCACTTCCTCAAGTCGGGATACGGCATGGGCCACTTTTGCAGTCATCTCTTCAACTCCTTCAATCCCATCCGCATCCTGGATGGTTTTTTTGATCTGGGCTATGAAATAGTCAAAGGAGCGTCCCTGGTTCATGGATAGTTTTCGGCCCAGAAGATCCATGGCCTGGATGCCGTTGGTGCCTTCATAGATCATAAAAATCCGGGTATCCCTCATGAGCTGCTCCACGGGGAACTCCTGGACATACCCATAACCACCGTAGACCTGAACGCCGTGGGAGCAGACCTCAAGGGACTTGTCCGTGATATAGCCCTTGACGATGGGGGTTAAGACCTCAATTAAAGCGGCGGTTTCTTTTTTCAGGGTTTCATCCTCGGTGGTATGGGCGATGTCGGAACATTTTGCGTAATAATAGATCAGAGACCGCATGCCCTCTGTATAGGCTTTCATATTGAGCAGCTGGCGCTTGACATCCGGGTGCTGGATAATGGCGACATCTTTGGCCAAAGGATCCTTGCCGGCCATAAGGTGCCTTCCCTGGATCCTTGTCCTGGCATATTCCAGGGCATACATATACGAGGCAGAAGCCACAGCAAACCCCTGCATGCCCACAAAGGCCCGGGCCTCATTCATCATTTTGAACATCTCGGGCATGCCCTTGTTCTCTTCTCCGAGCAGGGTGCCAATGGATTCTGCCTTTTCCCCCAGGGAAAGGGAGGCCGTTGCATTGCCGTGGATGCCCATTTTTTCTTCAAGCCCTGTACAGACAACATTGTTGAAGGCACCCAGGCTGCCGTCTGCATTCACCAAAAATTTGGGGACCAGGAATAAGGATATTCCCTTTGTTCCGGCGGGTGCCCCTTCAATCCTGGCAAGGACCGGGTGGATAATATTGTCACACAGATCATGCTCACCGGCAGAGATAAAAATTTTGGCCCCTTGGATGGCATAGGTTCCGTCCTCTTTTTTTACGGCGGTGGTGGTCAGCGCTCCCACGTCCGATCCTGCTTCGGATTCAGTGAGCAGCATGGTGCCGCCCCAAACGCCAGCAAACATTTTTTTCATATAAAGTTTTTTTTGCTCCTCGTCCCCAAAGGCTTCAACCAGTTTGGCTGCCCCATGGGTCATGCCGTAGTAGAGCATGAAAGCCGAATTGGCGCCCACCATGTATTCAAGGGCGGCGCAACCAATGGTCTTTGGCATGCCCTGACCCCCTACACTAGGGTCGTCACACATGGCCAGCCATTCTCCTTCACAATAAAGTTTCCAGGCCCGTTTAAAAGAGTCGGGCACGGTGACCTTGCCATTTTCAAGCTTACATCCGATTTCATCCCCATCTTTGAAGGTGGGCAAAATTTCTTTAATGGCCAGATTCCTCGCTTCGGATACGATCAGATCAGCTGTTTTTTTATTAAACTCTTCAAATAGTTCATGGTCGATCATTCCAATTTGTTCATGCAATACAAAATCCACATCTCTTCTGTCTGCGATTAGCTGTGCCATATATAAGATTCCCTTTTTAAATATAATCTTTATTGTATAGTACGATTTATATTCTTGGTTTTCCTAAGCAAAATAAACGCAGTTGTCAATATATTAATCATAAAAAGTTTGGTGATTTTAAACTATTTTTAAAATCACCAACAAAAAGAAAATTAAGGGTATTAAATGAAGTCTGTTTATTGCGGGGACAAATATTCCAACACAGATATTGATAATTTGGTGGAAATTAAAAAAAATATTGATTTCTGTGTCGATTCATAAGATTGTAGGGAGTTGAGTTTGTGTATGGATTCTAATTTTTGGGGTTGATACAGGAGAATCATGTTTATTAAATGTTGGGGGTCCAGGGGATCAATATCTGTATCAGGACCGCAATATGTACGTTATGGCGGGGATACCACCTGTATCGAAATTCAGGCAAAAACAGGGGAGATTGTTATCATCGACGCCGGCACAGGGATCCGTCGGCTTGGCAATTCCCTTTTGAGGCGCAATCTTTCTGACTACACCCTGCTGCTCACCCATACGCACTGGGACCATATTCTGGGGATTGCATTTTTCAAACCCTTGCTTTATCGGAAAACCCGGATTGTTTTTCAGGATCGAAAATTTGGGAGTTTTGATACAAAAGGGGTATTGAATGAAGTCCTGAAACCGCCTTTTTTTCCTGTTCAGCTAAAGGATCTGCCTGCCGATATCCAGTTTGATCCCTCCTTGACCGGAAGTTTTAATATCGGTTCTTTGGCAGTTGATACGATTTCCACAAGCCATTCTGAAGGAAGCCTGGGATACAAATTTACAGAAGACGGGAAAAGTTTTGTTTTTTTAACGGATAATGAACTTGGGTTTGCCCACCCCCAGAGCCAAAAGGTTTCGGACTATATCCAATTTGCGGCAAATGCCGATCTTTTATTCCATGATGCTGAGTACACAAAAAGTGAATATGTCCGGAAAACCGGGTGGGGTCACTCCTCCATCCCCGATGTCATGGAGCTGGCCGAAAAGGCCGGGGTTAAGCGACTGGGTCTGATCCATTTGAACCAGGACAGGACCGACGATGATATGGATGCCATCGTACAAGACTGCATCAATGTGTTTAAAACCAATGTACAGGCGAATAATACCCAGGCCATTGATTGCTTTGCCGTTCCCTATAATTATGAAATTACTCTCTGATATGTTAACCAGATTTTTAAATTTGATACCTTAATCCCCATAGCTTCCTTCTCCTTATAAAAAAATGGAAAAATACAAATGATGCGTAATTGGCAAGAATCGATGCAGTCCTTTTTTCATCCACGGGTTGTCACCATGGTTTTTTTCGGATTTTCTGCAGGCCTGCCCATATTATTGATTTTTTCATCCCTCTCTCTTTGGCTAAGGGAGGCCGGGGTCGAACGATCGGCTGTTACTTTTTTCAGCTGGGCAGCACTGGGGTATTCATTCAAATTTGTTTGGGCGCCTTTGGTGGACCGGCTGCCCATCCCTTTTTTTACAAAGTTATTAGGGCGCAGGAGAAGCTGGATAATAGCGGCCCAAATAGGTGTTATAGCAGCCATCTTGTGGATGGCATTCACCGATCCTGCATCGGGCCAATATCCATTGACGATCATGGCAATGGCAGCCGTCATGCTTGGCTTTTCTTCGGCAACCCAGGATATTGTCATTGATGCTTACAGAATAGAATCGGCTGACATTGATCTCCAGGCCCTGATGGCGTCAGCATATATTGGCGGTTATCGGATCGGTATGCTGGTTGCCGGTGCCGGTGCTCTGTTCCTGGCACAGTTATTTGGATCCATAAAGGGAAATTATATATATCAAGCATGGCAGATCACCTATTGTATCATGGCGGCTTTTATGCTGGTGGGAATTATTACAGCATTACTTGTGTCCGAACCCGGGGCTGAAGAAATTGAAGGAAAAACTTATACACCAAAGGATTATCTGGGATCTTTATTCCTGTTTGCCCTGGCAGTAGGCGGGTTTGTCCTGACCTTCCATTTTACTGCGGACATGGCCGCGGGTTTGAAAAAAAGTATGGGGCTCTTTTTGAACAACAAGCCCCTTGCAGGACTTCTGGTTGAAGTTGTCCGGCTTGGTTCAGGCATCAGCGTGGCCGCTGTCATTGGAAAAATTGCCATGGCAACGGGTGGAGTGAATAAACGAATGGTGAAAGACAGCTACCTTGCTCCTGTTTCTGATTTTTTTAACCGGTATGGGGTTTTTCTTGCCTGGCTGATATTGGCTTTAATCGGCCTCTACCGAATTTCGGATATTGTATTGGGGGTTATTTCTAATGTTTTTTACCAGGATCTTGGCTTTACAAAGATAGAGATTGCAAGTGTGGTAAAAACATTCGGTCTTTTTATGACCATTGCAGGTGGGTTTTTGGGAGGGTTTTTGTCCATCCGATACGGGGTGCTCAAAATTTTATTCATGGGGGCTTTGCTCTCTTCTTTGACCAATTTGTTGTTCATGGCCCTGGCCGGTATGGGGCATAATCTACCCATGCTATATCTTGTCATCTCTGCCGACAACCTGGCAGGAGGGCTTGCAAGCGCCGCCTTTGTGGCCTTTTTGTCAAGCCTTACCAATATTAGATTCACGGCCATCCAATATGCAATTTTCACTTCTTTAATGACCTTGGTCCCCAAGGTTTTCGGTGGTTATTCCGGCACCATCGTTGATACTCTGGGGTATCCTACTTTTTTTCTCATTACCGCACTGATTGGTGTTCCTGTGTTGATTCTTGTCTGGCTGAGCGGGAAATACCTGGGCATGAAAGAATCCTCCGATTCATTGTAAATTTCATGGACGGGGTCAGGCTTGCGTTATTGTGCTTTTAACAAAAGCACAATAACGCAAGCCTGACCCCGTTTTCCTTCGGTTTGAAAATTGAGTAAAATAAATAATTCTTGACAAAGAAATATCATTTTTTTAATTAGTGATGGGGGATAATAAAGATTCTATCTTTATTTCAGGAGGCAGTTTGTTTCACCAGACCACTTTTTAATTTTAAGAAGAGGTGACCAATAGATTCTTGTCGTATTGTGCACAAGAGATGCACCGATATAATAAAAATGGTCGGCAGGATATGCCGGTCCAACAAAGCGTATACAAAAAAATCGGCTTTGGACTCGGGAATTATTTTTCCGGGTGCAGGATAGCCGACTTTTTTTCGTTCGGTTGCTAATTTCGGGTCACTTTTTTCTTCCTCTCCTTTTCCTATTCTGGTGAATTTTTATCTTGAGCCCGGTCGATGGACTCTTTTTCATGCACCGGACTTTTGTTTCAGCCCTCTGCTCCGAAGCAAGTGTTCCAGGCCATAGCTTAAAATTTAATGAGGCTATAAACGGTTAGGAGGTTTGAGAATGACGCAAAAGGTGACATCCAACAAAGATCTTGCAGGTGCGGTCATGGTGCTCGGCGGCGGTATCGCAGGAATGCAGTCTGCCATTGATTTGGCAAATTCAGGGTATTATGTTTATCTGGTCGAAAAATCATACGCCATCGGCGGCATGATGGCCCGGTTGGACAAGACATTTCCAACCAATGACTGTACCATGTGAGTTATCTCACCCAAACTGGTCGAGGTCGGCCGGCATCTGAACATTGAGTTGTTAACAAATACGGAACTTTTGGAATTGGATGGTGAACAGGGAAATTTCACGGCCAAGATCAAAGAAAGTCCACGGTTTGTTGATATCTCAAAATGTACCTCCTGCGGGGAATGTACCAAAGTATGTCCCGTTGATACGAAAAGCGAACACAACGAGGGGCTTGCGCCCCGCAAAGCCATCTTCAAACAATATGAACAGGCCATACCCGGTGCCTACGGCATCTCCAAACGCTCCATTGCCCCGTGTAAGGCAACCTGTCCTGCCCATGTGTCCATCCAGGGATTTATCGCCCTCATGGGCCAGGGAAAATACCATGAAGCCTTAAAGTTATTTAAACAGGAACATCCCTTTCCCGGTTCCTGTGGAAGGGTATGTCATCATCCCTGTGAAGCGATCTGCACCAGGGGAGATGCAGATCAGCCCCTGGCCATCCAATACCTTCATCGGTATCTGGCGGAGCTGGATCTGGAAGGCGATGACCCTTGGCTTCCAGAGATTGAAGATAAGCGGGAGGAAAAAATAGCCATTGTGGGGTCAGGCCCCGCAGGGCTTACGGCTGCTTATTATCTGGCCCAAAAAGGGTATGGGGTAACCATATTTGAAAAATTGCCGGTCAAGGGCGGGATGATGGCGGTGGGGATTCCCGAATACCGGTTGCCCAAAGCAGAGTTGGAAAAAGAGATTGATGTGATTGAACGACTAGGGGTTGTGATTAAAACTGCCGTTGAATTTGGAAAGGATATTACCCTGGAAAGCCTTAAAAAAGAGGGGTACGCATCTGTGTTCATGGCAACCGGTCTCCATGGTTCCAGGGCGCTTGGGGTCAAGGGCGAAGATCTTGAAGGGGTGCTCAAGGGAACCAATTTCTTGAGGGATGCCGCCATGGGCAAGGGCAAGAAACTTTCCGGCAGGGTGGTGGTCATCGGCGGCGGTAATGTGGCCGTTGATGTGGCCCTGACGGCAAGGCGTCTGGGATCCGAAGATGTTACCATGGTCTGTCTTGAAAAACGAGACGAAATGCCAGCCTGGGATTATGAGATTGAAGAAGCCCTGGAAGAACGGGTGAAAATTGTTAACAGCCAGGGGCCCATCGGTTTCTACGGAACCAACGGAAAGGTGGAAGAGGTTTCCTTCCAGGAATGTACAGCGGTATTTGATGAAAACGGAAGGTTTAATCCCCAGTTTGATGATTGCAAGTTGAACTCCCACGCGGCCGACACCGTTATTGTGGCCATCGGCCAGGCAGGGGAGTTGGGATTTGCCCAGCAAGAAGGGATAACGCTCACGCCTCCCGGTGGGTATGCAGCAGATCCTGTTACCTTGCAGACCCCCATTGAATGGGTCTTTGCCGGTGGAGACGCTTTTTACGGACCCAAGTCCGTTGTGGATGCCGTGGCTTCAGGCAAAACAGCCGCAGAAAGCATGCACCGGTTTATAAACGGGTTGGACCTGACCGAGGGCCGGGAAAAAAGTTATGAGTTTGAAAAACCCGAGATTATCGATGTGCCCAGGCTGCCCCGGGAAACTCCGGAAAAGATTTCTGTGGAAGATCGGGAAGGCAATTTTGCGGAAGTTACGTTGGGGCTTGCCCGAGAGGCCATTGACAGGGAAGCGGCTCGCTGCCTGTCCTGCGGTATCTGCTCGGAATGTTACCAATGTGTGGAGGTCTGCCTGGCAGGAGCGGTGGATCACGACCAGCAGCCACGGATAAGGGATGTTTCAGTGGGGTCTGTTATCATGACCACCGGGGCCACCACTTTTGACCCGTCGGACATGGATGATACCTACATGTACAAGCGGTCCAAGAATGTCATGACCTCCCTTGAGTTTGAGCGGATCCTGTCCGCCGGCGGCCCTACCATGGGACATCTGGTCCGGCCTTCCGATGAAAAAGAACCGGAAAAGATTGCCTGGCTCCAGTGTATCGGCTCCAGGGATACCAATCGGTGCGGAAACGGGTATTGTTCTTCGGTCTGCTGCATGTATGCCATCAAGGATGCCATGATTGCCAAGGAGCATTCGGAAAAAGAACTGGATGCGGCCATCTTTAATATGGATATGCGGACATTCGGCAAGGACTATGAAAAATATTATAATCGGGCCGCAGACCAGGAGGGGGTGAGATTTATCAAATCCCGGATCCACTCCGTGGTGGAAGAGCCGGGTACGGACAATTTAATTTTAAAATATGCCGACGAAGAAGGGGGGATGCACCAGGAAGTTTTTGACATGGTCATCCTGTCCGTGGGGCTGACCATTCCCAAGGCCAGTGTTGACCTTGCCAATCGCATCGGGGTGGACCTGGATAAATATAATTTTGTCAAGACCGATACTTTTACACCTTTGGCAACATCCAGACCCGGGGTTTTTGTGTCCGGAACCTTCCAGGGACCCAAGGATATTCCCTCTTCCATCACCGAAGCATCCGGCGCCGCCGGTGCCGCCGGTATCCATCTGGCAGCAGCCCGCCATACTCTGACAAAGACGGTTTCCATGCCCGAAGAAAGGGATGTACTGGGGGAAGAACCCAGAATTGGGGTTTTTGTCTGCAAATGCGGGATTAACATCGCCGGGATCATTGATGTGGACGAGTTGGAACGCTATAGTAAAAATCTTCCCAATGTGGTCTATACCGGTGAGAATTTGTTCACCTGTTCCCAGGATACCCAGGTTTCCATAAAAGAACTCATTGACGAACATCAGCTCAACCGGGTGGTGGTGGCTTCTTGTACCCCCAAAACCCACGAAGGAATTTTTATGGACACCCTGGAGGAAGCAGGCCTGAATAAATACCTGTTTGAAATGGCCAATATCCGTAACCAGGACGCCTGGATGCATTTCCATGAACCAGAACAGGCCACGGCCAAGGCCAAGGATCTGATCCGAATGGCTGTGGCACGGGTTGCCACCCTGGGGCCTCTCCACGACAAGCAGATCACCATCATTGACAAGGCCCTGGTAGTGGGCGGCGGTATTGCAGGGATGACGGCTGCCAAGGGCCTTGCCGACCAGGGATTTCATGTGACCCTGGTTGAAAAACAAGATGTCCTGGGCGGTCTTGGCAGACATCTCCATCACACCATTGAGGGGGATGATATCAGGGCCTATGTAGCGGAACTTGTACGGGGAGTCGAAGACCATGACAACATTGATGTGCTCAAACAGGCATTAATTGTGGAATTTGGCGGTTATAAAGGCAATTTTAATACTGAAGTGCTGGTCGGGTCTTCCATGGCGCAACAAAAAATTGACCATGGGGTGATGATTGTTGCCACCGGCGCCACTGAATACAAACCAACGCAATTTTTATACAATGAAAGCGATTCTGTTGTTACCCAGCTGGAACTTGCCGACATGATTGAAGCAGATTCCTTTGGAGAGGGAAATGCCAAGGCTTTGGAGCGGGTGATCATGATCCAGTGCGTGGGATCCAGAAATGAACAAAATCCCAATTGTTCCCGGATTTGCTGCCAGAGTGCCGTGAAAAATGCCATTGCCATCAAGGAGAAAACGCCGGAGACGGACGTATTTATCCTTTATCGCGATATGAGAATGTACAGCATGATGGAAGAATTCTACACAAAGGCCAGGAACTTAGGCGTCATTTTTTCCCGGTTTGACAGGGAGCATCCGCCCTTGGTGGAACAGGGAGATGACGGCAATATGAGCGTCACCTTCAGGGACCATGTACTGGGGCAAAAACTTGAGGCAAGTTGCGACCTTGTGGTCTTGAGTGCCGGGGTTACGGCTGCTGACACGCAAGAACTGGCCACCATCATCAAAGCCCAGCGCAATCCCGAAGGGTTTTTCATGGAGGCCCATGTCAAGCTCCGACCGGTGGATGGGGGAACAGAAGGGGTGTTCATCTGCGGTACGGCCCACGGACCCAAGTTGATAACCGAGACCATTGCCCAGGCAATGGCAGCGGCGTCCAGGGCCACCACATTTCTTGCCCAGGAATACTTGACCTTGAGTGCGGTCACAGCGGAGGTAAACCAGGCCAATTGCGCATCCTGCCTGGTCTGTGTCCGGTCTTGTCCTTACCATGTGCCGGTGATCAATGAGGAGGGGGTTTCCTACATTGATCCGGCCCTGTGCCAGGGATGCGGGGTGTGCGCGTCTGAATGCCCGGCAAAGGCCATAAAACTCAATTGGTATGATGATGAATCATTGCTCAGCAAGGTGGATGCTTTGCTGGAGGGGGTACTATGATAAAGGAATTCGAACCGGTGATACTGGCATTTTGCTGTAATTTCTGAGGGTATTCAGCTGCGGACCTGGCAGGTTCCATGAGATTGAAGATACCCACAAATTTTAGAATTGTTCGCCTTCCCTGCACGGGCAAGATTGATATTATTCATATCTTGAGGGCCTTTGAAAAAGGGGCGGATGGCCTCTATGTGGTGGGGTGTATGGAAGGTGATTGTCATTTTAACCAGGGCAATTACAGGGCGCGCAAGCGGGTTGAACAGGCCGCAAAGATTCTGGATCAGGTAGGGGTTGGCGGAGAACGGGTGAAAATGTATAACCTGTCTTCAGGTGAAGGCCCCTTGTTTGCCCAGTATTCCATTGAAATGGTCAATAAGATAAAAGAGATGGGCCCCAGTCCCGTCCGCCTGGCCAAACAGAAAATGGCAAAACAAAAAAAGGTAACTGCAGCTTGATCTGGCTTCAAAATTTAACAGCTGAATATGAGGTAAGCGTATGATAATCGCAGAAAAAAAACCCATTGAAGAAATCATCGAAGAAGTACGCAATTTTGACCGCATTCTGATTCTGGGATGTAACGAGTGTGTGACGGTTTGTGAGGCCGGTGGTAAAAAAGAGGTGGAGGTGCTGGCATCGGCATTGAGAATGTATTTTATCACCCAGGGCAAGGAAAAAATAATCTCTGAGCACACCATAGAACGTCAGTGCGATCATGAGTATCTGGAGGAGATCCGCAAGGATATTGATAATTATGATGCCATTGTTTCCCTGGCCTGCGGGGTGGGGGTTCAGTTTGCAGCGGAAAAATATCTGACCATGCCCCTGTTGCCCGGGGTGAACACCATCTGTCTGGGTGCCAATGAAGACCGGGGGCTTTGGACAGAACGCTGCCAGGCCTGCGGCTCCTGTGTCCTGGCAAGAACCGGGGGGATCTGCCCTGTTTCCAGGTGTGCAAAACGGGTGCTCAACGGTCCCTGCGGCGGGTCCACTAATGGTAAATGCGAACTGGGGCCGGATATCGACTGTGCCTGGCAGCTCATTTTGGACCGGCTCAAAGCCCTTGGCAGAATGGATGATTATGAGAAGGTAGCCCCCATAAAAGATTGGTCCACAGACCGGGCAGGCGGCCCTAGAACCGTAACCAGGGAGGATGTAAACATATGAGCGAGTTTGTAAGTGCCGGCAGGCTGGAAAGGGTCATGAAAGCAGGACACCTGGGCGTTACCTCCGAGTGCGGTCCCCCCCGGGGAACAGATCCTGAAGAGGTGCGCAAAAAAGGCATGTTGATCAAAGATTATGTGGATGCCATCAACGTCACGGACAACCAGACCGCCATGACACGGATGTCGTCCCTTGCCGCCTGTGTCCATTTGAAACTTCTGGGAATAGAACCGGTACTCCAGATGGTAACAAGGGACAGAAACAGGGTGGCGCTCCAGAGTGATATCCTCGGGGCGGCTTCCTTTGACATTCCTAATATGCTGTGTCTTTCCGGTGATCACCAAAGTTTTGGGGATTGTGCCCAGGGCCAGAATGTTCATGATCTGGACAGCATGCAATTGGTCCAGACTGTTCGCCACATGCGTGATGAGGGGAAATTTTTAGGAGGAGATGATATTAAGCGCCCGCCCAAAATTTTTGTGGGCGCAGCTGCCAATCCCTTTGCAGATCCCTTTGAAATCCGGGTGCCAAGGCTTGCCAAAAAGATTGCCTGCGGTGCGGAATTCATCCAGACCCAGTGTATCTACAATATCGACAAATTCAAGGAATGGATGCGCCGGGCAGTGGACAGAGGATTGCACGAAAAGGCGTTTATCATGGCCGGCATGACCCCCATGAAATCAGTGGGTATGGCCAAATATATGAAAAAAAAGGTGCCGGGCATGGATGTGCCAGATGAGATCATCGCACGGCTTTCAGGCGTCGAAAAGGGCAAACAGGCCCAGGAAGGCATTGATATCTGTGTGGAACACATCCAGCAGCTCAAGGAAGTGACAGGGGTTGCAGGATTTCACATCATGGCCATTGAGTGGGAGGAAAAAGTACCGGAGATAGTTGAAAGAAGCGGTCTCTACCCGCGCCCGGAAATATAACTCATTTTTTTTTGTGCACAGGGCCCTGGTAAGAATATCTCTTTACCAGGGCCTTATTTTGTATTAAGAGATATAGACAGTGGGACCTATCCCCAAAGTTTTTTATTATCATGCCGGATTCCAAGGAGAAAACATGGCTGTAATTGTAAAGTATATTGTTGTCAGGAATGGAGAGGAAAAAATGACATTTGCGACAAAAAAAGAAGCAGACGCCCATGATAAAATGCTTGATATTGCTGACAATTTGTTTGATTTCCTGGAAAGCGCCAAAACAAAACTCACCGAGGACCAGCTTGAAGAAATTTCCCTGGTCATGGCCCAGAAACGTGATGCGCTCATGCTTATTTTACGGGGCATGAACCC
>Ga0307987_1001656_pt1 | contig 12145 bp, 18 predicted proteins | sample EllFjometagen181_FD_203157 | JGI IMG/M metagenome (GOLD analysis project Ga0307987, IMG submission 203157) | Marine microbial communities from Ellis Fjord, Antarctic Ocean - #181 | ecosystem: Environmental > Aquatic > Marine > Unclassified | place: Southern Ocean | collected 2014-10-08 | reverse complement strand
AATGCAGTCGGCACCACAAATCATTGGGCGCGAAAATCGAGGCAAGCTGATCTTCAAGGCACCGCCTGATCTGATTACCCACAAAATATCGTGGCCTGTCGAGGGGGACCCGCGCAAAACCTCTGTAGTCTTTGAGCTACGCGCCGGGGCAGTGCAGGATGTGTTGCCGCCATCAATTCACCCAGACACTGGGCGACCATACGAGTGGGCAGGCAGGAGTATATTTGATGGCCTGCCAGAGCTACCGCCGCAACTTCTGACAATTTGGAAAGAGTGGGATAAATTTCGGCCACAGATGCAATCCATCTGCCCGTGGCGGCGTGAGCCAGAATTTCAGCCACCCCGCAAGCCACGGCCAAAAAACAATGACGGCACCAGCGTCATCGACGCCTTTAATGAGGCCCATGATATGCACAGTTTATTAGTCCAGTACGGCTACAAGCAGACCGCAAAGGATCGATACCTGTCGCCCAACTCCACCTCCAAGCTGGCGGGGGTCAAAGTCTTTGATGATGGCCGCGCCTTCAGCCACCACGCATCCGATCCGTTCAGTTCAGAGCATAGCTTCGATTGTTTTGAGCTTTGGACGCAGTACGAATTTCAAGGCAACGTCACTAAGGCCGTCAGGGAGGCCGCTGCGTTTCTGCACATTAAGCAGGAGCCAGAGACCGACGAGGCAGAGATATTTGCCCGTGGGACAGAACTCTTAAACAAAATGACAACTAAGCCCAGAGTTGTTTCTAAGCCAGACGCAGGGCCACTGGATCACATTCCAGATCATCTTCTGGCTATACCGGGCGTATTGCAAGACGTTGTTAATGGCTACGCCACCTCCGCAATTAAGCCGCAGCCCCAATTTGCCGTGCAGTGCGCCATCGCGTTTGGGTCGGTAGTAATGGGCCGCAGATGGGTGACAGACAGACGCAATTTTTCGTCGCTGTATCTTTTGAATATCGGTGAGACAGGATCGGGGAAGGAACACACCAAGACCGTTTTGGAAAACATGCTGGAGCAGGCTGGCCTGACAGACCTAATTGGACCAGCAGGCTACACCAGTGGGGCGGGGGTGATGTCTACTTTGATCAACAAGCCAGTCCATGTCAGCGTGGTCGATGAGCTTGGCAGGCAGCTAAAGGCGGCAAGTGCGTCAGGTATGCAGCACAAGGCTGACGCCCTAACAGCCATCATGGAGACGTTTGGTCGGCAGGACGGCACCCTCAGACCGCAGGGCTATTCCACCATGACGCTCAAGTCATCTGAGGCTGAGAAACTGGAGAAATATGTGCGGCGTCCAAGCCTGACGTTGGTGGGCATGTCCACGCCCAGCGAATTTATGAAAGCCATTGGCGGGGGCGATGTGGCAAGCGGCCTGCTGAACAGGTTCCTGATCGTAAAATCCGAAATCGGCGTTCAGCTATCCCAGCGCAACAGCGTGGCGTCTATATCAGAGCGTCTGAAAGTCTGGGCGGTTGAACATGCCCACGCTCACGATGGCGATCTGGACGCAGGCAACATCCACGACATGCCGTCCAACCCAATTGAGGTGCCGTTCACCGTCGAGGCTGAGAAGCTCTTGCGCGAATATGAGGAGCGACTGGTGGACGCCATTAAGAAAGAGACAGGCTCTGGGCTGGAGGCTATGTACAATCGATCCAGAGAGATCGCTATGCGACTGTCACTGATTATTGCCAGATCAATGGGGCAGGAAAGTATCGGCGTGGATGCGATGCAGTGGAGTATCGATTATGTGGAGTTTTATGCAAAACAGACCATTGCAATGTTTCGATCCAATATGGCCGATGGCCCGTTTGATGCCTGCTGCAAGGCAGTGTTTTCCAAGATCGATCTGGCAGGCTCAGAGGGCATCACGGAGCGTGATCTGGCGCGGGGCGTGGCGGCGTTCGCAAATATGGATCGACGCAAGAGGGCAGACATTCTGGACGCTCTGGTCAACGACAGGGGCATAGAGTGCCGCAATCTCAACGAGGGCAAAAGGGGAAGGCCAAATATGGCGTGGCTGTCGCCAGCGACACACTAATGAATAACGTCATTATTTATGTCATCGCTAAACATGGGTGTTTTTATGAATGATAACAGGGTGTTAGGTATTAACGTCAATTTGTCAATTACGTCGAGCCTCTGGGGGTCTGTCACCCCTAGCCCCCTATATCTAAAAATGGGGGTAAATACCCCTCTCGACGTAAAGACATAAATATATATATAAATAATAATAATATATATATAACTATAATAATAAGGGGTCTGGGCTGCTCTGATTAACGTCAAATCTTGTTCGACGTTATTATGTCGAAAATAAACTAAATAAATTAACGATGGCCCTTGATGTATCCGTAAATGTACCCTATATATAATTGTAGAAACAGGGAGAGACGAACATGGGATATCAAATCTTAATCAACGGCAGAAGCGCCTTCGGAACAACTTATGGCTTGAGTGCTTTGCAAATGACTATCCGTGACGCCCAGTCGAGAAGCAGGAACAAAAATTTTGCTGGCGATAAAATTGAAGTCGTAAATGAAGATCACACAAAAACATTTTGGTCTTCAGAACTGGAGACAGCACAATGAGCGGCGCAACAGCACAAGAGTTCACCAAGTGGACAGACCACGCCAAGACCGTCGATCAAGACGCACTGGTCTACATCATCCAAGACTGCCGCAATGCGCGGCAGGCAATGAAAGGCTGGAACCCAGTCAAAGAAAATTACTACGCCGATCAGGGCATGACCTACAGCGACGAACTCAGGAGGAGGATCAAATGAACAATGATGGCGCGGTGCGCGTCAAAAATAGACAGGCCGCATCCGTCACAAATAGGACGGCAAAAGTAACAGTGCAAGATGCACCGTGGGAGAGCGAACCAATGACCGAATACAAAGAACACCTCAAAATTTTAAATGACGCAGCATATGATGCTATCCGAAAATGCCCACACAAACACCCACACAAAGAATTGGCTGGTCTCATTCGCATTGCAAGAATTATCGATGATTTAATCGACAACATGTAAAATAAACTTTACAGATAGTAAAAAATCGTTATCTGTAAGCCACCATCTAAATATCAATCAAAGGAAGAAATAATGGAACTTCAAAAAATTCATGGGTTAATCACAAATATCACCCAGCACTACAGCGCATTTGCTGTAGACGCCGAAGGTCAAAACACCTTCATCACCAACAATCTCGCACGGTTCCTGCAATTAACCGTGGGCGATCAAGTGTTAATGGATGTCGTGCCAAATCATCCAGACAAGGCGCAAACAATACCATACCGCGCAGTAGGCTGCGTAAAGCTGAAGGAAAGCCTGCCAGAAGAAGAGCCAGAAGACGAACCAGAACCAGACAATGGTGTGCTGGAACAGCTTCTGAAAGAGTGGACAGAGCTAAAGCAATCGCCACAAGAAATAAAAAAAACCGTCACAAAAATATTAAGTGACGCCGACACGTATCTCATAACTTCAGAAGTTGTCGCCGCATACCGCGAAGAGCAGCCAGACCAAACAGACGTTAGCGATAAAGACATCAACAATGCCTGCTACCGCCTATTCAAGCAGTCAAAAATAGCAAAGGCCGAGGTGTGGGCAAAGCCAGACCAATCCAAGTGCAGCTATAATCTTTGGGCATTCGATGCATCAAGGTTCACGCTATGAGCCTAGAACGCATCGAAGAGTTGGGTCAAATTCTGTCAAAACTTGACCTGACAATCCAGCATATGCTGTCATGCAAAATAACGCCCGATGACTTTCCAGACCTCAATGACGCACTAACAATGCTAGAGGAAGCCAGAAAAATGCTGCGGGAAACATATCAAAACGTCAGGACAGACTATGACGACCAGTGATCTTGAAAAAATATTTCAGCAAATGCCGCACCGAATAACCAATGTGGATATCATTGCGCTGATCGCAACCATAATCGATGGCTATGATCTGCAAGACGATTTCACAAGAGTAATGGAGGGCGTGGCAGAGGCGCTGCTAACCATGCACGATGAGCCATGCGACTGCGAAATGTGCGTGGCAAGACGGGAGGGAATGCATTGACCAGACAGGCAATCAAACGAGAGCAGTTCAAAGTGAACCACCTGACATTTGAACTGACAGACACGACCTACGCAGTAATTGCGGGAGAGGCCGTACACGCAAAGGATCGACGCCCACTGTTCACGGGCGTCATCACTAAAGGCACAGCAACAGAGCTACGCAGGCTGGCTCACCAGTTTGATGAACGGGAGGATAAATTATGACCAATAAAAACATTCGAGGCAGTAAACAAATGTCTCTGGAAGAGCTTAAAGAATTATACAGAGATTTATGCGACCCATCTCTCATAATGGCAGAGGCGCTGTTGTCCAGAATACACAAGCCATACGAGGCCGCAGAATATCTGACAAAATTCGTGGAATACAAAGCAAAGATTATGCTTGAAGAATTATTAGAGGAAGCAGTCGAAAATCAGGAGGATAAATTATGATCGTTAAATCTTGGCAGTTTAGGGGCTACGAGTGGAGCCAAGATATGCCGAAATGGCTGGAGCCAGAATGCTCTAAACGTGCGGGAAGCCCACACCTGTGGATACACACGCAGGCAGGGGAAGCAGCCGCAGGATCAGGGCAGTGGATCGCCATCAATCTGCGAGGCCACGTCAGCATACACAACACAAAACCAGACGGCTGGGGCAAAGAAATTATCGCAGGCGCTGCCTTCGCAACCCTTGTCGCAATTGTCGCAATCGCAATGCTCTCCCTTTAATCAGTGGCAATTAACGGGAGTTGACATCAAGCCCCGCTTCGGCGGGGATTTTTTATCATAAGAACGACAACCCTTTTTTTTAATTTAATTTTGTATTATATGAAAATAACAGGAGGGCCGTATCATGGCGAAAAAAACAACCAAGAAACAACCAGCCAAAAAATCAGTCGGTAGGCCGAAGTTTAAAATTACAGAAGAAGTTCTTGCAAGCACAGAAACGCTGATGGCAAAGGGACTGACAAAAGAACAGTGCGCTGGAATGCTTGGAATTTCAGTCTCCACCTTCATGCTTCATCAGGCAGAAAATTCGGAATTTTCGGACGCCATAAAAAGGGGCGAGGCAATGGGGATCGACGCCGTGACCAACGCCCTGTTTGAAAATGCTACCGTCGAGCGCGACAACACAGCCATCATTTTCTTTCTAAAAAACCGTGCAGGCTGGAAAGATGTCAAAGACATGAACGTGAAAGACGAAAAAATAATTACACTAGACCTCACAAGGATCGGGATCAATGAACTCAGCGCACTTGAAGCAGCTTTTGAGCAGCCTCACATTGGAGCAAGTCCGAGCCGAAAAATACCGCAGATCATTGAGGGAGTTTACGAAAGCCGCATGGCCGACGATTGAACCGGGCGTCGATTTCAAAAACAACTGGCACATCGATGCCATCAGTGATCATCTCCAAGCCGTGGCCGAAGGCGACATCAAGCGCCTGATCATCAACGTGCCGCCACGACACATGAAGTCCATCAGCGTGGCCGTGGCGCTGCCTGCGTGGACTTGGGCATCGCAACCCCACAAGAAGTTCCTCTATGCGTCCTACGCCTCCTCCCTGTCGATCAGGGATAGCGTGAAGTGCCGCAGGCTGATCGATAGCCCGTGGTACAAGGCGCACTTCGGTGACAAATTTAAGCTGACCGACGATCAAAACCAGAAGCAGCGGTTTGAAAACGATCAGACAGGCTATAGGATCGCCACCAGTGTCGGTGGTGCGCTGACTGGTGATGGTGGTGACATCATCTGCATTGATGACCCACACAACAGTGTGGAGGCCGACAGCAGCAAAGTCAGGGAGGGTGTGCTGGAGTGGTGGGATCAGGCCATGCAGACGCGCCTAAACGATCCGCAGACGGGCGCGTTTGTCATCATCATGCAAAGATTGCACGAACAAGACCTCACGGGCCATATACTCGCCAATGAGCTAGGCAATGAGTGGGATCACCTATGCCTGCCTGCTAGATATGAGATCGGCCACCCAACGCCCAACAGATCAAGCCTTGGCTTCACAGACCCACGAACAGCCGAGGGCGAACTGCTATGGCCCGAAAGGATGGACGAGAAGACCCTGACCACCCTAGAGCGCAGCCTTGGCTCCTACGCAGCCGCAGGGCAGCTACAGCAGCGGCCCAGCCCCAAGGGCGGTGGCATACTCAAGTCAAGCTGGTGGGTGCCGTGGGAAAAAGAAAATTTACCTGACAATATCGAATATGTAATCCAGTCTTGGGATACAGCCTTTGAAACAAAGGAAAGCTCTAGCTTCAGCGCCCGTACCACTTGGGGCGTATTTAAGCATCAAGGATATGACTGTGCCATTGTGCTGGAGGCGTGGTACGACAAGGTGAGCTATCCAGAGCTACGCAAGCTGGCACAGGAAGCATACGATGATTGGGAGCCAGACGCAGTCTTGATTGAAAAAAAGGCGTCAGGGCAAAGCCTTCTGCAAGACCTCAGAATGGCAGGGGTGCCAGTGCTGGCGTACAGTCCAGACCGCGATAAAGAAGCTCGCGCACACGCCGCATCTGCCCTTCTGGAAGACGGCAGAATATTCTATCCCAAGCGCAAATGGGCCGAAGATTTGATCTCAATATGTGCCGCCTTCCCTGCTCACCCAAATGATGATATCGTTGACACTTGCACCCAAGCATGGCTAAGACTGCGTAAGGGCTGGTTCCTTGGTCACACTGAAGACCCCGACGAGGACGATTATCAAGAACCGCAAAGGATAACTCTATATGGCTGATCCAAATGTAATCCCGTTTGCCGAGGGCGCACCCGCAGATGACCTGATGGTCGAGACCCTTCCAGACGGTGACGTGCTGATCGGTGATCCAGAGCTTGACGATATCGAAGAAAGCGACAGCGGCTTTGACGCTAACCTCGCAGAAGAGATCGACGCACGGGAGCTATCGGCCAAGGGCGCGGAGCTTGTGTCGTATTACGAAAACGATGAAGCCGCCAGAGACGAGTGGAAGACCCGCTACAAGGCTGGCCTCAAGACTCTAGACCCAGATGGGGGCTTAGATGAAAGCGAAGCCGAGAGGGCCACCCGTGGCCTGTCTATCGTTGTTCACCCCCTGATCGCAGAAGCAGCAACCCAGTTTAACGCCAAGGCCATCGCAGAGCTTTACCCGTCAGGTGGCCCGATTAAGTCGGTCATCATTGGTCAGCCAGACGAAAAAATCGAAGAGCAGGGCCGCAGGGTCAGAGAATTTATGAACTACCAGATCACAGAGGAAATGCCCGAATACTTTCCCGATCTGGATCAAATGCTGTTTCACCTACCGCTGGTCGGCCAGACGTTTAAAAAGGTTTGGTGGGACGTAAACCTCGACAGGCAGTGCAGCCAGTTCGTCAAGGCCGAAGATTTCTGCGTGGCTCCAGATAGCAAAGACCTCTACACATCCCCACGCTACACCCACATCATCAGAATGCCGAAAAACGAATATAATCGCTACGTGGCAAACGGATACTACCTCCAGACAACCGATGACGGCAGCGAAGATATCGATCCAACCGACAGCGTAATTGGCGAAATCGAGGGCGTCGATGAATACGACAACAACGATGACGTAATCACACTGCTGGAAATGCACCTCTATGATTTGTTTGACGGCATTGATGGCGAGGAAATGGATGAGGACGATCAGGACGATAACGCTGTCGCACTGCCGTACTGCATCACAATCGATTACGACAATCAAAAGATCGTGTCAGTCAGGCGCAACTGGCGCGAAGACGATGAGCTAAAAAAACGCCGCGACTGGTTTGTGTCGTACAAGTTCCTGCCCGGTTTGGGTTTTTATGGCTTCGGCCTGTACCACATGATTGGTGGCTTGGGGAAGGCGGCGACAGGATCGCTTCGCGCTCTGCTCGACAGTGCCGCATTCGCAAATATGCAGGGCGGGTTCAAGCTGCGTGGCCGTGTCACTGGCGGCGATCTGCAAGTATCCCCCGGTGAATTTGTCGATCTCGACAGTACCGTCGATGACGTGACTAAGGCCATCATGCCCCTGCCGTTTAAGGAGCCGTCAGGTTCGCTGTTTAATTTGCTGGGCTTTATGGTCGATGCGGGACAACGCTTTGCGTCCACAGCCGATCTAAACGTGGGTGACGTAAATCCCAACGCGCCAGTGGGCAGCACCGTGGCCCTGATTGAGCAGGGATCAAAGGCGTTCAGCGCAATTCACAAGCGCCTGCACTACGCGCAGGGCCAAGAATTTAAAATGCTGGCGGCTCTAAACGCAGAAAATCTGCCCGAAGAGTTTACGTTCTCACGCGCTGGCGCAGCCGAAACGATCTATGCCGCTGACTTTGATGAGCGCATTGATATCGTGCCTGTGTCCGATCCCAACATATTCAGCACCGCCCAGCGCATCGCACAGGCACAGGCCGTTCTGCAAATGGCGCAGGCCGCACCGCAGCTTCACGACCTATATCAAGCGTACAAGCGCATGTACGAGGCGATCCGCATCCAGAACATCGATGAAATATTGAAAAAACCAGAAGAGGCGGTCCAGATGGACCCCATCGATGAAAACATGTCGGTGATGTATGGCAAGCCAATTCGCGCCTTCATTGAGCAGGACCATGAGGCGCACATCGCAGTTCATATGCAGTTCCTGCAAGACCCGTCACTGGGCAGCAATCCAGCGCACAAGGGAATGCAGCCAATTCTAATGGCCCACATCGCGGAGCATATCGCGCTGCTGTACCGCCTTAGAATGCAGGCAGGCGTGGCAATGGAACTGCCCCCACTGCCAAACTTCAAAGACCCCGACTTCAAATTTGAGAATGTTGACCCAGAGCAGGATCGCCTCATTAGCCAACGGGCCGCAGAAGTGGTCAGGGCCGCACCCCAGATGAAGCAGATCGAAGCCATCAGGTCGGCGGGTCAGCAGCAACAGGGGCAGGGCGATCCTCTGCAATACGCGCAGCAATTGGCAAAGCTGGAGACCGAAGCTCTCACGGCCAGAACGCAGGCGCAAATTGCAGCCGATCAGGCCAAGGCCAAATCCAACATTGAGATCAAGCAGGCTGAAGCGCGTCAGGACATGCAGATCGAAATGGCAAAGGCGCAGGCCGACTTGCAGGCCAAGGTCACAAAGCTGGAGGCCGAATTGCAGCTTGAGCGAGAGAAAAACGCCGCGAAAATTCAAATGGAGGCAATGAAGAATGTACCCCCCACGATCCTATAATTTGCCCCCAATTAATCCTGCGGCCTTCGGCGGTCAGCCGACAGAGCAAGCGCAGGGTGGTCAGCCCCCACCTCCCTCCCAAGGTGGGGGTCAGCCACCCATAGACATGAATAAATATTTAATGAATAAAGTGGCAGAAATTCGCAAGCGCATGGGCGCTGGTGAAATTGGTGCCTTGACGGCCATATCAGACGCCGCACAGGTTTCCGCACCGCAGCAGCCCCCCATGCAGGGGCCACCCCAACAACAGGGAATGGCGTGATGGCTGAGAGACAGGGCGCATTTGCAAATTTAAATGTTGAAAATAGATTTGATGAGTTTGATCTTCCTGTTTCTGGCAGTATGCGTTTTGAAAAACTGCCCAATCAATCACGATCTGAGTTGGATTTATACAGAACATTTGATGGCAGCATGGGCAGCGTCACGCCCTCAATGGGCTACACCACCGAAGAAACACAATACAGGGACGGTATGGCTGACGTTGAGAACAGGGCCAGAACCGTGCGTCTTGGTCTTGATGGATCGACCACATTGGGGCCAGTGGACATAAGCGGCAATGCAATGGGCAGCAGAACCATGCAGGACAATACCTACACGTTTCCCTTTGCCAGTTTTACGCAGGGAAGCTCCAGCACATTCACAAAATTAGGCGCTGCGGCCAAGATGGGCGCGTTTGATTTTAACGTCAGCAGGCAGAAATCAACGGGCATGAAGCCAGTTTACTCTGGGTCGCTTGGAATAAACATTGGCGATGGTGGCCGTATCAGCTACTCTGATAGCAATATGGGCGAACCAAGAATTGATGCCAGATATAGAATGGAGTTTTAGGTATGAACGACAAGATGTATAGGCAGAACGGCGCGTTTGCAAATATGGTTCCACGCCAGACGGTGATTGGCAATCAGCCGCACATGCTGGCTTATATCAACCCGTCCGAGGAGCAATTGCTGCAAGAGTATCGAAATGATGCGCCCGTACTTGCTGGGCCAGACGGTGTGCCTTCCTATGCTATTTTTGGCTATGACAGCGTTGACGATATGTTTGACGGCGGTGGGCCGGGTAAATCTGGCGCACAGTTTAGCGGAGGGGGTGCCGCCAACTTGGATACGGACAACGATAATTACATTTCTCAGAACGAATATTCGGCAGGGAAATCAGCGTCCGAGGCGAATAGAAACAACAGCATTTCCAATGCCTATGACAATCGAAACAACTTCATCAGTGGGATCAGCAACGCTGCTGGCGCATTGCCACGGGGTTCAGTAGTTGCGGAGGCAGCGCGTGGCGGCAATATGGACACTATGAAAACCACTGGGGCTGCAAAATACTTGCAGGGTGGTGGAATGCCGGGCGCTTTTGTAAGGGGTTTTACTGGCGCGGCTAGGGATGCGGGTCTAGCTTTAACGCCACAGCCAGTGCAAGACTTTGCAGGGGGTTTTGGTAAAGCCGCTAGAGGTATGGGCCGAGCCTTAACTGGTCAGGGAAATCTCACAGCAGCGCAAGAGCAAGAGCGATTGGCGAAAAGTACAAACAGCATCTTTAATCAGGGCGGCAAGGCTCCCCCCCAAGACGTTATTGATGCGTATATAAATGAGTATAGACGCACAAACCCACGGGCATTCAGGAAGGCTGCGGCTGCGGCTGTGCCTGAGACTCTTTATTATGACGATGACCCATATTCAGATCAAATAACTAATGCGAACCCAAAAGACAAAGTTGTTTTGGAAAACGGGATGTATAATATTTATGAAAATGGTCAGTTACTTAGAACAATGACTGAGGAAGAATATAATCAAATGTTAATGGACCCGTATAGAACTGCATAGGACACCAACATGGCAAACACACAGATAAATCTAATGCAGAGATACATCTCAGCAATACTAAAAGCCCCAGAGCCTCTGCGGCAAAATCCAGAGGTGTTCAACGAGGTAATGTCTCTTGTTGATGACGCAAAGGGAAAGCTAAACGCAGCAATGTCCCGTGGCGAAGACATTTCAAATGTTCGCCTGTTTGAAGACGATCAGGCCGAAGCTATCGCGCAAGTTCCCAAATGGAGCGCAATATGCCAGCGTCCAGCGCACCATTGGGCCGTCCAGACTTCGGCACAGGCGCACCACCTGATATGTCCATGCCGCAGGCAATTCCCACGCAGCGGGAGCCGTCAATGACGCAGTCCGACATGGATCGCGCAATGGCAAATAATAAACTGGCTGATGAAATGGCACCAAACTACGCCCTGCCCTCATCGCCACGCCCAAAACCACGCCCAGCAAATCTAGGCACAATGGGACAGACGCGCCCACAACTACGACCATAAAGGAGGCCGACATGGCACAGGTAGAAGTCGAAAACATGGAAGACAATGCAGCCCTCTTTATGGAAAAGATGGGCTTCCCACACAATGCAGACGGCCTTGATCTGTCCGACGATCAATTAATTAACTTCTTGCTGCTGTGCCATCACTCAATGGTTGGAATTGATGGCGAAGATGCCATGTACGAAGACGATTACGAAGACGTTGACGAAGAAATGATGGAAGTGCCAAGCGGCAAAGACATGAAAATCAAGGTTATGAAACTTGATGGCGGCAATGTCCACGACATGATGAACAAGCTGCTTGGCGGTCACTAATGCCCGTTATGAAGGTCAAGGGCGGCTATCGCTGGGGCAGCAAGGGCAAGGTTTATAGAACCAAGGCCGAAGCTGAGAGGCAGGGCCGCGCTGCCCACGCCGCTGGATATGGCAAAAAGAAAAGGGGCAAGTAGATGGGTAAAGTTGGCGCGGCAAAAGCAATCGGCGGTGAGATGCTTGACCTCTATAGCGATTATTTGGGAAAACCAATTGGGGCTTTGAGCGATATGATTTCGGGGATAGGCCACAATAAGCCCCCGCT
>Ga0307987_1001655_pt1 | contig 12148 bp, 10 predicted proteins | sample EllFjometagen181_FD_203157 | JGI IMG/M metagenome (GOLD analysis project Ga0307987, IMG submission 203157) | Marine microbial communities from Ellis Fjord, Antarctic Ocean - #181 | ecosystem: Environmental > Aquatic > Marine > Unclassified | place: Southern Ocean | collected 2014-10-08 | reverse complement strand
AACCGCATCCCCTGTAAAAATAGGTTCAAGAAATTTTTTCCCCTGTTCGTCAGTGCCAAAAAGCAGGAATTCTTCTGCTCCAAAGGTTAAAGAACAAAGCTGCTGGCTGATACCAGGGTCAACTTTCCAGAATTCTTCCATGACCATGGCCTGCTCAAGATAACCTAACCCGGGGCCACCGAATTTTTCAGGGATAAAAAGTCCGATAAGATCCAGTCCCCTTGCCTTTTTTACAATAGCAGCAGGATATGTTTCATTTAAATCAAATTCCCGGCCCACTGGAGCCATTTCCCCTATGGCAAATTCTCTGGCAGCTTTTTGAATATATTTTTGTTCTTTTGTCAGTAAAAAATCCATGTATCAGCTTCTCCTTTATAATGGTATATTCCCATGTTTTCTAAAAGGCACGGGGCGTTTCTTGTTCTTTAGCATTTTAAGGCCTTTGATGATTTGGGTCCGGGTTTCAGAAGGCTCGATAATCCGGTCTACCAGCATATTGGAAGCGGCATGAAACGGATTTGAATACTTGTGATCATATTCTTTAATTTTCTGTTCCTTAAAGCTTTGGGGGTCATCTGCAGCCAGGATTTCTTTTCGGTATATGATATTAATGGCTGCTGCAGTATCAAGTACAACGAGCTGGGCCACAGGCCAGGCCATCATAAGGTCCACCCCCATGCCGGCACAGCACATGGCCATGACAGCCCCTCCATATTCTTTTCTTAAAGCCAGGGTGATCTTTGGCACTGTGGCTTCTGAATAAGCATACAGCATTTTTGCACCATGTCGTATGATACCTGCACGTTCCTGGTCAACCCCGGGGAAATATCCTGGTACATCCACTAAATTCACTAAAGGGATATTAAAACAGTCACAGAACCTGATAAACCGTGCTGCCTTGTCTGATGAATTATAATCAAGACATCCGGCCATAACTGAAGGCTGGTTGGCAACGATCCCCACGGTATCTCCGTCAAGGCGTGCAAGCCCGGTAATAATGCTGGGAGCAAATTCTGGAAGGATTTCTAAGAATTCATTTTTATCCACCACTTCGGCAATAACTCGATGCATGTCATAGGCTCTTTTAAACTCTGCCGGTACAATCTGGGTCAGCGTATCATTTTTCCTTTCCGGATCATCGTCGCAGGGTTTTGAGGGTGGGGTTTCATCATGATTGGATGGCAGGAAGCCTAAAAGATATTGGATCAATTCAATGCTTTCCTGATCTGTTTTTGTAACAAAATGGGCCTGCCCTGTAACCCGGCTGTGAACCTGGGTACCGCCAAGTTCTTCTAAAGTTACTGTTTCCCCTGTCACATCCTGGATAACTTTGGGACCGGTGATGACCATCTGGCTCTGTTTTTCCACCATGATGATAAAATCTGTTAAAGCTGGTGAATATACAGACACGCCGGCACAAGGCCCCATGATGCAGGAAATTTGTGGGATAACTCCGGATGCAGCAGTATTTCTAAGGAACATGCCGGCCACTCCCTTGGAGGCAAAAAAACCTTCATGAAGCCTGCCTCCGCCTGAATCATTCAGACAGATCAAAGGGGCTTTGACTTTCAGGGCCTCATCCATGATTCTGCAGATTTTCTGGCCATGGATAGTCCCGACTGATCCACCCAGAACTGTTGCATCCTGGGCATAGGCAAAGGCGGTTCGCCCGTCAATGGTACCAAAACCGGTTACTACTCCATCTCCGGGAACTTTTCTTTTTTCCATACCAAAATCCATGCACTGGCTCTCGGCAAGATCATTTAACTCTACAAAACTGCCCTGGTCAAACAACAGGTCAAGCCGTTCCCTTGGGGTCAGTTTTCCTTTTGCACGCTGGCGGTCTCTTGCTTTTTCACCGCCACCCATGAATGCGTTCTGCTGGAGGTTTTTTAATCTTTCAAGTTCTTCCTGGTGCGTTTTTGCGGCCATGATATATATCCCTGATTTTAAGTTATATACGCTTTAATAAGGTCATGAACTATTGAATTTTATTGTATTTTCATGACAGATTATCTATAATTGTATACAGTATACAATTATTTATTGTCAAGTAATTTTTAATTGAGGATTATCGAATTGATTCGTTTTTAATTTGACATTGCAGCACTCTACTTTTTTTCAAAAGATGTTGGAAATGTGATATTAGTGACCCATTTTACGACTTGCATCATTGAAGATTAAGGATCAAAACTTTTCAGCCCTTATAATTAGAAAAAATTCATATTCTTTTCCCCATGTTTTGCCTTTTAAAAACAACAACGATATCCATGAAAATAATCGATTTTATATACAAAAATAGGGGTTTATACCTATTGACGCACCTGTCCAAGTCTGTTAGATTATCGTAACTAATTAGTCCTTTACGACAAAAAAGATCTATTGAGAAACAGAGACCAAAACCAAGGGCTATGACTAGAGCTATAATGCAATGGAGATATTAATTTATTAGAAAGAGATTATGGGAAGGATTCTTATAAAGCTGGATAAAGCATGTTTTAAATTTGGTATAAAAAACACACAGGAATAAAATGAACAATTGCCCAATAGGAAAATCCATTCTTATAATAGACGATGAAAAGCCTATCCTGGAGATGTTAAAATTCAGCCTGTCAAGAAAAGGTTACCCTGTTGATACTGCCGCAAATGGTGAAGAGGGTATCCGGAAAATGGAAAATAATGAATACAATTTAATTCTTACCGATATCAAAATGCCTGGTATTTCCGGTCATCAAGTTCTTGAACATATACGAAATAAAACTAAAAAATTAATTCCTGTTGTGGGCATGTCAGGAACCCCATGGTTTCTTGACCGTAGTGGCTTTGATGCTGTTTTATCAAAACCCTGTTATATGAAAGAATTGTTGGATTTGATCCAAAAGTTTACTTAAAAAAGAGCATGTTTAATTTTTAATAGATACCCTGGAAGATTTTTGTCTACCAATAATTAATATAGAAGTTTAGATCACCTGCCGGCGCAAATCGTGGAAAACTTGTTCAAAGGAATCAGAATCAGTCCGCCTTATTTTCTGGACCTGTTTTTCTACAATTCGATATTGAAGGTCATTTTTTATATCTGATAAACGTCTGTAATATCCCAGGCGTCTTCCCAGAATAAAATTGATTTTATCAGCTTCACTCAAAGATAGAAAACGATCCAGGATAGCAAGCATCCGATCCTTGTCTGTGGGCAGGCTGCCCCTGACCTCCAGGAGCAGGTCAACGCTGTGGTGATTAGCATAATGGCTTTTAATACCCTCAAGACGTTCAAGGAGCAGCCGCTGTTCAGAGATCATATGGGTTTCAGACGGCAGGACGAATTCTCCCTTTGCAATTTGGCTGTCAAGGCCGGAACCAGGCTTTACCCCAATGGTGAGCAACCTGATATAATCCGGGTTGATTTCATTGAGCACCTTGGCCGTCTCAATAGCATGGAGTTTTGATAAGTGTTTCCCCCCAAGTCCAAGAATAATGAACTGAGTTGTGTCCATACCGGCTTCCTTGGCCATTCGGGCTGACTTAATAATAGATTCCGGGGTAATTCCTTTTTTAACTTTTTCAAGCACAAGGGCTGATCCAGACTCCATGCCGCAATAAAGTTTGTTTAACCCGGCTTCAAAGATGTCTTTCATGTCTGAAGAGGTTTTTTTAATCATAGTCTGAGCCCTGCCGTAAGAGCTAATCCGTTTTAGGGAGGGGAAAGCTATCCTGAGAGTTTCCAGGATTTCGATCAGATTTTTTGTTCCCATAACAAAACTGTCCCCATCCTGGAGGAAACATGTTTCAAAAGGGTGTCCATTGAAATATTCTTTAGCAGCCATGATATCTTTTTTGACCTCGGTCACAGATCTCAGGGAAAATTTCATGTTTTTATACAGGCTGCAAAAGCTACACCTATTCCAAGGGCAGCCCCGGGTTGTTCGAATCAACAGACTGTCAGCTTCATCGACCGGTCTGATAGGGCCCATTTCAAAAGGAGCGGAATTCATATGTCCTCGTAATTTTATTTTTTAAATAGTTTTTTTAAAAGACCTTTTTCTTTTTTTTGCGGGAAAGGTAAATTCAATTGTTTGCAAATTGAAATCTCTATGTCATACCCTGGTACATCTGCCCCTTCTGCCACAATTTCATCTCCCACCGATACGGCAGGGGCTACCGGCAGATCCAGTTCAAAATATTCATCTGTGTTGTAGTCTGATTTAGGTTTAGAAATGACTTGGATTTCTATATCATATTTTTTGCCCAGCCCGGGCATGATTTTTTTAAAATGTTTTCAAGGCTTGCCATTGGGCTCGTTTAAAAAAAAACTTACTTTTAACATAATTTATTCCTTAAATAATTTATATATTAAGATATTCTTACAATAATAGTTTTACCTTGTTTAATCTTTCTAAAAATTGCTTTGGGGGTTCAAAATCTACCAGACGCAGTCCGTTGATTTCCTTTCCTTTTCTATTCAGAAAAACTATAGTTGGAACACCTTTGATATGATATTTTTTTAGCAGTTTTTCATGGATTGGATCACCTTTGCGGGTCAGATCCACCTTGATCAGGATAAAATCCTTTGCTGTCATATCCACTATTTTTTCATCGTGAAAAGTAAGATCATCAAGTTCACGGCATGGGCTGCACCATTCTGCAGAAAAATCAATGATTACAGGTTTACCTATATTTTTTGCCTGCACCAGCAGTTTTTCATCATAGGAATTAAAATTTGCTCCGGGTCCCTGGGTGATAAAAGTCCCCACAAGAATAGTCATGAACACAAGACACACCAAAGCCGTTGCCATTTTAATTTTTTCAAAACTTTTAAATGCTGCCTTTGTTTTGTCGATCCAGCCTAAGTGTAGCCCTGCTGATAAAGCCACACCTGCCATAGCAAAGGTTCCAATAGTTTTGGAAAAAAGCGGTTGTACAAAATAGACAGCCATACCCATCAATACCCAGCCCATGAGCTTTCTGACCCAAAGCATCCATTCTCCTGACCGGGGAAGTCTACTAATATTACCGGAAAAAATTGCCAGGAAAAAAAATGGCAGTCCAAGTCCTAAACTTAAGGTAAAGAAAATTATAAATCCCAGCCACGGGCTCCCCATGCTGGCCACCCATGTGAGCAGTCCGAGGACAAAAGGACCGATGCAGGGTGCTGCAACAACTCCCATCATAAGCCCCATGAATAAGGAACCTAAATATCCGGCATGTGATTTTGTCGCGGTCTGCATAAGGCCGTAAGGAATCCGTAATTCCCAGAATCCGAACATGCTGAATGAAAGAGAAATCAGAAGAACTGCAATAATCATCAATACCAGAGGGTGCTGTAATAATGCCCCCATCAATCCGCCTGTCAGGGCAGCAAATACACCCAACATTGAATTTGTAAAGGCAATTCCGCCCACATAGCATATGCCGTGAATAATCGTCTGCCCTTTACCGTTCCTGCCGCCAAAGTAGGAGATGGTGATAGGGATGAGTGGATATACACAGGGAGTAAGGTTCAAGGCCATGCCCCCGACAAAAATACCCAAAAGTGTCCAGATCATAGCCCAGCCATGTAATTTGCCATAGGCATTATCTTTGGAAAGATCTGAAATATCTCCTGCTTGTTCAATACCGGCAGTTCCTGCCGGAGCTGTTTTTACAGGAAATCCTTGGGCATGCCATTCAGGATATCCAAGCGGGTCACGATAAATGTTTGAGTAACCAAGTTTTACAGCCACACGGGCTGCCGAGTCGCTTCGGACTCATGCCAGACCTGCTCAGTAAAAAACAATGGTTCAGTTTTTGTCCGGGCCTAAAAATTTTTCAAGAGGCCCTTTTTTCTGCCAACGGGAGAGCCAGGTAGGTTCTATTGGAAAATTGACGGCCTGTTTGATATGGCCGGTTCGAAATTCCCACTCCTGGCGGGTATCAATGATCAAAAGATTTTCAGGACCTTTCTGGTATTTTTTCCAAAGTTCAGCTGTTTGTATAAGGTTATACCCGCCGGCCTTAGCTTCTGCCACCACATCCTCCCAGGATGCTTCCTTGGGAATAACTGCTCGGTTGGTAAGCCACAAAGCACTAATTGTCAGACAGATTACAATCAATGCTGTGAAGTTCTTTTTAATTATTTTCAAATTATTTTCCTTAAACTATTATTCACCTGATATCACAGGTAATCCCATGGCACGCCAGTCCATGACGCCTTCCTCAAGGCGGACGGCATGGTATCCTTTTTTGTTTAACAATTCTACTGCCTCAACAGAAAGGACACAATAAGGCCCTCTGCAATAGGCAACAATTTCTTTTTTTTTGGGTAGTTTTGCCAGCATAAGTTCAAGCTCTTTTAAAGGTACGGACACAGCGCCATTAATGTGGCCTGCCCTGAACTCTTGTGAGGGGCGGACATCTAATATTATCACTTCATTATTTTTTATTCGTTCTATCAATGAATCCCGGTTAATGGGTTCCATACCTTTTTTGCCCTCAAGAAATCGGTTTTTGATCTGTTCAATTTCTGCTATCCGATTTTCGGCAACTTTTCGCATGGACAAAAAGAATTCGCACACCATTGGCGCAGGTCGGTAAACCACATACAATCCCTTTTTTTCCTGTTCAACCAGGCGGGAGTTTTTTAATACCTGGAGATGCTGGGATGTATTGGCAATGGTAAGGGAGGTTTCATTTGCAAGATTTTCAACAGATCTTTCCCCCTGGCAAAGGATATCTAAGAGTTCAAGTCGTTTAGGGCTTGAAACCGCTTTGCCGATCCTGGAAAATTGATCGTATATGTCATCTTTAAAACGCCTGTTAGGGTTCATGGTATTCTATTCCTCTATTATTCAAGCAATTAATTGAATAATAGAGAATGAATATTTTTTGTCAAATAAAAAATTAGTGAAAGAGCTTTTATATGAATTAGATTTTATTGAATAAGTTCTAAAATTTGCTCAAATCGTAGTCGTGGACCATGTCTGTCAGCAGTGTACAAATGTTTTTGATAGCATCATAATGATTTCAGGTTTTGTCTGTCTGTATGTTTAAAAGTTCATGTTCATCAGCTCTTATAAATTTTTGACAATGCTGACACGCCATATTTATTTTCTTAACATTTCCTTTGAAAAGTATTCGATTACAATAGGGACAGCGATATTCTTTTATATTCGGGTTGGTCTGTGTTAACGGATTTATTGGTTTTGTAATATTTGAATTGTCCATTTTTTCGCTTTGATTTGTATAGAGTAAAATTAAATACTCTTCAAAATTTTCACGTCCTTTTCTTTCAAAAAATTTATTAGTTTATTGCAAACAGATACACATATTTCTATAATAACCGACGCATTCTGAACTTTTTCTTTTATCTTTTCAACCTTTTTTAATATTATTTAAGTCATCCTCCATTATTGTACAGCTTTTTTTTCTCTTGATTAAGGGTTACAGGCGCCGCAGGGTTTGTAACCATCCTGAATTGCTTCTTCTCTGGTACTGAAAGATGCAGTGCATTTTTTGCTTTTTGAAAATTTACAATCAGGATTGTGGAAAACATGTGAACTCGTATTACCATGCAACGTGGGAGTAGCATCAATGGGTTTATCAATTACATTTTCAATTGTTTCAGTTTCCGTTGGTTTGGTTTCTACCAAATTTGTTTCAATTTGCTTTGGTTCTGCTTTCTCAGTTTTGATCTCTGTAGGTGCAGTTTTTAAAGGAATCGTGGGTAAGGGCGTATCTGTCTTAGTGCTATTATTACAACAATCTGTCGTCGCCTCACCGCATTCATGTGACTCGTTCTCACGTTTAAGATAAATCGTCAGGCATCCACCTAATAGAAGAGTTAGCGGTATTATACCAGCCAGAAGGTTTAGAAAGGCTGAAAAGAATATTGAGAAACAAAATAAACCAAGGATAATTGCTATCAATCCACCAATAACTTTTTTCATAAGAAAATTCCTTAATTTGAGATTTCTAATAAAATTGTAAAGAGAGATTAACTATTTTGATTATAGTATGTATTGTTATTTTAGGAATGTTGTCAAGGCATTTGGATTTGGGCGGTTGTCCATTTTTGTATAAAGGGTGATAAAAATTTACAAATTCAATTTTGGGCTCTTCCTGATATTGAAATTTCGATACCACATTGAAGTAGTTAACAGGTATCCTAAAATTTAGTTTTTTCATTGATTTTTTCATTGAGTTTTTCATTTTTATACAATAGGGTGATCCCTTAAAAAGATAAAAATGGTTAAATTAAAATGAATCAACTCAGATATGGCGAATACTAGTGGGAAGCTTTAAAACAACGGACACTATAAAAGTATCAGGACATAAAATAGCCTATCTTCGAAAGGGATCTGGAGAAGCGATGCTATTAATTCATGGGATCACAACCTATAGTTTTATATGGCGTAATCTTGTTGACTCTCTGAGTAATATTTATGATGTTATCTGTGTTGATTTGATGGGTTGCGGGGATTCTGATATACCTTTAAACGTATCTTGTTCTCTAAAACAACATTCAAAATTATTAAATGAATTTATAACAAAACTTGATATTAAAAAATTTCATTTTATCAGCCATGATGTGGGTGGCGGTATTGGACAGATCTTTGCAGTAAACTATCCTGATAAATTGTTCAGTTTGGTATTGATAAATTCTGTGGGGTATGATTTTGGACCTGTCCGACCAATATTAGCCATGCATACTCCAATAATCCGCCAACTGGCTATGGCCACATTAGACTCGGGAATTTTTAAATTAATTGTTAACAGAGGCGTTTACAATAAAAAGCATGTTACTGAGGAATTAATGAGTTACTTCTGGAAGCCGATGAAAACTCAAAAAGGTAGAAAAGCATTTTTGCATTTTGCAAAATGTCTTAACAAAAAAAATTTAAAGGATATTGCAGAAGATTTAAAAAAAATAACACTGCCGGTTCTTATTATTCGCGGTGATGGAGATATCTATCTGGATTCTTCAATTTGTAAAAAATTACATGACGAGATTCAAGGAAGTACTTTGTTAAGGATTCCTACGGGCGGACATTTTATACAAGAAGATGAACCCGAAATGATCGTTCACCATATTAAAACGTTTTTAAGTGGAAAAGTTAATGTCTGCTGATTTCCAGAAAAAATATAAAAAAATAGAATCTGCTAACAATTTTTTAAAAGATGAAATTGATATGCTGTCTGAAAGAGCCGAAGAAACTCTTTTGATTAGTTTGATTGCGGACACCATTAGATCTGTTGATGACAAAGAAAGATTGTTCGGAAATATTTTAGAGAAAATTTCTATCCTTAAAAATATTCAATATTGTGCCTGTTGCGAAATCAAAAAAAATAAAGCCATTCAAAAATATGTATATGCTGCATTTTCAGAAATAGATTATAATGGCAGTAAAATTATTCTAAAACCAAAAACCTTAAAAGATTTGTATGATGGGTATAGCTATGTCACCAATGGTGTAAATCCGAAAAAAGATTTTGAAATTGATTTCAAAAGTTCTGAATTTATACCCTTTTCAGCATTTTTATATCCTTTTACAACTAAGTCAATAAAACAAGGAATATTTGTTTTTATTGATGATGAAAGAGATGAAAATAAACTCAAATCCATGTCCATGCTGCTGCAAAATATTATCGATATTGTAGTAGAGAAACTGGATAAAATTGCCCTTCTTGAAGAGTTAAATCATTTAAACGCTGAATTAGATCGTCGAGTAAAAATTCGTACTAAATCTTTGGTTGAAGCAAATAAAAAGTTAAACAAAGAAATTAAAGAACGTAAGCAGGTTGTGGATAGACTTACCGAAAGCGAAAATCGTTATCGCATAATTTCGGAATTGACCTCAGATTTTTCTTTTGCCTATCGGGTTGAACCTGATGGTAAGATTGTTAATGAGTGGGTGACAGGAGCATTATTCAATTTGACCGGGTATTCGAAAAAAGAATTGGAATCTCTGGGTGGGTGGGGCCATTTGATATGTCCTGAAGACATTCCTATTTTATTGGATCAAATGAAGGCACTGTTTTCCAACCAAAATAAAACAATTGAGTATCGTATTATTACCAAGGATAAAAAAATCCATTGGATGCGGGACCATTCCCGTCCTTTGTGGGATGCCGTCGAAAACCGGGTTGTTCGCATCGAAGGTGCGGTTAAGGATATCACAGAGAGTAAGCAAAGCAAAGAAGTGCTCAAAAAGAGTGAAAAACGTTATAGGACGTTATTTGAAAAAGCAGTTGATGCCATATTTGTTATTGATAGAAAAACTGAAAAATATTTAGATGCCAATAATGCAGCATTGCAGCTTACAGGAAGAAGCTGGAAAGAATTATGTCAACTCACAACCCAAGATATTTGTACAGAGGATGCTGTTGACAAGATAAAAGCAATTCAGGAATCACAAGATATTTTGGAGTTGGGAGAAATTGTTTATTTAAGGCCAAATGGAGAAAAGAGGACCACCATACTAAGTTCATTCCCTTCAGATGGAGATACAATTATTGAAATTGCCAGAGATATAACCCATGAACTGGCAGTCCAGAAACAATTACGACTCGCTCAAAAAATAGAAGCAATAGGCACTCTGGCAGGAGGGATTGCCCATGATTTCAATAATATTCTTTTTCCAGTTTTAGGGTATACAGAAATGCTGTTAGAGGATGTCCCCAAAGACAGTCCATTCCGGGCTAACCTGAATAAAATTTATACCAGTTCTCTAAGAGCTAAAGATTTAGCAAAACAGATCCTTACATTTTCCAGTCATGAAAAAAGTGAAAAACAGTATTTAAAAATACAAGCAGTTATCAAAGAAGCATTAAAGCTCATCAGATCTACAATACCCTCGACAATTGAAATTCAACTGGATATAGACTCTGACTGTGGTGTAATCAAAGCTGACCCGACACAAATTCATCAGATTGTTATGAACCTTGCAACAAATGCCTATCACGCAATGGAGAAAACAGGTGGGATGCTTAAAGTCATTCTTAAAGAAATCCATTTAGGTGAGTATGATGTAATAAGTGCTGATATGACACCCGGAGTTTATGTGTGCTTAACTATAGTAGATACGGGCGAAGGGATGGATAAAGAGTTAATACAAAAAATATTTGACCCGTTTTTTACAACCAAAGGAATAGGCAAAGGTACTGGAATGGGTCTTTCCGTAGTGCATGGCATAGTAAATAATATGGGTGGAACTATCCATGTATATAGCGAGCCGGGCCTGGGAACGAAATTCAATATCTATTTTCCAGGAGAAGAAAATCTTTTACAAGAAAAGACAAACCAGGATGAACAAGCAATGCGGGGTGGAATAGAACAAATTCTTCTTGTGGATGATGAAGAAGATATCATTATTATGGAAAAGCAGATGCTGGAGCGTTTGGGCTATCATGTTACACCATGTGCCGGTAGTCTTGAAGCTCTTGAAGTTTTCCAGGCAAAACCAGACAAATTTGACCTGATTATTACGGATCTGGCTATGCCGAATATAACTGGAGACAAACTGACTTTTGAACTGATTAAGATACGCCCCGATATTCCCATATTGCTTTGCACAGGATTCAGTGAAACCATGACTGAAGAAAAAGCGATATCTTTGGGTATTAAGGGATTTTTATTGAAGCCCATTGTAATGAAGGATCTTGCAAAGAAGGTGCGTGAAGTCCTGGATAAGTAGCGGCAGATAAAAAAAAATGTATTCAAATGAAACAGGTCTCATCAAAACATTAAAACCAGAATTCAGGATATCTCCTTGATTTTGCAATATTATTAACGATCAATGCCACGATTAACATTATCATTGCCCCGGCACCAACAGGGACGAATACATATAAAAAGCCAAGATCATGAATTTTCTCACTGCCAATAACTGCGATCAATGCAGTGGCGCCGCCGGGAGGATGAAGTGTTTTGGTTGCATGCATCACTGCGATTGCAGTGGCAACTGCAAAGGCTGAGGCAAACCAGGGAAAAGGATAGAATAATTTATAGGCAATAACACCAATAACAGCTGAGATCATGTGGCCGCCGACAAGGTTTCTCGGTTGAGCCAAAGGGCTTTTAACAGCACCATAGATCAAAACGGCAGAGGCGCCGAAAGAACCGATAATAAATACCGGATCATGACCTTGAAAAAGGTTGTAGTTTAAAAACGCCAAA
>Ga0307987_1001654_pt1 | contig 12151 bp, 9 predicted proteins | sample EllFjometagen181_FD_203157 | JGI IMG/M metagenome (GOLD analysis project Ga0307987, IMG submission 203157) | Marine microbial communities from Ellis Fjord, Antarctic Ocean - #181 | ecosystem: Environmental > Aquatic > Marine > Unclassified | place: Southern Ocean | collected 2014-10-08 | reverse complement strand
TTTAATCATGGCAGTGTCTTTGGCAGAAGTTTCAGGTCATGTTTGCAGTATACCATTGGGTAGCTTTGTCCAGTCCTTTTTCAATGGAATATTGTGGAGTATAACCAAGTAATTGTTCAGCTTTAGAAATATCTGCAAGAGAGTGTCTAACATCACCGGCACGAAAATCACGATAAATTAGTTGTGAGTCACCTTGTTTGAAACCGCTCTGTTCCACTCGTTCTTTTATTAATTCATAGAGTTTGTTTAGGGTGTGTCGTTCCCCAAAAGCGACATTGTATACTTGATTTGTTGCTTCGTCTGTCTGGACAGTGGCGGCAAGAAGATTGACCTGAACGCAATTGTCTATAAAACAGAAATCTCTGCTCGTTTCGCCATCGCCGTTGATAAAAAGATCTTCGCCTGTGAGCAGACCGGCATACCATTTTGGGATTACTGCGGCATAGGCACCATTAGGGTCCTGACGTTGACCAAAGATATTAAAGTATCTCAGACCGATGGTGTTGAAACCGTATGTTCTTGCAAAAACGTCGGCATACAGTTCATTAACGAGTTTGGTAACTGCATATGGTGAAAGTGGATTCCCAATATTGGGCTCCTGTTTGGGGAGATCCGGATGGTCACCATAGGTGGAACTTGAGGCAGCATAGACAAAGCGATCCACTTTGGCATCCCGTGCGGCAATCAACATATTGAGGAATCCGTTGATATTGTTTTCATTGGTGAGTGCAGGGTCTTCAATGGAACGAGGAACAGAACCTAGAGCCGCCTGGTGTAAAACATACTTAGCGTTTTTACAGGCTTTGTGACAGGTGTCAATGTCCCGGATATCTCCTTCAATAAGGGTGAAGTTCTGCCATTGGGTCTCAGTGACCAGCCCTTTTACTTCATCCAGATTATACCTGTGTCCTGTGGCAAAGTTATCGAGTCCAACCACGGTTTGATTGTGTTTGAGAAGCGTTTCCAGGAGATTTGAGCCGATAAATCCTGCAATTCCTGTTACTAGCCAGGTGGATTTTTTTTGGAGGAGTTCTTGCTTTAGTTTTTTGTATTGGTTCATTTTGGGGTTTGGGGTTTGGGGTTTGGGGTTTGGGGTTTGGGGTTTGGGGTTTGGGGTAAATTTGATACGCTTGCAAAACCCAAATCTAGGATGGATAGGGAAAAAAACTCATATGCAGCAACGAAGCAGATGAAAATTTTTTACGATGCCATCAATTATAGTCTCCAGAAGTTGATATCTTTGTCTTCTATGGCATCTACTTTAAGCATGGATTTTACGTCGATCAAGCAACCGTTTTTTGTGAGCGTTTGGGTGAAATACTCGAGAGGCTGATCTCTAAATTCTTTGTGTGGTACTGCGATGATTAGGGCCGCAAGATCTTTAAATTGTTCAGCAGGAGTCAGGGTAATCCCAACATGTTGTTTCGCATCCACTGCCTGTACTGCCGGGTCGTGAATTACTGTCTCGATGCCATAGTCATGAAGTTCATTGATGATATCGATGACTCTGGAGTTTCTGAGATCGGGACAATCTTCTTTAAAGGTGAGACCAAAGATACCAACCTTAGAGTTTTTTATCTCCAGTTTAGCCTTGAGCATCATCTTCACTGTTTTTGCGGCAATAAATTTTCCCATATTGTCGTTTATACGGCGACCAGCGAGAATAACCTGCGGAGTATATCCTGTAGATTCTGCTTTATGGGTGAGGTAGTAAGGATCCACACCTATACAGTGGCCGCCGACTAAACCAGGCCTGAAAGGAAGGAAATTCCATTTTGACCCGGCGGCTTCAAGGACATTCAGGGTATCAATACCAAGTCGGTCAAAAATAATGGCAAGTTCATTGATAAGGGCAATGTTAAGATCGCGCTGGGTGTTTTCAATAACTTTTGCAGCCTCTGCCTCTTTAATGGATGGTACCGCATAGATACCTGCTTCTATAATGGATCCATAAAGAGTGGAAATAGCCTCGAGACTTTCAGGGGTGTCTCCTGAAACAATTTTGGTGATTTTGGTTAGGGTGTGCTTTTTGTCTCCGGGATTGATTCGTTCTGGAGAATATCCAACATTAAAATCTTCTTTCCACCGGAGTCCGGATGTCTCTTCGAGCACTGGAACACATGCTTCTTCTGTGGCACCTGGATAAACCGTTGACTCAAAGATAACCGTAGCACCTTTTTTCATGTGCTTCCCTGCGGTGGCAGCAGCACCTAACAGAGGCCTGAGATTCGGCTGGTTAGCCTGGTCAATGGGTGTGGGGACAGCGATAATAAGAAAATCCGCCCTGCCAAGATCTTCAGGGTTTTCTGTAAACTGAAGAAACTTTGCAGCATCGAATCCTGTAGCATCAACTTCGTTATTATGATCAATTCCTTTGCGGTAGTTTGTGATGGCCGCACTGTTCATGTCGTAGCCTATCGTTTGGTATTTTTTACCAAAGGTTATGGCTAATGGAAGTCCGACGTAGCCAAGTCCTAATATACCGACTGTTATACTGTTATCTGTCATAGTGTTTTCTTTAATATGAGGGTTATTCAATTGTTGGCAGTTTTCCAATGATTGGGATGTTGACTGCGCTGTATATGTCCTTCTTATGGCGAATATTGCCGCGATAATAATCCCATGCCAGGATGGGGGCAATACCGCTGGCGGCACCTAAGAGGAGTCCAATGAGAATAATAGGAATCTGCATATTTTTCGAAGGGCTTAGAGGTGTTTGGGGCGGATTAATTATCTTGATGTTGTTTACAACGGATTTTTCTTTTCTTACCAGATCAAGGTAGATATCATCTATCCTCTTGTAACGTCCCATGGTGTTAGTAACTTTATTTTGTAAAACGTCAAGTTGAGACTGCAACTCCATATCTGTGACAGATGAGAGTGCAGGAGGGATTTCAAATCTTTGTTTAAACAGACGAAGTTCTTTCTCTGAATCTTTGAGTTGTTTGAAATACTCATCTTTTTGAGTTTCTGTAAATCCGAGTTCATGGCGAATCAAACTTTTATTGGTTTCCATGTTCAGGGCAACCCAGATATCAATATAACTCTGAACTAAAACTGTTGCCATTTCCTGAGCAAACGTTGTGCCTGTTATCTGGATAATTCCTTCTCTAGACCTCCCCACTATGATAATACGCTTGCTGAGTTGATCGAGTCGTTCAGGTGTCGGCCTTGTATTGTCAGTGTCTGGTAATGTTTCAAGTTGCAGAACTTTTCTTATATAAGGTGATGCCTTTTTTTTAAGTTGAGCCATGATACCTAAGGGTGTTTCCAGCTCGTCCAAAAGTTGTTTTGGGAGAATCTTGAATACTTCTGTTCTGAATGCACTGCTGTTCATTCGCTCAACAGCTGCTGTTATATAGTTTTTGTCACCCGTGCGTGAAGTGATTTCTTCTGTGACTTTAGAAATCATTTGAGCGCGGGGCGTTTCCAGTTGAGTGGTGGCAGTACTGCTATATTCAGGTTGGATAACAAAACTTATAGGGACTGAAATGGAGAGCCCCAGAATTGTGAATATCATGACAATCCACTTGTGCTCCAAAACTGGGGATAAATATTTGGCAATAAGGAATTGTGGGTCAAATTGTGCGGGCTGCACTTGTTGGGATTGTGGGTTCATTTTATCTACGTACTATTTTCGGAAGGGTTTGGGCTTTTTGTCAGGTCTGTGTTCATTGAGAACAATACCATGAATGGTTCCGTTACCTGCTTCAATAATGTTCTTTGTTTCTTTCAGGTCGTCTTTGGTTGTTCCTTCCTGCTTGGTCACTAAAAGGAAATAGTCCACTTCAGAAGTAAGTGAAACAATATTAACATTATTGCGATTCGGAGTAAGAACAGGAGATGTGTCAAAGATAATCAGGTCATATTGACGTCTGATCTCCTCAAGGAGTTTGTGGATCTGGGAGTAACGAAGATGCTCGGAAAAGTTGTCATAATATTCGCCGGCAGTGATTACACTTAAGTTTTTGACTCCTGTTTCTTTCACAACGGCCTTCCATGGCAGGTTATTACGAACAAGTTCTGTGAAGCCATATGCTTGAGAAAGATCAAAAAATTCATGCAGTCCTGCACGGCGCATATTGCAATCAATAAGGAGGACATTTTGCTGGCAGGAACATGCTGCATTATAGCCAAGTGCTGCAGTGAGGAGACTGCTTCCTGTGTTGTCGTAGGGGCTGGCAATAAGAAGAGTGTTGCCGCCGCATTCTTCCAGGCTTGTGAAAACTTTTTCGCGTATTTGGGTTAGTTCAGCATAATGATATGCTTTTTCAATAATCGGGTTAATAAAGCGCTTTTGTTGTTTTGCAGGTAAATGGGCAATGTCGGTTGATAGAGAGCGGACAGGTCTTTTGTATTTTTCTTTTGTGTCCGTTGCATCGCTTTCTTGATCGGGGATAATGACAAAATTTACATCATCCACAATCTGATGATTTGTTGTTTGAGTAGATGATACTGTGCTGGGGCTTACCGACAGATCTTCCAGGTTATCAATACCGTCTAAAGGATTGAGATCGAATAATTTGTCGCTGTTTGTATTTGTCTCTTTTTTAGTTAAGGCTGTATTGAATTGATTGGGAGAAACACAAATATCATCAAGATCTAATCCTTCGAATGGATCAATTTTATCTGCTGAATGGATGGTGCCGCAAATGTCAGCTTCATTTTTGTTTTCTTTTGACATATCAACTAATGGCAGAAAGTAGCCCGTGGGAAAAATTGCAACGAAGGAGTGTCTGTATCTGTAAGATGTATGTATAGCATATAAAATGGGCCTTTGCTACCAGAGTAACAGTAATATAAAGGATTTGCAAAACTCATGTAGAGGTCATATTTTAAGGGTTGTGTGAAATCAGTGGGTTCAAGTAAAAGATACCCTAAATAAATCGTTTTCCGTAAATCACGTTAAAAATTTCAAGAAGTTCTCGACCTAATGCCGAGTATTCATTGGCACATATACTGTTGGGTGACGCTTCAATGACCGGTCTTCTCTCCACATGAGCAATATCAATTTCCGGACAATTATGTATGGGCGTGTGAAAAATGCTGATTCCCTTCTGAGTAAAGTATTTTACGATTTGATTAAGATTTTGAGCTGAGTTTCCCCAGTTGGGATCGTATTTGGTTATCAGTACAGCCAGGAGTTTGAGCTTCTGATTATGTTTTCGGATTCCTCCAATAAGATCTAAATATGCTGCCAGTCCATCGAGGGCAAACTGGTCCGATGGCGGAATGGGTATAATGACGTAATCGGAAGCCATCAGGGCATTGTTCATCATTACTCCGAGATTTGGAGGAGTGTCAAAAAAGATAAAATCGTAATCATTTAACTCCGAATCCTGATCTATCAGCCGTCTTATCCCCAAAACCGCATCGGATTGCTGTGCGATTTTTCTTTCCCAGAGCATGCATCGTGTCGTATTGGGGATGATTTGTAAGCGGGGGTGATATGTTTGACAGGCAAGTTCAGAGAGCATTCCTTCTCCTGGTGGTGCTTCAAGGGCATCGACCAGGGATCTATTATTTCGTTCATCAAAGTTTTCGAGCAGAATAGAGGAACAGTTTGACTGAGGATCAGTATCGACTATCAGGACTTTTTTGCCAAGGATTGCCAGGTAACTCGCGATGTTGATAACGGAGGTTGTCTTGCCAACGCCTCCTTTGCGGTTTCCCAAAGTAATAAATATAGGTGGATCTTGCTGTGTCATATGGTAATACCTGATAGTATTTGATTTTGCGGAGTTATTTTTTTATTATATGCTTGGGGCATCAAACATATCAAACTAAGATTATAATACAAGATGTCAAATAGCAAGTTGGAAATACAAGGTTTTTCCCTGCTCCTGTTTGTTGGGTTAGCCTCTTTAATCAGAGAAATGTACGCGCATAGTAGGAATAAAATTATGAGTAATGTTATGAAAGGAGTTCTTTTTTCAGCACTGATATTTCCAGGTGCGGGGCAGATTATTCTATCCAAGTACCGTAGAGGGGCTCTGTTTTTTGCCATCGCATTTGTAACCGCGATACTCTGTGTTACAGCTATTGTTCGTCAAGCAGTTGTAATGTTACAGGATGTTGTGGCGGCAGGAGAAGTAACAACGATACCAAAAGTAATGAGAATTGTTGCAGAGGCATCCACTACGGCATCAACTTTATTTTTAAAGGTCGCTTTTTTGCTTATGTTTGTCTGTTGGCTGACTTCGGTTATAGATGCCTGGCGGATTGGGAAGGAACTGGACGGGAGGCCTGCTGATATTTAGTGTCTTACTCTATACGAATGTCCTACAAAATATCTGCTTACGTACAAAGCTCAGCCATTTTGGTCCCTAGATTTCCGCAGAGGCGGGAATCTAGAGGGGTGGCACGAAACTGGATCCTCGCCTCCGCGGGGATGACACATCTGGTCATTTGTAATTCTTATGTTTTATCAGCGTATTACGCCTTGAATATGTGACGTTTGCTGCGTTTTATACGTAATTAGAAAAAATACCTGATTACCACTAAAGCTCAGGTAACCGCAAAATTCAATCGTAGGAGCCCGCCCCTGCGGGCGAATAGCACCAGAATCATGGGTATTTGTCGCCCAAGGGGCGGGATTCATACACGTGGTATCAGCAAGAGCTGACTTTGGATGGAATCAGGATGTTTTATCGAAGAGCTCTTCGTCTGTCGCCTAAGGCTTCAAGTTCTTTAATTGCCTTATGGTAGCGCACACTCCTTCGACATTCAGTAAGAATAATTAACGCAAAACATATATGGATGACGGTAATGAGTATTGAGTGGGCTGGCGGGGTGTAGACTATTTTATAGAGAAGATGTAAGGCAAGGCTCGTTATGATGACTATGCGGATGGGCAGTACCCAGTTCAGGCAAAATACCCCGCGATTGCTGTTTGAGCAACGATGAATGATTTTTTTACAACACCCCATTACTGCTCTTGGGTGACGCCGGGGCCACGGATACTACTATTGCCATTACTTCCCGGAATGATCTCGATCTGGAGTGGAACGCGCTCTTTTAAGGCAGCCACATGGGAAATAATGCCGATAAGTTTATTTTCCTCACGAAGCTGAGCTAAGGTTTCAAGGGCTGATTCCAGAGCATTTTCATCAAGCGTACCAAATCCTTCGTCAAGAAACAGGGAATCAACTCGCACATTGTGGGAAGCCATTCGTGAAAGTCCCAGGGCAAGTGCCAGACTGACAAGAAAGGATTCGCCGCCTGAAAGATTCTTGGTTGATCTGATTTCGCCAGCCTGATAGGTATCAATTACATTGAGATCAAGTGGCTGACTTGTATCTCTTACTAGAATATACCTGTCACTCATTCGTTGCAGGTGGCTGTTGGCATGATGAACCATCATTTCAAAAGTGAGTCCCTGGGCAAAATTTCTGAATTTTTTTCCGTCGGCAGAACCTATTAGCATATGGAGTCTGTTCCAGCTACCTAGCTTTTCTCTCTGTGTTGTTATGGCCTCCAACTGCTTTGCTGATTTTGATTTGTCAGTACTGTTCCTGGTGATTTGCTCCGTACTCTTTATCACGGTTTCCTGAAGCGCTTGCAGCTGCTTTTCCTGGTCAGTCAGCTGTTCATTCATCGCTGACTCACTCTCCTGGCAAAGTTTTTTCTCTTTTTCATGCTCGAGGCTGAGTGATTTTGCTTTGATCAGGGCGCTAAGCTCTGTGTCTCTTTTTTGAAGTGAATCATTCAACTCTTGCAGCTTTTTAAGATCATGGGGTGGAAGGAGAGCCGCGATGAGTTGCTGGGAACTGGAAAATGGGGATTGGTTCAGCGCAGTATCAAAAAGTGTATGCTGGGTAGATATTTCTTCTGTCCGAGAGGTCATCTCTGTATGGAGGCGTTTGTGCAGCGTTTTGTTACTGCTAAGCTCACTCTCTCTATTGCTTACATGTAATTGTGATAATTCAAGCGCTTTTTGTGCATCTTTGACCGCTTGCTCAAGGATTTGTTCCACTTTTGTGGTGTCTTTCGTTCCAAAGAGGCTGCTGCGCTGCTGTCCCAAATCATTAATGTCCTTCTGTGAGTTGCTCCGTTTTTTCCCAAGTTCAGTTATCAGGGTACCTTCTTTTTCGCAAAGTGTTTTCGTGTTGCTGATACTGGTACGGATCTTTGTTAGCTTTGGTTCAAGAATTGAGGCGGCAGCTTTTTTGCTCTTCCATGTCTCGATTCTTAGCTCTAAATCCTCAAGTATAGGGGGCAGCTGCACTTCTCCTGTTGCAAAGTTGCCGAAGGGGGCAAGCTTTTGTACAAGGTCTTTGCTAAGTATAGCTAAATCCGTGGAAGCTGTTTCAAGCTGTCGGGTGATAGTCCGTTTTTCAGTTTCGACAGAAGCTGCCTGGTGTTTTGCTTCAAGGAGTTCTTTCTCAAGTGTACCTATTGCTGTGTACCGCTTCTCCCATTGTGACTCAGCTGTTTGAAGCTTTTTAGAAAGGTCTTTCAGGTTTTTCAGATCGCTCTGGAGTTTTTGGCAGAGTGTCTGGCACCTCTGGAATTGCTGCTGTAAACGTGTCTTATCGATTAAATTCAGGGCAGGCAGTTCAAGAGAAGACAGCAGTTGTTCTGTATTTCTTGTGATTTCTGTCATCCGCTTTTGAAGATCATCATTTTGTTGGATGTAAGAAACCTTTCTTTCCTGTGCGATAAGTTTTTGATGGGTAAGGCTTTTGATTTGGGTATCGATTGTCTGCAATTCGTTTTGAGCCTGTTGCAGCAGTTTTTCTTCCTCTGATAATTCTGGTATGTTGCCACGATTGTACGGATGATCCATGGAACCGCAGAGTGGACAGGGCGTTTCATCGTGCAGGTTGTCCCTGTCTTCTTCTAGGGTCTGAATGCGGGTAAGAAGGAGTATGTTTTTCTCAAAAAGATGAATTTGCTGCTGTTTATTGAGTTGCTCCTTACTCTCGCGTGCAAGCCTCAGCTCCCTCTCACTGCTTTTTCTGTCTAGTGCGTTAAGTTTTTCCTCAATATTGCTAGCCGTTCGGCTAAGATCGTCGAGTTGTTTTAAAAGTTGAATCAGTTCCTGGAGACTGTTTTGGTCGTTTTGTGCATTAAATACCAGCTGTTGTAGGCTGCTTATCTCTTCTCCAGCAAAAACTTTCTCGATTTCCTTTTGGATATGCTTCTTATTGTTTAGTGATTCTGTAAGGTTCTGCTGATCATCTTCCTTTTTCGTTGTCAGTTGTGCTGTAATGAGCTCTTTTTGCTTCAGAATATCGTCAACTTTTGCTGCTTTTTTAGCCGTTGCATCTATGGTCTGATAGAAATCACTTAGTCGGTGAACGATACCTTTTATAGCACCAAACTCTTCAATCAGTTTCTCATCTTCAGAATGCTGTTTGAAGAAGGAACCAAGTAAATTTAACTCTCGTTCAGTTCTTTCCAGATCTTTTCCAAGTACCCCAAGGGATTCCAACTCATTTTTTAGAGTGTTACGATTTGTGTTGAGAGCGTTGTCCTGTTCCAGAAGGACTTTCTGGACATTTTGAAGTGTAGTGTCTATTTTTACAACAATTCTAATTTTTTGAAGTCCTGCTTCTCGTAGTGTCTCATTTTGTTGTAGTGCTTTGGCGGCAGACTCTTTTGCTGCGAGATGTTCTTTTAGGGTAGCTTCAAGAGCTGTCTGTTTTACCAGCAATGATTTATCTTCTATTAAGGCTTTTTGCTGGATATCTGTTAGCTGTTGCTCTTTTAGATAGATTGGCTCAAGCTCTTTTGCTGCAAGTGCAGGAGCCAGCGTTTTTAAGGCTGCCAAATGTTCTGCCTTATCTGTTTGCAGCTGTTTGAGTTGCGTACGATACGCTTCCTGTTCCGTCGCAAGCTTTGAAACTGTATGAATCCAATTGATGTGTACACGAAACCGTTCAATTCGCGTCTGTACAGACACAATTTCTTTATTGTTTTTGGTGATAAGCTCATTGAGCTGCTGTTCTTCTTCTGGTTCTAAGAGTTGGATATGAGAAAGAGTCTGTTTGATCTCATCGAGTTTATTTTGTTCTTTGAGCCTCAGTTCGTGAACTTTTATGGAAAGCTGTGAGTAAATCTCCGTACCTGTGATCTGTTCCAGGATGGGGGATCGTTTATCTGCTGAAGCTTGTAAAAAAGCAGCAAAACCACCCTGGGCAAGAAGAGTTGAGCGGGTGAATCTTTCAAAATCCATACCCGTGACTTTCACTACTTTGTCTGTAACACTGCGTATTCTGCTCTCAAGGATAGCACCTAGTCCATCGGCTATCTCATGTTTTGGTTGCTGCAATTCACCGTCTGCTTTTTGTCGTGATCGGTGTTGGGCCCAATGACAGCGAAATTGACCCTTAACCGTTGAGAATTCCACTTCTGCAAAACAGACGCCTGTGTGCCTGCTCATTATCTGATTGGACTTTTTGGTGATTTTGCCAAGACGTGGTGTGGCACCATAGAGTGCAAGGCAGAGTGCATCAAGGAGGGTGGATTTGCCTGCACCGGTGGGACCTGTGATAGCAAAGATGCTGTTCTCACCATAGAGAGGTGAACTGAAATCAATATCCCAAATTCCACGAAGAGAGTTGAGGTTCTGGAATCGGATTCGGAGTATCTTCACTGATTATTCTACTTCGTTTACAAGGCTTGTAAGAGTGGTAGTAAAAGCTGCTTCCATTTCTGGACGCTGCTCTTCAGGGATTTCATTGACTTCCAGGCATTGCTGAAATACCTGGTGTGGCGTCAGTTCTTCAAGGGTTTTAATTTCAGAACTCTGCTGCAGGATATGGTCATAAATTCGTTTGTTACTGATTCGAAGAACGTGTAAACTCGTCCCATCAATGGCCGAGAAGATCTGTTCCTGCAGGTCATCAATAAGGTTCTGTCCCTGGTAATTGATTTCAAGCAGTATCGATTTGTCCTGTTTGATCAGTTGTTCTATTTCTTCTAAAATATATTGTATGTCGCCTGTTAAGCTCTCCATAGCCTGAAATGCAGGGATTGCAACTTGCTGTACCTCAAAGTTTTTATTGCTATCCAGTAGAAGAACATTCTTCTGTTCTTTAGCTTCAGATAAGCTCATTGCCAGGGGAGCACCGGAGTAGCGTCGATTATTCTGCCCAGCAATTCGTTGAGGCATGTGAAGGTGACCGAGGGCGAGATAGTCGATATCCTGCGGAAAGCTATCGAGGCCGAGCTGAACCAGCGTTCCAACGTATAATTCTCTTACGCCGTCTCCTTGTCTGGTTTTTCCACCCTGGCAAAAGAGGTGTCCGGTGGCGATTAACGGTATCGTTACAGCCAGTTGTTTCTGTTTGTTTTTTGCGAGTTCACAGAGTTGTAAGTAGTGGTTCTTAATGCCCTGGAGCATCTTTTCATGCTTCTCTCCCGCGCTCTCTTTGGCTTCCGATATTCTGATATCCTTATCACGCAGGTAGGGAACTGCAAGTACCATGAGTTCCGGGTTGTCTTCTACATCACTGAGTACAATAAGTTCGTCTTCAATGTCATCGGTGGCTCTCCCGACTATATGGATGTTGAGGAAGTTAAGGAGCTCTCTGGGGGCGTTTAAAAGCGTTGGGGAATCATGGTTGCCGCCAATTATGATGATGTGCTTACAGCAGGATTCTGCGCAACGGGAAAGAAAACGGTAGTAGAGTGTAAGACTCTTATTCGAGGGGGTCTGGCTGTCAAAAATATCTCCTGCAACAATAAGAAGTTCCACTTGCTGCTCTTCAATACACTCTAGTAGCCAGTCGAGAAAGGCCTGGTGTTCCAGGGTGCGCTGATGGCCGTATAGCTTGTGGCCAAGATGCCAATCTGAAGTGTGGAGTATTTTCATTGGCGGGAACTCGTCAATGAATTGGAATAGCAATAATTCGTTTTTTCATTTTATCGAGTTTTAAACGTCTCTTGGAAATGGTTTTCTTAATTTTTAATTTACAATTACCTATTCTGACCTCGGTCCCGTCATAGATGGTGCCACGTAAATCGATAAAGATTTTTTCGATAGCTGTGGACTGCTTTTCCGTGTCCTCGTCCTGAACCGTATCATCCAATGTTCCTTTAAGGTCGCCAATTCGTGAATAGGTTCCAGTGCCTGGAATAAGGTTGAGTTTTAACAACTTCATCTTCGTTTCACTCACCTCCGCTTCCATTTTTCGTACCTTTT
>Ga0307987_1001652_pt1 | contig 12157 bp, 7 predicted proteins | sample EllFjometagen181_FD_203157 | JGI IMG/M metagenome (GOLD analysis project Ga0307987, IMG submission 203157) | Marine microbial communities from Ellis Fjord, Antarctic Ocean - #181 | ecosystem: Environmental > Aquatic > Marine > Unclassified | place: Southern Ocean | collected 2014-10-08 | reverse complement strand
AATTTCTTTATTTACAGGCTCTTCCATGGTGATAAAATGGTGGTATCCCGCCTGGTATAAAAGTTCTTTCATGGGAGCCATATTTAATCGCCAACCAGGAAAAATCCAATAGCTGTTCTCCCTTTTTGAAATCCATGATGACTCCCCCATGGGACTTAAAAAAGGAGAATCAAGTGAAATATCAGAGGAAATAATTCGCGAAATGGCAAGGGGCCAGTTTCCTTCCACTACCACCCCCAGGGGAAGTGGACTGGCAGATGGCAGACATAGAAAATCATCCCGGGTTAATTCCGGGCTGACAATGGCACCGGAAAATCCCATGGTCTTGAGCCACTCCAGGTGGGAGCCATTGGCAATATTGCAAAAAGGGCCTGCCCAGAGGTTGAGCTTGGCCGGGGTGTCAAACAGGGCTATCTGCCAGGGAATATTTAAGACAAAATGCCGGGCATGGCGCTCTAACGCAAGATCAATGGCCAGTTTTAAATTCTTTTCTTCGTCGGGCCAGAGCACCGGGGGAAGAAACCACCAGGTCTGCTTGAGTTTTTTTGTGCTCTCATTTTCCACGGTGTTCAGGTCCAGCCACCGGGCAGGGGTCCCCTGTACCCGCCCCTTGGGGGGAGATCGAAAAAGGGCAATTTCCTGGGCTGTGGGGAGCGTGGTAGGGGTCGATGGGGGCCTTTTGCGGCCTGGGGACGGTTTAGTGGTTTCCTCTTGAATCATGGGGCTGATATCCGGGGAGCTGAACTTTTCCAGGGTGTGGGCAAGATCCTGGATCATCACGTTCACTTCAGGTTCCCGGCGGTCTATAATAAAAACTGGGGCTCCCTTGGCCGGTTGGATGCCCTTGCCGGGCTTAAGCACCAGTTTTCCTTTTTTGGGGATGGATCGGGTCACCCGTTGCACAAAATGACCTCGGTCATCTTCATAACCAATGCGCAAAAGATCCCCCTGCAACAGGGCTTCCCGGGTGATGAAATGGGTGTTCTCGCCTTTTTTAACCCGTCCGATGAACAGGCCGGAGCCGGTTTCAGCATCTTTTTGCAACGGGCTCTGGGGCCGTTGGGACAAGAGATTATAATGGGTGGCGGGTCTGCCCATGGCATATTCAAGAAATGACAGGGCTATTTTTTTCTGCTGGGGGTCGTGGCCATGGTCCCTGAGCATTATATAGGCTTTTACCGTGTAAAACACATAGTGGGGGCTTTTTTTTCTTCCCTCGATTTTCCAGGTGGCCACCCGGGGAATATCTTTTAGCACCTTTACCAGTACATCGGCGGAAAGGTCAAAACAGGAGAAATAGCGTTGCCGGTTATTGTCCTGGCGGTACATGCGTCGGCAGGGCTGCACGCATCTCCCCCTAAGGCTGCTGCGGCCCCCAAACCAGCTGCTCCAATAACATCTTCCCGACACTCCATAGCAAAGGGCCCCATGGATAAAGGTTTCAAGGTCCACGTCATCGGGGGTGTTGTTTGCCATGGTTTTAATTTCATCAATGGTCAGCTCCCGGGGCAGTACCACCTTGGTAATGCCCATCTTCTTTGCGGCATCAAGGCCCGCAGGAAAGGTGCAGTTGGCCAAGGTGGACAGATGCAGTTCTCCCTTGAAACCAATGTCCCTGGCAATGACTGCTACGCCGGGGTCCTGGATAATCAGGGCGTGGGGGTGCACATATTTGTTGAGCTTGGTTAAAAGCCGCCGTACCTTATCTTCTTCGCCATGCTTGACAAGGGAGTTGAATGCCACATGGACTTTGACTCCCTTGGTCCGGGCCAGGGCATTTAACCGGGAGAGTTCTTCCATGCTGAAATTACCGGCTTCCATGCGGGCGGAAAAAAGTTTAAGTCCACAATAGATGGCATCTGCACCGGCGGCAATGGCTGCCAGAAAGGTATTCTGATCTCCGGCGGGTGCCAGAATCTGGGGTTTTGTTTTTTTGCTCATGTTTTGCCGTTTGTTTGGGTTGAATTAAAAGAAAATGGGGTCAGGCTTGGCTTATTGGTGTTATTTTCGGGGGGTAGTTTTGCAAAAAACGGGATGGATAACACCAATAAGCCCATCACTATAAAATCAAAAATTGTATCTGTTTTATGGCAAAGAATCAATGCCTTTCTATATGAAAGGACCGACAGCAGAGCCCTCAACGGCTGGCCTGAGCGGAACATTGGGAACCAAATGGAGCGAATTTTTGCCCTTCCAGGCGTTAAGAACCGCAGACTGTTTGAGGACATACTTGCCCGCAGTTTCTGCGGTTTAGCCTGGAAGGGCAAAAATCCCCCCGACGTTCCCGTTCCGCTCAGGTCAGCCGTTGGGGGCGGCATGATGTTATTGTTGTTTTCTGTTGCCGGGGATAGGATAACGCAATTCTAAAAAAAAACCCGCTCCACAAAAATGTGGAACGGGTACTTTTATAATCAGCATGCCCCAGGGGGCATAAAATCATAAATCATCTGTATCAACTGGCAGTGGCGTCTTTTCCTGTCTCACCGTTTTCAGTCACTATGTGATTGATAAGGTCCAGACTCACTAGGTCGTGGGAGTGGGTGGTGATGGAAAAATCCATGTTTGCACTGCGGGTATCTTCCTCTTCCTGGTAGATGTACTGATCCGTTGACGCCCCGTGGGAGTAATGAAGGGTGTTGGCAAAAAGATGCACGGCAATGCCGTTCAAATGGCATAGACCCACCGTACCTGCCGTACCCGGAGGCGTCACAATCTTTCGATCCGAGGTGATGGTCAGGGCCCCGAGAAACATTTTGGTGGCCCGGTCAATGTGATGACTCAGATCGTAGGCTGGGGCCACAATGTGGTCAATGTCGGCATCCCTCAGGGCCTGGATGATCTGTCGGGTCCTGTCCCGGTTGTGCTCCAGAATAACCACCTCAAAGCGTTTGTTCCATTTCTCCTTGGCCTGTACCAGAATATTGGTCACCACGGAACTGGCAGAATGGACAATGATCACATCGTGGTTATTGATGTATTTCAATCCATTTTCCGTTACCCTGGCAGCATTATCCTGGAACTGTTTGATTTTTGCCTCAAGGCTTTCAATGGTTTTTTCCCGGATTTCTTCCAGGCCCATTTCCGGTGTCAGGGTTTCTTTCATCTCCTGCTCAAATTGTTCCAGGAGATGGATCAGGGGAATGATCTTGGGCTGGGAACTTTTCAGGGCCTCTGCCAGTTCAAAATAGAGGGGCTGCAGCTCTTGTTTGGAACATTTCAGCTGGCGGATGGATTCAATGAAACTGTTTAAGGACAGCTCTGTCATCCGGGCAATACCCTGTACATCGCCAAGGTTTCTGAGCAGTTTGTACATGTTTTGTCTATTTTTATCATTCATAGGGATATCCATAGATAGAGGGTGAGAAATGCTGAGGCAATCATCAATGTGATGATGGTAATGGCCGCACTGTCCTTCATGAATTCAAGAAAGCTGATGTGCACACCTGCCTGCTTGGCCATGCCCACGGAAACAATGTTGGCAGATGCCCCGATCATGGTAAGGTTGCCACCAAAACAGGCACCAAGGGACAATGCCCACCACAGAATGTTGTTGGGAATGGGGTTCACTTCCAGCATAAGGTGGACAATGGGGATCATGGTGATGGTAAAGGGAATGTTGTCCAGAAATCCCGATACAATACCCGACACCCAAAGTACGGTTAGCACCATGACATAGGGGTTGTCTCCGATTCTTAAAAATACCTTCTGGGCCACCCATTCGATGACACCCTTGTGTTCCAGTACCCCCACCAGGATGAAAAGTCCGGCAAAGAAGAGCAATGTGCTCCACTCCACCTCTTCGAGCATATGCTCCACATCCACACCGGAGATGGTGAACAGCACCATGGCCATGAAAACAGCCACAACCCCGGGGGACATTTTGGTGACGGTCTGGGTGACAAAGAGCAAAATTGCAATGATAAGGCAGCTTAGGCCCTTGATCAAGAGTTTTTGATCTATTCGAACATTGAGAAATTCGACCTTGATTTTTTCCAGGAGAAGCTGAACGGAAAAAAGTTTGGCAAGGTTGTCATCAATGGGTTTGAACTTATCTCGATTGGTGAACCACATAAAGAGCAGGGTGGCAAAAAAGGCAATAACCACGGGAATGATGAGGTTGCCGAAAAACTGGTTAAAGGTCAATCCCACCTTGGAACCGATGATGATATTTGGGGGGTCACCAATAAGAGTGGCTGTGCCGCCCACATTGGAGATAACGGCCTGGCTGATGACATATATTTTGGGGTCCAGCCCCATGCCCCGGGTGAGCTCAATGATGATGGGGATGATGATGAGCACCGTGGTGACATTGTCCAGAAAGGCAGAAAGCACCGCTGTTACAATGGAAAAAAGGATTAAAATTTTAAGCGGGTTTCCCTTGGTCATCTCTGCAATCTTCACAGAAAGGATTGAAAAGAATCCCGATTTCCTGAGCACGGCAACAATGGACATCATACCCAATAACAGCATGATGGTCTCAAAATCGATGAGTGATGCCGCCGTGTGTTCATCCACAACGTTCATGATTAAGAGGACCATGACGCCCAGAAGCGCTGATACCGCCTTGTTAACCAGTTCAAAAGTTATCAGGGCGTAAACAATTAGAAACACAATAATTGGTACTGTAGCACCTTCCATTACAATTCCTTTTTTGAGAATTCTCCCTTGGGGTCAGTTCACAACTGTGGGAGAAAAATCAGCTAGAGGTGGTTAAACCGTTGACTGAAACTCGATGGTTGCATTTTTAAAGTTGACTTTGGGAACACTCCCAAGTGTTAAAAACAGATCATCGAGTAACATAAATAATGGGTTTCATGGCAATATTGGTGGTTTCAAAGGGGCAAGGTCGGACTTGCATTATTGTGCTTTTATCCATGTTGCCTTAGCTGGCTGTGTACAAAAGCACAATAAAATAAGCCCGACCCCACGATCTATGACCCAATTTTCATGGGGCCAATATTGTGAAAAAGTCCCATAACGCATTTACCATGGCGGAACATCTGAACAGTGAAAAGAGAAACCTTATTAGTAAAAAGGGAACCCTAATAAAAGAGAATCAGTCATTCACGCCGGGAATCCTATAACGTAAAAAAAGCTTAAATGCAACGATGAGACTCATTTATTTTATGACACCCTCAATGGGGATATGGGTAAATTGAGTCGGGTGTCAATTTGCAGTTGCCTCAGAGGTGTTTCATATAAATCCACCACAGGTGGACCGATATTTTGATTTGGGTCTATGCCGCCCCCAGCCCAGCACTCATTAACTGTTTTCTCGTATAAAAACAGCCGTAGAATCTTGCATACTTGGGTGATTTGTGGTTTTATCTGTCCATGGAAAAAAAAAGATATCATGGTGGAAAAAAAAGAAAAAATGGCAGAGGCGGTTTTGTTCCTATGAAGCCCGGGGCAGACAGCACACTGGGGCCGGTATTTGATAAAATCGGTGTCCCCGCCAGCTGTCCTTTTAAACCGGACCCCTTTCAGGAGGAAGCGGTTGAGGCCACTGCCCAATGGGACTGTCTGGTCACCGCCCCCACCGGGGCCGGAAAGACCTGGATTGCCCAAAGTGCTGCAAAGGCTGTTTTAGATAAGGGAGAGCGGGTGTGGTATGCAACTCCGTTAAAGGCCTTGACCAATACCATATATGCCCAGTTCACAGAGTATTTTGGCCGGGATAAGGTGGGGATACTCACCGGTGATAAGAAAGAAAACGGGGATGCTGATATCATCATCGGCACCACGGAGATTCTAAGAAATCAGCTCTATGATGCCATGCACACCGGGGAGGATATCTCCTGTAGCCTGGTGATTCTGGATGAAGCCCATTATCTGGGGGATGCCGAACGGGGGGTCGTGTGGGAAGAAACCCTGATTTACTTGCCCCAGCGGGTCTCTTTGCTTTTATTGTCTGCTACCATTGGCAATGCCGATCACATTGCAGGGTGGCTGGAGTCCATGCGGGGAAAACGATGCCAGGTGATCCAGGAAACCAATCGTCCGGTTCCCCTGTTCCCGCTTTTTTTTCACCCATCTGGTACCCTGAACCCCCTTTTAAAGAAAAAGGATGCCCCGGGGAAAAACATGGTGCATAAAAATGTCATGGACTATATCAAGGCCAGACAGTTTCCCGCCATCTCCCTACCCGGTCGCCTTCCCCGATTTGGAGAAATCTTAAAGGTGCTCAAGGCCTATGATCTACTGCCGGCCATTTTCTTTTTAAAATCCCGGGCAGACTGTGACGGTGCGATTGGGCTTTGCAATGGGAAATTGCTCAAGCAGGACCCCAAACGAAAGGCCCTTCTTTCCAAAAGAATCCATGAGCTCATCGGAGATAATCCCCATCTGGCAGACCATGAACAGCGCATGCACATGGAAAAGTTCGGCGTGGGATCCCACCATAGTGGCCAGCTTCCCGCCTGGAAGGTGGTGGTGGAGACCCTGATGTCCGAAGGGCTTTTAGATGCCATGTTTGCCACCTCCACCGTTGCCGCCGGGGTGAATTTCCCTGCAAGGAGTGTGGGCATCTTAAATTCTGATCGCTTTAACGGCGTCTCCTTTCTTTCCCTGACGGCAAGTGAATTCCAGCAAATGACCGGCAGGGCCGGGAGGCGGGGTATGGACAACATCGGATTTGCCATTGTGCTGCCCGGTAAATTCATGGATCTTAAACACGTTGCAAAGATGGTGACGGCCCCCCCCATGGATGTGAACAGCCAGATCAAAATAGACTTTTCCATGGTGTTGAACCTGTTGCTCTCCCACACGCCCCCCCAGATCCATGAACTTCTGGAAAAATCCTTTGCCTCCTATCAGATCTCACTGGGAAAACAGGGGCGCCAGGCCAGAAAAGAGTATGGATATGACTTGAAATTTTTGTGGCAGGATTTCCTGGCCCACCTGGAATTTCTAAAAGAAGAAGGGTTTGTCACAGAAAAAGGCACCCTCACCGAAGACGGTGAATGGACCTCCCAGCTGCGCATGGATCAACCCTTGATGGTGGCCCAGTGTCTTCGTCAGGGGCTTTTACCGGACCAGGACCCGGTGATGCTGGCCGCAGTGATGGCAGCCTTTGTCAATGAAAAGGTGTTTGATGATGACCCTGTCATGAATCGTAAAGTGCCCAAACGCCTGACCCGGCAATTTGCAAAATTAAGGGAGGAACTGTCCCCCTTTGCAGAAAGATTGCTGGCCGGTGGATTTTCTGCCCCCAATCTCTATCTTCAGCCCGCCCTTCCTGTCTTTTCTTGGGCCATGGGGGTTCCCTGGGACCAGGTGGTGGAGGAGTCTGTGTTTGCCGAGGGCGATCTTGCCCGACTGGTTTTAAGAACCGGAGAAAATTTAAGGCAGTTTTCCGGGGTGAGTGGCCCCTTTCCCCGCGTCACCGAAAACAGTCGGGAAGCCATTGATATGATTTTTCGGGAACCTGTTATCTATTAATAAGCTTTTTGTATAAAACTCGGCCTAAAGGCCTGGAATAATAAACGTTTCATTTTTCGTTGTGGCTGGTGCTTACAGCCATGTATGTTATATGAAAGGGTAGCCTCCAAGGTTACCTCAGCAGAGCCCCCGGGGAGGGGTAATGGGACCGACCAATTGGGCTGTCTAACAGTCCCGGGTCGGTCCCATTACCCCTCTCCGGGGGCGGCATATAGCCATTTTCTATATTCGTTGTGTCGCTGGACCGACATAGCAGTTATTTAGATTATATTCAGAAGGAGTTTTGAGTTATGTCAGAAGATACCAAAAAAATAATTTACTCAATGATGAAGGTGAGTAAATTTTATGATAAAAAGCCGGTATTGAAAGATATCAGCCTGTCCTATTTTTACGGGGCCAAGATCGGGGTTCTGGGACTCAATGGGTCTGGTAAGAGTTCCCTTTTAAAAATAATGGCAGGCCTTGACACCGAGTACAATGGCGAAACCATTCTTTCCAAGGGATTTTCCGTGGGGTACCTGGAACAGGAACCCCTTTTGGGCGAAGATGCCACCGTGCGGGAAATTGTGGAACAGGGGGTCCAGGAAACCGTGGACCTTATGAACGAATACGAGGCCGTCAACGAAAAATTTGCAGAACCCATGTCCGACGAGGAGATGGACAAACTCATCAATCGCCAGGGAGAACTCCAGGACCAGCTGGATCACCTGGACGCTTGGGATCTGGATGCCCGGTTAAAGATGGCCATGGATGCCCTGCGCTGCCCCCCAGAGGGTATGTCTGTGAATGTGATCTCCGGTGGTGAAAAACGCCGGGTGGCACTGTGTCGCATGTTGCTCAAACAACCAGATATTCTACTCTTGGATGAGCCCACCAACCATTTGGATGCCGAGTCCGTTTCCTGGTTGGAGCACCATTTAAGTCAATATCCCGGCACCGTCATTGCCGTAACCCATGATCGTTATTTTCTTGATAATGTGGCGGGTTGGATTCTGGAGCTGGACCGGGGGGAGGGTATTCCCTGGAAGGGCAACTACTCATCCTGGTTGGAGCAGAAGGGCAATCGCCTGAAAAACCAGGAAAAGCAGGAGAGCAAACGCCAGAAAACCCTGGAACGGGAGTTGGAGTGGATCAAAATGTCCCCCAAGGGGAAACGATCCAAATCCAAGGCACGGCTCAGCTCCTACGATCAGCTTTTAAAACAGGACAGCCAGGATCAGGAACGGGATCTGGAAATATTTATTCCCCCGGGACCCCGCCTGGGGGGCAAGGTGGTGGTGGCCCAGGGCATTTCCAAGGCCTTTGGGGAGAAACTTCTGGTGGAAGATATGGATTTTATCATCCCCCCCGGCGGTATTGTGGGGGTAGTGGGACCCAATGGGGCAGGAAAATCCACCCTGTTTAATATGATAACCTCGAAGATATCACCGGACAACGGCGTCATGGAGCTGGGAGACACAGTGAAAACCGCCTATGTGGACCAGGATCGTAATGTCCTTGATCCGAATAAAACCATCTGGGAGGTTATTTCCGGGGGCAACGAAACCCTTTTACTAGGAGGGCGGGAGATCAACTCCCGGGCCTATGTGTCCAAATTTAATTTTTCAGGATCAGACCAGCAAAAAAAGGTGGGAGTGCTTTCTGGCGGGGAGCGCAACCGGGTCCACCTGGCACGAATGCTAAAAGAAGAGGCCAATCTTTTGCTGTTGGATGAGCCCACCAATGATCTGGATGTCAATACCATGCGGGCACTGGAAGAGGCCCTGGAAAATTTTGCCGGGTGCGCCATTGTCATTAGCCATGACAGATGGTTCCTGGACAGGATTGCCACCCATATTCTGGCCTTTGAAGGAGACAGCCAAACGGTGTTTTTTGAAGGAAGTTATTCCGATTATGACAAGGATCGGAAAAAACGTCTGGGTATTAAGGGGGATCAGCCCCAGAGAATTAAATACCGCCAGCTGACCCGGTAGATTTTCGGGTGTCCTTTTCCATAAAATCTGCACTGGCCCCCCTGATGAAACCCGGGATCAGGGATGTGCATCTGGCTGTTTTTCTGTTTGGGTTTTCCGGGCTGTTCGGGAAGTTTCTCCTGTGCAGCCCGGTGCTCATTGTGTTTGGTAGAACGGTTTTTGCCTCCCTTTTTCTGCTGCCCTTTTTCATGATGGCCGGGAAGAATACCACCGTCTTCCCGGCCATGTTTTTGATCCAGGGGGCACTCCTGGCGTTGCACTGGTGCACCTTTTTTATCTCCATCCAGATTTCCACCGTGGCCATTGGCCTTTTGACCTTTTCCACCTTTCCTCTTTTTGTCACCTTTATGGAACCCTTTTTTTTCAAGGAATCCCTGGCACTGAAAAATTGTGTGGTGGCCCTGGTGGTGTTTGCGGGGCTGGTCCTGGTGATCCCCAGCTTTGACTTTTCCCGGGAACCTGCCAAGGGAGCCATGTGGGGGGTGGCATCCGGGTTTACCTTTGCCCTTCTGGGACTGGTGAATCGAAAAAATGTAAAGACGGTTCCGCCGCTCACCGTCTCCTTTTATCAAAATATTTTTGCGGCACTTTTTCTGCTGCCCTGGATGATGTGGTTTACCCCGGACATCTCCTTTCCCACCCCCAGGGAGTTGGTGCTGCTCATGCTTCTGGGGGGGGTGTGCACGGCCCTGGCCCATTCGTTATTTATTAAGTCCCTGGTGCATATTAAAACCCGTACCGCCGGGGTGATTACGGCCCTGGAGCCTTTGTACGGCATTTTAATGGCAATGATTTTTTTGGGTGAATTTCCCGGGTGGCGCACCGCATTTGGGGGCGTCATTATCATTGGTGCCACCCTTGTTGCCATGACAGGGCATGATTAAATGGAATATTAATTGCGGAATTCATCAGTTTGTGGGGTCAAAAACGTTTGTAATTATAAAACATGTAGATTATATCCTTATAAGCCAAAGGGTTGTATGCTTGATGAATCCCACGACTTTCTGGAAATTAAAAGAATTAATTCATTGAAAAAAGACCATTTATGGACTATATAAACGGGCTTGGTTCGACAATACAAAAATTTTGAGGAATCCATGAAAACAGATCCACGCACGGCAAAAGAGACGGCAAAACGTCGTACCTTTGCCATTATCAGCCATCCCGATGCCGGGAAAACCACCCTGACGGAAAAGCTGTTGCTTTTCGGGGGGGCCATCCAGCAGGCAGGGGCTGTGAAGTCCAGAAAAACACAACGTAAGGCCACCAGTGATTTTCTCTCCATTGAGCAGGAAAGGGGCATCAGTGTCTCCTCCTCGGTGATGAAGTTCAACTATAAAGGGTTTGAGATTAATCTTCTGGACACACCGGGTCATAAGGATTTTTCCGAAGATACCTACCGGGTACTCACGGCCGTGGACTGTGCCGTGATGATCATTGACAGTGCCAAGGGGGTTGAGCCCCAGACCCGGAAATTAATGGAGGTGTGTCGTATGCGCAACACCCCCATCATCACCTTTATTAATAAGCTGGATCGGGAGGGCATGGAGCCCCTGGACCTCTTTGCCGACATCGAAGAGAAACTCCAGATTGAGTGCTCCCCCATCACCTGGCCCATTGGTATGGGAAAACGGTTCCGGGGGGTATATCACCTTGATACAAAACAATTGGGACTTTTTGCTCCGGGGTACACCCCCAAGGACGGAGACGGGGTGATGATCAGTGACCTGGATGATCCCATTCTGGACCAGGAGCTGGGGGACCAGGCTGCAGAATTAAGGGATGATGTGGACTTGATCCAGGGGGCTGCCGATCCCTTTGATATGGACTATTATCTCAAGGGGTCCCAGACTCCGGTTTTTTTTGGTAGTGCCATTAATAATTTCGGGGTTCGGGAAATGCTGGATTCCTTTGTGGAAATGGCACCACCACCGGGGGTGAGACAGACGTTGACCCGGGAGGTGCGACCCGAAGAACCGGGATTCTCGGGATTTACCTTTAAAATCCAGGCCAATATGGACCCGGCCCACAGGGACCGTATTGCCTTTTTCAGGATCTGTTCGGGCAGGTTTCAAAAGGGAATGAAGGTGCGTCACCACCGTATTGGTAAGGATGTCATCATCTCTAATGCCACCATTTTCATGGCCCAGGAGCGCAGCAATGTGGATGAGGCCTTTCCCGGAGATATCATTGGTATTCACAACCATGGCACCATTAAGATCGGTGATACCTTCACCGATAAAGAGGAGCTCAAATTCACGGGAATACCCAGTTTTGCACCGGAACATTTCCGACGGGTTATTTTAAAAAATCCCATGAAAAACAAGGCATTGCAAAAGGGGCTCACCCAGTTGGCAGAAGAGGGAACCATCCAGGTGTTCCGCCCCCGTATCAACAACGATTATATCATGGGGGCTGTGGGGGTTTTACAGTTTGATGTCACCATGGCCCGTTTAAAAGCAGAATATGGGGTGGATGCCGGATCTGAGCCAGTGGATCTTTCCGTGGCCCGGTGGATCACCTGTGACAATGAAGAAATGAAAAAAAAGTTTGTTAATCAGAATGCTGGCAGCGTTGCCGTGGATTCCGAAGGGTGGGTGGCCTTTTTGACCACCAGTGAATATCAGCTGGGCTTTGCCATGGAAGCCTGGCCGGACATACAATTTCATAAAACACGAGAATATAATTAATATAATTTCAAGCGTGGTGGGTTTTATTCCGGCCGGGCCTGCATTTTCGGATAC
>Ga0307987_1001649_pt1 | contig 12162 bp, 11 predicted proteins | sample EllFjometagen181_FD_203157 | JGI IMG/M metagenome (GOLD analysis project Ga0307987, IMG submission 203157) | Marine microbial communities from Ellis Fjord, Antarctic Ocean - #181 | ecosystem: Environmental > Aquatic > Marine > Unclassified | place: Southern Ocean | collected 2014-10-08 | reverse complement strand
CGGCATTTTTTTGTTTTTATACTTTTCGGAGTGGACTCAAAGTTAGAAAGTTGAAAGTTAAAAGACGAATAACCAGATAACCGAATAACCAAATAAGCAAATTAAAAGTAAAAAGTTAGAAAGTTCGTAAAGTTTGTAAAGTAAAAAAGTTTGTAAAGTAAAAAAATCAGCGAAAATCAGCGTTATCTGCGGGAAACAATTTTATGATTGTAAAGTTTAAAGACTAATAACCAGATAACCGAATAACCAAATAAGCAAATTAAAAGTTAGAAAGTTAAAAATCAAAGCCTAAATATTAAACGTGCCTTGCGGCAATGATTGCAGAGGTAGATTGTTGAAATGCAAGTTGATTTTTTTGTTATGCCAACTATTATTCCAAATTGCCGATAAATAATTTGAATTATTTTTTTCTTTATTGAGGCATAAAATATTTGTATAGCCAAAGCTATAGAAATATTTTATAACGAAAAGAAAGGGAAAAAGAAACAAATTATATTAGCAATTTGGAATCATAGATGGTATTTGTAAACGCAGGCGTAGGAACGAAGCCAGCGGATTACTTACAAAAATACAACTTGAATGATACAACTACAAACGGAAAGCATGGCTGCCGCCCACAAAAAAAATCAAATTACGTAGAGTTATGAAAAGAACACACACCTCATATTTTTTATTTTAGATATGCAATTTATTCAAACTGCCTTTGTATATTTGTTGGCTAAATTTTAACCGAAAATAGAAGTTATTATGTCGAAAAGAACGATAGTTACATTACCAGGTGACGGTATAGGAAAGCCAGTATTGGACGAAACAATACGCGTACTTAACGCAGCAGGATTTGACGCTGATTACGTAGAAGGTGATATTGGATGGGAGTTTTGGAAATCGGAAGGCAACCCACTGCCTGAAAGAACAAAAGAATTAATTGCAAAGCACAAAATAGCTTTATTTGGTGCCATTACTTCAAAGCCTAAAGATGCTGCTTTTGAGGAGTTATCAGCTGAGTTTCAAAGTAAAGGTTTGGTTTATTCATCGCCAATTGTTGGTTTACGTCAGCATTTTAATTTGGATATTTGTATGCGTCCATGCCATAGTTATATTGGCAATCCGCTTAACTTTATTCGTCGCGCTCAAGGCGATAATTTTGATGAGCCAGAGGTTGATGCTGTTATTTTCAGACAAAATACAGAAGGTTTATACGGTGGCGTTGAGTGGAGCAATCCACCTGAAAAGGTTTACGATGCTTTAATGACACACCCAAAATTTGTAACCAATTTTGGAAAAACCCCAGTGGAAGAAATTTCGGTTTCTACCAGAATTTTTACTAAAAAAGCTACTGAGCGTATATTAAGAGCTGCTTTTGATCATGCTAAAAAATATGGTTATAAGTCGGTAACAGTTTGCGAAAAGCCAAATGTTATTCGTGAAACTTCGGGAATGATGTTTAAAATGGCTCAACAAATTCAAAAGTCTGATTTTCCAAATATTGAATTGTGGAATACAAACATTGATGCCCAAATGATGTGGTTAACTAAAAACCCTGAAAATTATGGTGTTATTGTTGCGGGTAATATGTTTGGCGATATTGTTTCGGATGGTTTTGCCGGACTAATTGGCGGACTTGGATTTGCTTGTTCAGCACAGTTTAACCCTGAATCAGGTATCGGCGTTTTTGAGCCAACACATGGTTCGGCTCCTAAATATGCTGATTATCCTGTATCGATTGTTAACCCAATTGCTATGATTGAATCGGCATGTATGATGCTTGATTATATTAATGAAAATGATCTTGCTACTCGTATTAGAAAAGCTGTTGCTGAAGTTATTATTGAAGGTAAAGTTAAAACCTACGATATGATGAAAATGACTGGCAAAGTTGATGTTGTTGATAGAGGTGCTGCCTCCACAACAGAAATGGCAGATGCAGTTATTGCAAAATTGTAGAGCATAGAGCGTGGAGTGCGGAGCTTTGAAGATGCCCCATGCCCTTAGCTCCATGCATTTTATTAATTAAATACATATTGTGTTATGAACGAAGAAGTATTAAAACTTTGGCCTGAGCTGGAATGGATTCAGGATGAAGAACTAAAAAATAAGACAGCTTATACTTGGGAATTAGCTTTGAAAAGAAGTGTGCTAACACCAGACGATTTAAATCGTATTCCTTTTACTTTATTATGTGGACCAGATTTGAAAGTTACCTTTATGGATCACAAACGCTCGGTTGTACACATTGTACGCGATGCCGGAAATAAAGTAAATGAAATGTATCATGGTGAATTACCTGTTAACATGGATGTACTTATTTCAGGAGCAATACTAGCAGATGTTGGTAAATTACTTGAGTATGTACTTGATGATAGCGGAAAAGCGGTTCAGGGTGTTTATGGTAAATATTTGCGTCATCCATTTAGTGGGGTTAGTCTAGCCGAAGAAGCTGGCATTCCTGCTGAAGTACTACACATTATTGCTGCTCATGCCGGTGAAGGTAATTTAGTTAAAAGAACTACTGAGGCTTACCTTGTTCATCATACTGATTTTATGACTTTCTTACCTTTTAAAGATAGGTTGATTGTTTAATGGTGACTGGTGACTGGTGACTGGTGACTAGTGACTGGTGACTAGTTACTAGTGACTAGTTACTGGTAACAGATTGTCAATATTACACAAAGTTAAAAAGTTGGAAAGCTGAGGTTTGGAATAAGACCTTAGTTTTTCAACTTTTTGTTTTTCGGAATACAATTAATATACAAATTCATTATATCTTCTCATTAATAACTAACGCGAAATAATCATTTCCCAAATCGATATACCCATGTTCATAAACAAAATAGTAAAGTCTATTATCCTTTGTTTTATAAAGATTGGTAAAATATTTAAAATTAAAGCCTAAGGTAACTAACTCCTGCTTTTTAACTTTTCCTTTTCCTGTTGGGGTTAACCTTTTAAGGATATTTCTGTTTTTCTTGAGTATTGTATTAATATTTCTAATAAAGCTAGAGTCTTCCCTGTTTTCTTTATTATGATAATTGTTACGACACTGGTCGTTGCAAAATTTCTTATCAACTCTTCCCATAAGTATGGTACCGCAATCTAGACAAATATTATCCATTAGTATTAGATTTTTTTTCAAAATTAAAAAACTTATGTTAAATGGGAGCATAAATTGAGATAAGTTTATGTTTACAAAAAAAAACCAAAAAGAGTTACTTGTTTTTTTCACCATAAATCAATAAAATATCTAACGCTTAAAAACATATTATTTATCCACCAAATTAATAGTGATACAGGTCCTTGTATTGGAATTAGCTCAATCACTTTAATGTTTATTATAGTAATGTTGTTACTTCTCATTATCAAAAAGAAGTTATCAATTCCGGAACATATGCACTTAAAACCAACATCTTAGTTAATTATTATGAATAATTAGATTAGAGAAACAAATAATTGACTTTTTATCTTGCAAATATTCATAAAATCCCAGCGAATAATAAAAAAGCATATACATATACTCATTTTTATTGCAAAACACATAATATTATTCTATTTTTGTTAAAAATTAATAACCCTTTTGCCTTATAGCAAATACAAAACTTAAAATTATGAAACTTAAAATTACCCTGATGTTGCTTTTGAGTATAGTTTTTACTGGAAGCAATTTTGCACAATTCACCAAGAGTATTGTTGATGAAAACAAAGTAATCATTCAAACGGGCAGAGCCAATTTGAATATTGAGCCTAATGTTCTAGAGGATTTTGAAAGTTATACCGATTTCTCCACTGAATTTACTCCATGGATTCTTAATGATGTAGATGGGAGCTTAACCTATGGGATAACTGATGTAACTTTCCCAAATTCTGGCTCTGCAATGGCTTATATCATTTTTAACCCCAACAACACAACCCCATCGTCTGGTAGTGATGAAGAACTTACTGCTCACTCAGGTGATAAATTTGCCGCCTGTTTTGCAGCCACAAGTCCGCCAAACAATGATTGGCTTATTACTCCATTATTAGATTTGGGAGAAAGTTCAAATATTAACTTCTATGGAAAGTCTTACACTACTGATTATGGAGCAGAAAGACTAAAAGTTCTAGTTTCGACAACAGGAACTAGTTCAGGAGACTTTACTGAAATAAGTAATGGTTATATTGAATTACCAGCGGACTGGACTGAATATAACTATGACCTTTCAGCTTATAATAATCAAAATATTCATATTGCTTTTCAATGTGTTTCAAACGATGCATTTATTCTGATGCTAGATGATGTATTAGTTTCTACTGAAGAAGTAACTACCGGAAGCACATTAACCGGAAAAGTAACAAATGCTCTTGATGGGCTACCAGTTGAGGGTGCTTTTGTTGAAATTGCAGGTTTATCTGATTATACCGACGCATCTGGAAATTATATAATTGAAGGTGTTCCTGAAGGTTCATTAACTGCTAATTTTATGGGGACACCTACAACAGGAGATAGTCCACTAACAGTTCAGTTCACTGACCTTTCTACAAGCAACACACAATTGGTTACATGTTCAGCAAGCGGTTTTATTACGTACAATAATAATCAGGTAACTATACCACCTGGCTCTGTAGTTAACCTTGATATTTCTCTTTCACCAACCCTTAGCGGTGATGAAATGAGATTTGTTGTAAACTGGGGTGCAGAACCTAGTGATCTTGATTCGCACTTATTAACACCTGAAATTGAAGGCACATCCTACCATATATTTTACGGTGGTCAGGGGTCAGCAACATCAGTACCTTATGCAGCACTAGACCATGATGTTACAAGTGGCTTTGGCCCTGAAACTATGACAATTTATGATTTCTTTACTGGAACTTATCATTATTATATATATCAATATTCAAGTAATGGAGAAATTACAACATCAAATGCCGTTGTTCAAATTTATAATGAAAGCGGACTAATATACACTCTTCAGGCACCAACAACTGGAACAGGAAAATACTGGTATATAGGAACAATTGATGGAACATCTCAATCACTAAATATTATAAACACTATTCAGGAAACTGAACCAGGAACAGGCAAAATAAATGTAGAATATCCTGAAAAACCTAATTCTGAAAATAATCAACGTTTTGAAATTACTTCGTGGAGCTGGGCTTTTGGAGACGGACAAATATCTACAGCACAAAACCCATCACATATTTATCAAAATGGAGGTGATTATACTGTAACGTTAACAGTAGGTGATGGCACAGACGAAAATATTGAAACTAAAGTAGAATATATTCATGTTGAAGGTTCTGCTGGATCAGCAACACTAAGTGGAATGGTAACAAATGCACTAGATGGCATACCAATTGAGGGTGCTTTTGTTGAAGTTGCCGGGCTTTCTGATTATACTGATGCATCAGGTAATTATTTAATTGAAAATGTTCCCGAAGGTTCATTAACTGCTAATTACATGGGTACACCTACAGAAGGTACAAACCCCCTAACTGTTCAATTTTCAGACCTCTCAACTAGTAATACACAATTAGTAACTTGTTCTGCAAGTAATTTTATTACATATAACAATAATCAGGTAAGCATACCTACTGGAAGTACTATTACTCTAGATATTTCTCTTTCACCTACTCTTACTGGTGATGAAATGAGATTTGTGGTAAACTGGGGTGCAGACCCTGAAGATCTTGATTCTCACTTAAGAACACCTGAAATTGAAGGAACATCATACCACATTTACTATCCATTAGAGAGCCAAGGGTCAGCAACATCAATACCTTTTGCCGCACTTGACCATGATGTAACAAGTGGATTTGGGCCTGAGACTATGACAATTTATGATTTCTATACAGGAACCTATCACTATTATATTTATAAATATGGAGGAGATGGCGAAATTACAACATCAAATGCCGTGGTTCAAATATATAATGAAATGGGACTAGTATATACTCTTCAAGCACCAACAACAGGAACAGGTCTTTACTGGTATATTGGAACAATAGACGGTGCATCTCAATCATTAAATATAATTAATACAATCCAGGAAACTGAACCAGGAACAGGCAAAAAAGATGCAATATACCCTGAAAAACCAGATAATGAAAATAATGATCGTAACCCGATTACTTCATGGAACTGGAATTTTGGTGATGGATTTACAAGTACATTACAATCTCCCAGTCATATTTATAACGCTGATGGTAGTTATACTTTATCTCTAACTGTTAGTGATGGAAGTTCTACTAATACTGAAATAAAAGTAGATTACATAAAAGTAGGCCCATCAGCCATAGATGAAATCACATCTGGATCAATTAATCTATATCCAAATCCTGCTGAAGGATTTGTACAATTTGACTCTGAATTTGAAATTAAACAACTTAGTATTTACGACCATACAGGAAAACTTATTGTAAGTAAGGTAGTTGGCGCTAAATCAATAAAAATAAATCTTGAAACTATTAAGTCAGGTATTTATTTGGTTCAAATTTCTGTAGGAGAAAGTTTAATAACTAAAAAACTTATCGTGCAATAAATTGATAAAAAGTTATTGATAAGAAGCTGTTTCAAATGTTATACTTTGTTTATACAATATAGATTTGATTCAGCTTCTTTTTTTTTAGTGTAATTTGAAATCATAATGAATCAATGCAAGAAATTAGTGATTTGAGCTTAATTTAACAAGTTATACCAAACAAAACTCTATAAAAACAAAAACCCTCTAAATCAATGATTTAAAGGGTTTAATTTTGTAGCGAGACCGAGAATTGAACTCGGGACCTCCGGGTTATGAATCCGACGCTCTAACCAACTGAGCTACCTCGCCGTTTTTCGAGGGTGCAAAAATATAAAAAACTATCAGTAAACAAGTATAAAATCAAAAAACTATTAAATAAATTTACGTAATACATCTAAAAACTCCTCTTTTCTTCGTCGTGATACTACTATTTCAGAACCATCCTCCATAACAACTATACCTCCTTCACCTTTTTATATACTTCTTTGGATAAGCTAAATATATAATATGCGACTTATGAATCCTAAAAAAACCATTACCAACAAGCATATCTTCAAACTCCTTCAGTGTTTTTGACACAACAATTCTTTCTCATGTATTTAAATAAAAATTAGTATTATATTATCATAATCACATCGTACTATGTTTTCTACCCTAACGAATTGAATTCCATTAAGTGATGGAAGTGCTGTTTTTTCAAACTTAGAAACATTACTCAATAACAAATAAAGTTCATATTTCTAACCTTAAAAAAAGAATAAAAGCAATTATTATTCGTTCAATAGTAGTATTTAATAATGTTATGAAGAAAAAAACAATTGTAATTGGTGGTAGTATAAAGCCAGAACGATATTCTAACAAAGCAATTAAAAAACTTTTAAACTACGGACATCCTGTTGATTCCATTGGGTTAAGGGAGGCAAAAGTAGATTCAGTAAATATACAAATTGGAAAACCTACTATTACTGATATACACACTGTAACTATGTATATTGGAGCTAAAAAACAGCCCAAATATTACGATTATATACTAAGTTTATCACCTTCACGCATTATATTTAATCCTGGAACAGAAAATAATGAATTTGCCTCATTAGCAGAAAAAGAAGGAATTGAAGTAACTAAAAACTGCACTCTGGTTATGCTTGATTATGGTTTATTTTAATAATCGTTTCTGCATTAGATTTATTTTTATTTTTGCACCTCATAAAACTTATTGCTAAGTGGCATTATTCATAAAAAATATAACTGGTAGAGCAATTCTATTATTTGCATTTATATTCACCTTAAACATTATTTTTACTGGTGCTGTAAAAGCTGAAGTTATTTGTGAAATTTCTATTGATACACCCATGCCTTTATGTCCAGATATCTATTTTGAACTGAGCGTTTTTGAAGAAGCTAATCTTATTTTTGATTGGCAAAAAGAAATTGATGGCATTTTCGTATCGGTTGGAGATGAATCGATACTTGGTACAAAGATAATAGATAGTACAACATTTAGAGTTATTGTAATTGATACAATTACTCATGATACATGCACAAGTGATGTATTTGGAGTAAGTGTTTACCCACAAATATTTATTGAATTTGATCAGCTACAGCGAACTTGTACAAATGGTGATACAACAATTGGAAATACAGCAATGGTTAGAGCAATAGCTACTGGCGAACTACAACCTGATGAATACCAATACTTTTGGGATGTATCACCCATTCATATTGCTCCCGGCGACCCATCCCTAGCCATTGATTTAAAAGGACATCAAAATTACATGATTACGGTTAGAGATAATTATAATTGTCCTAAAACGGATACAATGTGGACTGAAACTTTTGAAAATCCAGAAGTTGAAATTTATTCTGACCCCGATACTACTGCTTACATCCAAAAGCCATATGTTACTTATTCATTTATAAACTTAAGTGAAGATAGCATTTCCATTTCCAATCACTTTTGGTGGTTTCAAGATTCAATACCCGATCCAGATTATAAAAACACAAGTGATTTATATGACCCCACATACACTTATAGTCAGATTGGCACATACGATGTAATATTAACAGTATACAATCAACAAGGATGTGATACTACATTTTCTAGTTCAATAGACATAAAGGCTGTGAAATTAAAAGTCCCTAATGTTTTTACTCCTGGTGATGGTGATTATAATGAAACTTTCATGATTATCAATGACACTGAAAATGAAGCAGAGGTAGTTAGAGAGAATGCCTTAAATAAATTTTACGAAAGCTCACATTTAGTGGTATTTAACCGCATGGGTCGTACAGTATTTGAGGCTAATAACTATGATGGAATGTGGGATGGAGATAATCTTGAAGATGGAGTTTATTATTATGTATTAGAATGTCATGGAATTAGCACTACAGATATTTTTAAAGGTCCGATAACTATAATTAGACCAAGATAGTTTAACCTTTAGCTATAATTAAGATAGTAAACACAAAAGATATTTATTATACATCTTGGTTTTGATTATAATATAAAAAAAGAAAAAGAAATGAAAAAATACACAATCATACTATTAGTTGCAATAGGCTTAATATTTTATTCATGCGAGAGTAACAAAAGCAGTAATGTATCTACAGATATTGTAAATAACTCAAAATCTGCAACAAAAGTTACCAAAGATGGTTCAATGCCAAAAATACTTTTTGAAGAAACTGAACACGATTTTGGAAACATGATACAAGGCGAACGTGTGATATATGGCTTCCACTTTACTAATATTGGAGGTTCAGATTTACTAATTACTCACGTTAGTACTAGTTGTGGTTGCACAGTTGGTGACTATCCAAGAAACGCCATAGCACCTGGAGAAAGTGGCATAATTGAAGTTACTTTTGACAGCAAAAAACGAAAAGGATATCAAAACAAAACTATTACAGTGCTAGCAAATACTAATCCAAATTCAACAACTTTACGAATTAAGACAAAGATTATTTTACCAGAGCAAAATTAATTATAACCAAATATTTTAAAAATGAATTTTTTACTTATTCTATTACAAGCAGAAGAGTCCTCAGATGGTGGATGGATGTCAATGTTACCACTATTTCTAATACTGATAGTTTTTTACTTTTTCTTTATTCGTCCTCAAACAAAGAAGAATAAAGATCAGAAAAAGTTTAGAGAAGAACTTAAAAAAGGAGAAAAAGTTGTTACTATTGGTGGTCTTCATGGCAAAATTGCAGAAATTAAAGATGATACCGTTATTTTAGAAATTGGAAATCAGATGAAAGTAACAGTTGAAAAAAGTGCAATTGTTATGGATGCGTCTGAAATAGGACAGAAAAAATAATGAGTCAAGTCTGAGAACAGCCAATTTTCACAAAAAGAGTTATTTTGAGGGATATTTTGATTTTTTGAAATTCAGTGATGCCTTAGCATCAGTTAATTGAAAAAAGTGAAAATAGTACCAAAAGAAACTTTTTTGATTTTGTTTGTTTTTAGACTGGGCTCAATAATACTAAATATTATTTTGAGGGGCATTATCGTTAATTGATTTCAATAAAGAGGTTTTTTATAATAATTATATTACAATGGTTTTTTTATGAGTAGTAATTTAACCGCATATAATTCTGAAAAAGATAATAAAAAAGGTAAACCTACCTTTCGCTTAAAAGCTGATAGGTTTATTTTTTTTATTTGTATTTTAATTGCTGCCATATTTTGGCTGCTTATTAAACTTTCGGATGTATATACTGTTGAGAATGCCTTTGAGCTAACATACAATAACGAACCATCGGGCATGCGTGTAACCAAGCTTGTGGATTCAACATTGAAGATGAATTTAACCGCCCGAGGGTTTTTAATATTAAAGCTGAACCTTTTCACCGATATGGAGAAGCTTGATATTGATCTTAGTAATTATACTATTGAAACAAAAGGAGATAAAAAATACGCTATTTACACACAAGAGCTAACAAAAAAGCTTGCTGAAATTGTTGGAACAAATGAAAATAGTATTACATTTTCAAAAGCTATGGTTAGCTTTAACATGGAAAAGAGCAGTGAAAAGCTTATTCCAATAATACCAAACTACTCCATACAATTTGTCAGTCAGTATGATTTGTACCAAAGCGTTATAACCACCCCCTCCTCAGTATTAGTTTATGGGCCACAAAGCATACTAGATAAACTTAAAAGTATATCTACAAATAAACTAATACTTGAAAATATAATGTCAAATCAAGTAATAAAAGTTAATTTAGAAAACTCAAACCCTGATTTGCTTCGATTGGAGATTAATGAAGTTTCTCTTGATTTCAAAGTGGAGAAATTCACAGAATCTGAAATTTTAATCCCCATCAACAACAGTGGTTTACAATATGAAATTAAAACATTCCCTTCACAAGTTAAGGTTTATTATCGCGTTGCGCAGATAGACTTTAACAAAGTACGTTCTCATCAGTTTAATATTTTTCCCGTGCTTAATAATTTGGATATACTGCAAGTAAACAAACTCCCGCTGGAGTTATCAAAACAACCTAACTTTGTTAGAAATATTCGTATTGTCCCGTCTTATGTTGAGTTCCTGATAATAAAGTAGACATATAATGATAAAAGTAGCATTAACTGGAAATATTGGAAGTGGGAAAAGTACAGTTGCTAATATTTTTAGAATATTCAGAATCCCAGTATTTAATGCTGATATTGAGGCTCGTAGTTTGTATTCTGAAATAGACGTTAAAAACAAGCTTCGAATATTGTTTTCTGATAAAATATTTACCAAAACCGGGGAGGTGGATACAAAAATACTAGCCTCCATTATTTTTAATGATAAACAAGCTCTAAAATCAGTTAATTCTATAATACATCCATTGGTACTTGCAAAATACAATATTTGGTGTAATAAACACAACGACTCACCCTACTCAATTCACGAAACAGCAATTTTATTTGAAAATAAATTAGAAAATAATTTTGAGTCAGTAATAGTTGTATCAGCACCAGAAGAAATTAGGCTTAAACGCGTAATGGACCGTGATGGTATAACAAAAGAATTAGTTGAAGAACGGATGGCAAATCAGCTAAGTGATAGTATAAAATGCGAACTAGCGCAATTTGTTATTAACAACGACGGAAGTATTTTTTTAACTCCTCAAGTAGAAACAATTCATAAAGAGCTATTATCAAAGTAAATTTGACAAACTAAGAGCCAAAAAATAAATTGCTTTATTCATAATAAATATATTTTTTCTAAATTTGAAGATTGACGATCGAAATTTATTACAAAACAGCATTATCTCATAATTAACTGATAAATTGTATGATAAACAACAGTACGAATAATTAGTGTCAGCAAGAAAATACCTCTTTTTCCAGCTCTTTGATAAGAAGATGTCAAAGACAAGGCTTTCGAGGTTTTGAAAACCAAGGAGTTTACTGTTGTAAATGACTGTTTTCAAAATGAGAGTAACACAGTATTTGGCGTTTTCTTGCAAAGACTAATTAGCATTCCTGTTTTTGTATTCAGCATCAGAATGGGGTAATTAAAACAACTAAAAACATGAACAAAATATATTTGGTTGGATTTATGGGAGTTGGAAAAAGTACAGCTGGTAAAAAACTTGCAAATAAGTTAGGCTGGAATTTTATTGATACTGATTCTGTATTTGAAGAGAAGTATAAATTGGA
>Ga0307987_1001648_pt1 | contig 12162 bp, 6 predicted proteins | sample EllFjometagen181_FD_203157 | JGI IMG/M metagenome (GOLD analysis project Ga0307987, IMG submission 203157) | Marine microbial communities from Ellis Fjord, Antarctic Ocean - #181 | ecosystem: Environmental > Aquatic > Marine > Unclassified | place: Southern Ocean | collected 2014-10-08 | reverse complement strand
CGGGAACGTCATCCCGAGCAGCAGTCCGACCGCGAAAACGCCTTTGGCTGCATCTGTAGCAGCCATCCCAGCTATGCCCGGGTCACGGGGCTGGCGATGCTGGAAATGAGGCGTTCGCCCACCGGCCCCCAGCTCTGGCGCAGCCCGGACAACGGGCGGACCTGGGGTATGGTGGATTCGCTGCCCGCCGAGGAACAGACGCCCGATGGCAACTGGGCCCAGTGGAACATGGGACCGCTCTATCTGGATCCCGTGGAGGACCGCCTGGTCCGGTTCCAGTGGTACAGCATGTTCAGCGCCCAGCCGTCCACCCTCTTCGGCTACAACGACCTGGTGAAGGTCCTTCTACCGAACACCTACCGTGTCTTCTACCGCATCTCCACCGATGGGGGACTCACCTGGACGCCAGCAAAGCAACTCATCGAGGCTGGCGACGGATACGACAGCGACCACTGGGCGGCGGGCGTGACCTTTGGCGAGGGGGCGGTGGTGCTGGGCGAAATCCCCCCCTACCACAAGCTGGCCAATGGCCAGATCATGATCCCCGTGCAACGGCGCTCCCCCGCCGGGGCCGACACCTACGGCACCATCCAGGCCGCCCGGCTCTGGGCCGAGTGGACTGCCGATGGCACGGACCTCGAATGGCGAAGTGGCAGTGCGGTCCCTGGCGGCGGCTGCGAGCAGACCATCGCCCGGCTACGCGACGGCCGCTTCCTGAACATCATGCGCGTGCAGGGCCAGATCAGCCCCTACCCCTTCGATCTCTGGTTGCGCCCCTACTCGCTCAGTGCGGACGATGGCGAAACGTGGTCGCAGCCCCGGCCTCTGACCTACGACGACGGCGCACCCCTTACCTCCCCGCGCGCCTGGTCGCAGCTCATCCGCTCGACGGCAGACGGCAATCTCTACTGGATCGCGAACATTCTGCCGAGTCCCGCAGAGGCGCAAGAGATCCAGGCGAAGTGGCCAGGGCGCGCCGATCCCCGCTACCCCCTCCAGATCGCCCGCATCGACGAGGAATCGCTGACCGTCGTCCGCAACTCCGTCACCATCCTCGCCGACCGCGAAGAGGGCGAGAGCAAGTACGTCCGCTTCAGCAACTTCTACGTCTACAACGACCGTGAAACCAACGAGATCGTAGTCTTGCTCATGAAATCCTACCACCAGGACCAACCCGATCTCGCCAACGCACCCCATCCCGCCTGGCGCTATCGCATCCAGGTCGGGTAGGGCATCGGGCCAGAGCTATCGCTGCCGGGAGTAGTCCCGGCAGGCGATCACGTAGGCTTCCACGTTCTCCCAGGGCACCTCGGGCTCCAGCAGGTGGGTGGGGCAGACGCCGAGGCCCCCCTTTCCGCCGGCGATGTCCAGGTTGCGGAAGACGGTGTCGCGCACGTCCTGCGCGGTGCCGAAGGGCATGGTGGTCTGGGTGCCGAGAGTGCCGTTGAAGCTGAGCCGGTCGCCGTACTGCGCGTGCAGCTCGGCGAAGTCCATGCACTCGGGCTGCACGGGGTTCAGAATGTCCACGCCCGCTTCCATCAACTCGGGAATGTAGGGCTCGACATAACCGCAGCTGTGGTACTGAATGAGGATGTCGGGATTCACCGCCTTGGCAGCGGCAATGACCTTGGCTAGCCGGGGCTTCAGCCACTCGCGATACATCTCCATGCTCATCATGATCGTGCTCTGCATGCCGATGTCGTCGCCCATGGCGATCAGGTCCACGCCCGCCTCGGCGGCGACTCTGGCCCTGCGAACGCTGTCGTCAGTCACCCGGTCGAGCAGATAGACGGCCTTCTCGTCGCCCATGGTCATGTCCATCATCAGCATGGTCATGTCCCGGATGTACCAACTGGTTTCCCAGACACTGCACGCCATCCCGGCAATCACCGGCAGACCACGCCCATGGGCGTCCTCCACGGCGGCGCGGATGTGGTCGGTATCCTCCCAGTCCCACTCGGGCCAGGGATAGGCCTGCAGCTGTTCCAGAGAGTCGAAATGGGCCATGGGATGGTGCATGCGGAAGAGGTGATGGGTGCCTTCATGCCCGCCTTCATGGGCGACGCCATAGTCGCTGAATGTGGTGGATTCGTGCATCGTCTCCGGGAAGAAGGAACGCCAGTCCGGCGTCTCGCGCGGAATCCTCTTCAGCCCCGGCGCGCCGGCCCGGGCAAAGCCTTCGGGGTAGTCGAAGTACTCCCCGAAGGAGACGCCTTCGGGCACCGCCGCGCGCATCTTTTCGTGCATGATGGGGCAGAGACTGAACGAAACCGGTGCCCACTCGTAGCCCGTGCGGCGGTAGAGCGAGAGCGTGTTCTCACGTGCGTTCATGGCCAAGTCCTGAGTATTGATGATTGAAGATTGGTGATTTCAGATTGAAGATGAAGATGAACCAGGAGGAGTCAAGCGCTCAGATGCAATTGGTGCCCCTCGGCCTCCTCGCCTTCTCAATCTGAAATCCAAAATCACCAATCGCAAATGCTCTAGTCCCATGCTTCCTGGGGATGGCCGAACTGCTTCTGGTAGGCGCAGACCTCGCCGGTGTGGTGCTGGAGGTGGCGGAGAGCGTAGACCACGCGGGCCAGGCCGATGGTGCCGTCGTCACCGCTGGGTTGGTCGAAGCCGACGGCGGCGATTTCGTCGATCCAGCCCATGGTCATGGCCCGGGCTTTCTCCAGGTACTCGGCCATGCTCGCTTGGTCGGGGAGATCTTCCTTCCCCATGTCCCAGATTGGCTTGCCAAGATTGCCAAAGATCGCCCGGCTGGGCTTGGTGTAGAATTCGGCGCATTGGAGAGCATGGGCCACGCCGCGGGCGGGCCCATCGAAGGGCGAGCCCCCGGTGCGCCATTCCTCGGGCGTGAACACCGGGATGCTGGCCGCAAGGATGTCGAAGGCATCGCCAAACTGCTCCTTCATCACGTCAGCGAGGGTGACATTGGACATGGAGATCTCCGGTTGAGGGAAGGGAATGGTGGAATGGGGGAATGGTGGGAGGGGAATCGAGCGGGGAAGGGGCAAGTGGTTGGCAGGATGTGGATGGAACCGGCAGGGATTCCCCCAGTATTCCATTGTTCCACCATTCCAGGTCGCTGCAGGCGAGACGTCTGCGCTACTACAGCGTCACTTCTTCGGTTGGTGCCAGAAGCTCTGCCAGTATTTCGCCTCCACCGCGAACACATCGATGGGGTCGTTCGCTTCGTCGAAGTCGGCGGGGAGGATGCCGTAGCGCTTCATCTCGCGGAAATAATGGACATTGGGGCGGAAGCCCGGCATGTGGTAGAGCGTGGCGGTCTTCAGGTACTCACCGGGGGGACGCAGGGCCTTGAGCATCCGCTGGTAGTCGGGGTCATCCTTGCTCTTGAACACTGGGCCGGGGCAGATGCCGTAACCACCCGCGTCCTTGGCCAGCGGGGCCAGCAGAGCCATGGACTTCTCCGGGCGGGACTCATTGAAGAGGAGGGGGGTGGCGAACTTCTCGGCCCCCTTGGGGATCACGCGGCGGTAGTGAGGCTTGACCCCATGGGAATCGGTGGGGAGCTTCATGCCCTCCTCCTTGTGGCAGGACGCGCACCGCTTGCCAATGACGCTGTAGGCATCTCGCCTGGTCGTTGGCCCGGTGGTGACGAGGAGCGAAGCATATGTCCCGGCGTAGGGCGCGCCGGTCTCAACCCAACTCCATAGGGTCCGGTACTCCTTCTCTGACATGCGTACGTCGTGGTGCCCCTTCTTGATTTTGGTCAGCAGGGGGCTGGCACCGGACCCAATCGTGCGGGGGGCGCGATTCCCATAGGCGTTGCCGCCTTCGGCCATCTGCTTGCGGAGCATGAGCGTCCAGAAGCTCTGGTTGAAGCGCCGGGTGCCCCGTCGCGCGCCGTAGTCACCGACCAAGACCACGCCGCCCTTGCGGTTCTCGTAGCTATGGCACTTCACGCAGTTCTTGTCGAGGATGGGCTGCACATGCCGGGGGTAGTCGATCACATCGGGCACGCCCGCGAACTTCTGTAGCCGGTCAGGAGGGCGCGCCGCCGCCTGGAGGGCCGGGCGACCGGGCAGGGATGGGGCGCGGGTGCGGGGTTCGTGGCAACCCAGGCAACTGGTCGTTTCCCCCGGCAACACGCTGACGAAGCTCTGCATGCGCTTCACTGAAAAGTCGTCCTTGTCCAAGGCGACGAAGAAGACCGGTCGATTGGGAGGCAGCAGGAAGTTGGCTGAGCCATCGGGCTCCACCGGCACCGTGCCCAGCACCCGCTCCAAGGTGAATGTCCCCATGGAACTGGTCATATCCATGCCACCACTGTGGTTCACCGGTTTGGGCAGGGACTCAAGCACGAGGAGCTTCTTGATCTCACCCCGCTTCACCCCCCCCATGTTGCGCCCGGCGTAGATGTCTTGCAGGATGAGCTGGCCATCGGTCTTGGCCCAATCGGTGCGAACGGGAATGGGGTGCTCGCGGGGACGCGCTTTGACCAGCCGGGGCTCGTGGAGGAGTTTTTCCGCCCGGTAGAGCTCCTGAGTTCTGCCTTGACCATCCATGACCAGCAACTGAGTGTCGCGGGCCACGACGAACAGGTTCTCCGAGATCGGGTAGGGATCGCGGAACACGGGACTCTTGTTGATGCAACGCTCCGACGCCGGCTCGTCCGGGCCACGCGTGGGCGTGACCACGGTAAGAGCCCCCGCATGTTCGCGGCGACCATGGCCGGGGCAGAAGGACGCCACGATCTTGTTCGTGCCGGGGATCGGCTTGGCATCGATGAACACGCGGCCCGGATGCTGGTTGCCGAAGTAGACCATCTGGCTGGTGCCGTCCGGGTTGATCGTCCACAGGTGGTGGAAGGCCATCTGACTGCGGTCCACATACTCCCAGCGGGTGAACAGGATCCGTCCGTCGGGCAATGGCCACGGCGTGTTGTCGTGCTCCACGTTGGCGGACATGGGGCGCACATTCTCGCCGTTGGGGCCGCAGCGGTAGAGGGTGGCAACCTGGGTGTGGAAGCAGTTCACCCAGCGATTGCAGCGACTGGAACAGAACATGATGTCGCCGTCCGGCAGATAGGTGGGCTCGATGTCGTCGAAGGGACCGGCGAGCAGTTGGCGGACGCCGGAGCCGTCGATGTTAGCCTCGTGCAGCTTGTAGAACTCGGTGCCGCCCTTGCGGTAGCAGAAGAGGAACTTGCTGCCATCGTAGCTGATTTGGGGATCGCGGTAGGCTCCGTCGGCATCAGTGAAGAGATCGGTCACCTTACTCGTGCGCAGGTTCAGCTTGGCGAGGCGGCTGCCCCCGGGGCCATAGACCTTCTTCGCCGGATCCGAACACCAGTAGCCGAAGTTGGCGTACCAGTGCCCATCGGTCCCGGCATTGCGGACGGTGAAGAGAATCTCTTCGGCACCGAGGACCGGGATCAGAGCCTGCCGCAGCACGGCCTGCCCTTCCTCGACCACGGCTGGCACGCTGGCCAGCACCGTGTCGTCCGCCTTTCTCAGCCTTGCCTTGACGGCCTCCAATTCGGCATGGGCTCGGTCCAGCCTGGCCAGCAACGCCTGGCCGCCACCGGGAGCCTGTTCGGCAAAGCCGCGGATCGCCTTCGTGTCGATCCGGCCCACCATGCCAGCAGCCTGTCTGTATTGCACGGCCCGGTCGAGCAGAATCATCCGTCGGGGATCTTCCTGGCCGGGCTTCTCGGCGAGCAAGGCCTTCTGTTGGGCGCGCAACCCCTTGCCCAGTTCTCCCACTCGCTTGATCGTACGATCCATGAGGCGGCCTTCCAGCCATCCGGGGCCGGGGGTCGCCAGCCAGTAGTTGCCGTCTCGGCCAAACTCGCGGGCGTGGGTTGGGAAGTCGCGGGCGATCCGCTGCCAGACCAAGTCGCAGATGTCCTGGTCGTGCGGCCGGTCGAGCACCTTGAAGCGGAGGGAGTAGGGATCCTTCGTGCCATTGCCGATGCCGATGTTCGCCTCGAACCGCACGTACTTGCGGTCCAGCTGGTAGTGGATTTCTCCCGAGTTCCCGGTAAACACGGCAATGATGCCGCCCTTGAAGACCTCCTCCCGCATGGAGACTCCTCGGTTGTGGACAGAATAGAAGGCCCGGCAGTCCTTCCGCGTCGGTTTTAGGGCGGTAAGGGGCGTGGCCTTGCCGTCCTTGTCGATCAACTGTGCGGCGGCCCACACGGCGGGCATATTCCGATCCTTCACGGTATGGCGGGCAGTCAGGACCAGCGTCTCCACCTGCGACACATCCACGGAAATCTTGCGCGACTTGTTCTTCTGGCGCATCAGGCCATGGACCAGAGGCCGGAAGCCTGTCTTCTCCCAGTGGGCCAGCAGCTTGGCGCGCGCTGCCTTTGCCGTCTCCCAGAACGTGTCCTTGCGGACATAGATCTCTTCCACTGGCTGAGCCGACGCCGCCAATGCGCCCAGGCACAGTAGGGCTGCCAACTGGCGGAACTGGGTCGCGTGCACCATCGCTGGTCTCCTGGATGGGGAAGCGCAGGGGGATCGCTGAGGGATCAGAAGATCCCCAATAGACCCACCATTATAGCAGGCACGAGCCGGACAGGCGAGCGCTCACTCGCCCCGGACAATCTCATAGAGCATCCGAGTGCCAGCGGGGGTGATGGTCTGAGCGTCGAGGGTCAGGGCCGAGCCGGTCTGTTGGGAAGGCCATGGGCCCTGACGCGAACCATCGAGGGCCAGCTCATGAACCTGAGTCGGCAAGTCTTCGGCAAAGGCGATGCGGAGACGGGCCGTGCCGCGTCGCACCAGATGGGGGAGCTTGCCCCAGGCGGTCAGGATGGTGTGCTCGGGATTGCGGAAGGTGACACCCGTGTTCTGCACGTCGGTAAGATGGAAGACGAGGAGCCGCCGCGATTGGGCAATGGCCCGGCCATCCATGGCCGCGACGCAGACGACGCCCAACCCGCCCGTGATCTCTGCCTGTACGACCGAACCGGAGATGGAACCGTCCTCCTGGCGCGCCAGACACTCGGTGCGCGGCGTGGTGATGGCGAAGCGGTGGCGTTGGGTATCGAGCAGGAGCTGGCCGGTCTCGCTCTGATAGCGATGGCCAGCAGGATCGACCTGGGCGGCGGGGAAGACACCCCGATCCACGAGGCCTTGGAGTATCGCATCGCCGTCCGCAACCCAGTGCTTGCTCTTGGGCAGTGGCAACTTGGTGACCACGGCGCGACTCTGCGCGGGCTGGATCATGGGGCTGTCGGGACGGGCCAGACCAATGCGGGTATGGAATCCCGCCCGGCAGTAGTCGGGCGACACCCGGCCCATTTTGCGATCCAAGGGGTGCTCGATGCTAAGCACCCGTTCATCGTAGGCAAAGGGCAGCGCCCCGGTCGCGGATGCCACATCGCGCCGACGGAAGAGCAGCAGAGCGATGCGGTCGGCCAGCAAGTTCAGCGGATCGCCCACGTTATCCAGATAGAAGATGGCGCCTGCCTGGTGGATGCGCTTCGGCTGGTGGGAGTAGGCATAGCGGTAGAGGCCATCCCAGTCCTGCAAGGCGGCATAGGCCCCAAAAAGAGGGCCGCCAACCGCCCGGTAGTGGTTTGGGTACACATAGTTGAACTCGGTCACGGCAAAGGGCAGGCCGAAGTGCCGGGAGGAAAGCACCCCATGGGGTACCGCCTGATCGCTTGCCAGAGGCGAAATCTGGGCGAAGGCGTAGGGCAAGCGCCATTTCTGGGCCAGGAACTTCCGGTGGTCGAAGTAGGCATGGCTGTCGGCATAGTCAAAGTCCTGTCGGACCAGGGCCAGGGGGAGGTTGGCGCGGTTGTTGGCGTCCGTGAACAGAGCCTTGGTTCCCAGAGAGCGAATGAACGCAGCGCAGTCCCGATACATCTCCTGATGGGTCCTGATGAGGAACTCCGCCCAAGGCTGGGACGATTCCACGTTGCCAGCCGGGACCGTTCTTCCTTGCTTCCGGAGCCACTCCGCGAACCGTTCGCGGTAGAGTATGGCGGTGGCCGGGCTGGTGTTCCAGACGACGGGCACGTTGTTCTCGTTCAGCAGACAGATGCTGAACAAGGCGGGATCATCCTTCCAGGCCAGGCCGGTGTAGGGGTTCACATGGGTCAGCAGCCGCCGGGAGAACTCCCGCCAGTTGGCCCGGGCCGACGGGGAAAGCGCCACCAGGGCCTTGAACTCGTTGAGGTAGACATCGTGGTCTACCTCGTCGATCTCGGCGGCAGTCACGAGGCGCAAGGTGTACAGGTCGATGGTGATATACAGGCCCTGGCGCTTGAGCGCGGCGAAGAGGTAGTCGAGTTGATCCAGGGCAGCGGCATCCCACCCCTCGGCCAGGGCTTTGCCCTTGCGCACCAGGCGGCGGTCGTAGTGATGCAGACGTGCGGTGTTGTGCCCAAGCCGGGCAAGCTGGGCCGCGAGTCGGTCGGCACCGGGCTTGTCCTGATAGTTGGCTTGGTCGCAGATGTTCGTGCCGAAAAAGCGCAGCGGCTCGTCCGGCTTGCCAGCCAACACGAAATGGCCATCGCGAACGACGACGGGGCCATGGGCGCCGGCTGGGCCTTTGTTCATGCCGCTCCAGTCCAGGACGCTTCCGGGAGTGGTGTAGACGTGGTGGGTCAGAGGCTGCCAATCCTCGCCGGCCACGAGGGAGTATTCCCTGCCGAACTGGGGTTTGGGGTGGGTCTTGTCATAGGGGTCAAGCCGCATGGTGAAGCTCAGCTTGGCCCGCCGGACAGTGCCCGTTCGGGGCGAGAAGTAGATGCGGAAGCGGAAGTGCCGCTTGTCCGCAAAGGTGCGCCCGTCCTGGATCTGAATGCTGACGGGGCCGGTGAACACGAGCCGCCCGGCAGGAGTGGGCAGGATCAGCGAGGTGATATCTTCGGCGAGAACCGTGTCCTCGAACGGCTTTTCGGGGCCGGTCCACTCACGATCACCCAATTGCAGCGGCACCCCCAGGAACAGGTCAACGGGGAGAAAGATGCCCAGCGCCAGTTGCTTGGTGGGGATGCCCTTCTCATGGCTGAACTGAGCGCTGTAGCGGACGGTACGGTCGTCCACGCGCAGGATCTCTTGCCGGAACTGGAAGACCTCTTCCCCAGCCGTCGGGAACGTGCCCTCGAACAACTGGCTGGTCTTCGTCCGATGCTGCGTGAGGCCAGACGCGATGAGTTGCGACTGCGTCACGCAATGCCAGCCCGGCGCGAAGTGCTGGATGTGGAACCGCGTCTCGCCCAAAGCAAAGCTGCCACTGGTCTCGACCGTCAGCCGCTCGAAGAGCCCCGCGTGGGCAGCGGACAGCCACGCGATGCCAAGAAACGCGGAACACAGGCGGGGGAACGGGTGTGGAGTCATGGGGGTGCCTCGTATCAGGCAGGACGACGCGCAGGGAATGCAGTGGGCGGTTACAGTAAGTGCGAACCGTTCCATTCCCAAACCGGAGGCCCAAGCCATGGCTATGTTCCCCAGAACTGACGTCGGCGGCGTGTCTGTCTCTCGCCTGATCATCGGCACCAACTGGTTTCTCGGCTACACCCACTCGACCAGCGCCCAAAGCCGGACCAACTCCGAGCGGGTGAATCACCGCGACGTGGTGGCGGATATCATCGAGGCGTTCGTGGAGTACGGGGTGGACAGCATCATGTGCCCCCATACGGACACGGTCATCCCCGAGGCCATCGAGGAAGCTCGCCAGCGCACCGGCAAGCCCCTGGTGGTCATCAGCACCTTCGGCATCCCGATGACGCCCCGCACCGCCCTGGATGGCTTCGACCTGGGCGAGGTGGAGCGAGTTCTCGATGCGGATGTCGCGCGGGGCGTGGACATTGCCATGCCCCACCAGTCCGTCACCGATGTGATGCTCGACAAATGCTCCCGAGAACTCCGTCAGATCGCTCCGGTCTGCGCGATGATCCGCGAACGCAACATGGTCCCTGGACTCAGCACGCACGCGCCGGAAACGGTGATCTACGCCGACGAATCGGGTCTGGACGTGGAATCCTACATCCAGCCCTTCAATCTGATGGGGTTTCTGATGCAGGTGGAGGTGGACTGGATCGCCCGCATCATCCAGAACGCCAAGAAGCCAGTCATGACGATCAAGAGCATGGCAGCGGGCCAGGTCCGCCCCTTCCAGGCGCTGACCTTCAGCTGGAATGCGCTCCGCCCCTGCGACATGATCACCGTGGGGACCAGTTCCGTGCACGAAGCTCGCGAGCTGTGCGATATGTCCCTGGAGATCCTGGCCCGCCAGCCGACGACCCAGGAACTCCAGCGCACCCGCTCCAAAGCCAGCATCTCCCCGCAGTAGCCTGGAGCATCTGTGAACTCCGTCCTCCTCAGCGACCCGACCGGTGGTGGTCTATACCGTTTCCGCGATCCCGTGCGGGTGGTACAGGCCACCTGCCTTGACGAGGTGCTGCCAGCCGTGGCCGAGGTCCAGGCAGCCGTGGAACGGGACGGACTCCATGCGGCCGGGTTCGTGTCCTACGAAGCCGGTCCAGCTTTTGATTCCGCTCTGGCCGCCTACCCGGCAGATGAGTTCCCGCTGCTCTGGTTCGGCCTGTACCGAGAGCGCGAAGCCGTGCCCGCACCCATCGCTGGGGACACTCCCACTCTCGATTGGCAACCCACCGTCACGCCAGAGGCATACCGCAAGGCCATCCGACGGGTCCGGCGGTACATCGAGGAGGGCGATACCTACCAAGTGAACTACACCTTCCGCTTGCGCGCCGCCTTTGCCGGCAACCCCGAGCAGCTCTTTGCGCGTCTCGTCAGTGCCCAGGAGTGCGCCTACGCAGCCTATGTGGATACCGGTCGATTTGCCATCTGTTCCGCCTCGCCGGAGATGTTCTTCACCCAGGATGGCGACCTGCTCACGTCGCGACCGATGAAGGGCACCCGCCCTCGCGGGATGACCTCGACCGAAGACCAACGCCTGCGAGCCGAACTCCGTGCATCCGAGAAGGACCAGGCGGAGAACGTGATGATCGTGGACATGGTCCGCAATGATCTGGGCCATCTTGCCGAAGCGGGAAGCGTCACCGTGGACGAGCTGTTTGCGGTGGAGCAGTACCCGACCGTCTGGCAAATGACGTCCCTGGTGGAGGCCCGCACCCGCGCTGGGTTCACGGACACGCTCCGCGCGCTCTTCCCCCCGGCCTCGATCACCGGCGCCCCCAAGCCGCGCACCACCGAGATCATTCGCGAACTGGAAACCACGCCGCGCCACGTCTACACCGGCACCATCGGCTACCTGAGTCCCGACAGCGCCCGCTTCAACGTGGCCATCCGCACCGTCCTGATCGACCGCGAAACCGGGCAGGCCGAATACGGCGTGGGCGGCGGCATCATCTGGGACTCCACCGAAACGGACGAATGGGAGGAATGCATGACCAAGACACAAGTGCTGCACACCCGCCGACCCGAGTTCTCCCTCCTGGAGAGCCTGCTCTGGACACCCTCAGACGGCTATGCCCTGCTCGAACGCCACCTGGTCCGCCTGCGGGACTCCGCCAGCTACTTCGCCCGGGCCGTGGACTTCGCCCTGGTCGAGCGGCAGCTCACGGCTCTGGCCGCAGGCCTGGAGCCCATCTCCCACAAGGTCCGCCTGCTGGTCGATTTCCACGGCGAGATCACCGCCGAGGCGAGCCCCCTCGGTTCACAACCCACGCCACTTGTCTGGACCGTCTGCCTGCATCCCGAGCCCATCGACGACCGGGATCCCTTCCTCTACCACAAGACCACCCACCGCGAGGTCTACACCCAGGCCGCCGCCGCCCATCCCGATTGCGACGATGTGATCCTCCAGAACGCGCGTAGCGAAATCACCGAATCCTGCCGCGCCAACGTAGTCATCGAGACGCCAGAAGGACGCTTCACCCCGCCCGTCTCCTGCGGCTTGCTGGCCGGCACCCAGCGGGCAGAGCTGCTGGCCAAAGGCGAAATCGCCGAACGCATCCTCACCCCCGCCGACCTCCACGCCGCCGACCGCGTATACCTGATCAACTCCGTACGCGGCTGGGTTAGCACCCGGCTGGCAACAGGTAGTCGATGAGCGTCCGGCAGTTCGCCACGAGTTCGGGTCGGCGGACCACGGCCTCATCGTGGCCGGGGACGAAGCAGAGGATGGTGCCACCCCAGGGCGTGGTGGTCTCGTAGCATTGGGGATAGGTCTTGCCGT
>Ga0307987_1001647_pt1 | contig 12175 bp, 10 predicted proteins | sample EllFjometagen181_FD_203157 | JGI IMG/M metagenome (GOLD analysis project Ga0307987, IMG submission 203157) | Marine microbial communities from Ellis Fjord, Antarctic Ocean - #181 | ecosystem: Environmental > Aquatic > Marine > Unclassified | place: Southern Ocean | collected 2014-10-08 | reverse complement strand
CAGTGAGCATGAGGGCCTGGGGAATCCATAAAGGGGTATTGGTCAGGGTGCCCGAGGTGGATTCATACCGAAAGGTTGAATTTACCATTTTAAACAGGTACCACCATAGATACCCCATGAAGGCAGTGGTGATCATCGTCGCCACAAAGGTGATGATCCTGGCCACCCTGGGGGGTAAAAAGCCCAGGACCAGGGTGATCCTGATATGGCCCTTTTCCTTGAGACAGTACCCAGCTCCCAGAAAAATAATGGCAGCCAGGCCATAGGCACTATATTCATCGGCAATCAAGGTAGTCTTTTGAAATAGATTCCAGATGAAAATTTCTACCAGAATCAACACGGTCATCAGCCCGAGAATTACAGCAGAAATTTTGGCCGAAAGATCGCTCAAGCTGTCTGCCAGTCTTGCAAGTTTGTTCATGTATATCACCAAAATTTAAGGGTAATGGACCCAAAGGCCCATTACCCCCGGAGTCAACCTGGTTTATAATAAGAGCTGGTTCTAACGGCCGGTGATTTGGTAATACTGGCTGAGAACAGCCTGGGCATCTGCTCCTGCTTTCTTTGCCCACTGGGCCCTTAGTCGTTCACCAATGGCATTGAGTTCTGCCCGAAACTCTTTGCTGACCGGATTAATGATCATTCCGTTTTCGATCAGGGTGGCCCGGCTTTTGCGGTCCATGTCGCCTGCAAGATTCCACATGTCGTCTTCCATCTGGGTGGCAATTTCAAGAACAATTTCCTGGGTTTTCTTGTCCAGTTTGTCCCAGGCCGCCTGGTTGACATTGATCATGTTCACAGGACCCACAATATTGATGGGGGTAAAATACTTTAAAATTTCCCATGCCTTGGCATCCACACCTGAAGGAGAAGAGGTATACATGGAATCTAAAAGACCTGCCTTCATGGCCGGATAAACTTCGGAAAAAGGCATTTTTCTGGCGGCAATACCCGTGGCTTTCCCAAAGGAAAGGCCCGTGCCGTCATAGACCCTCATTTTCAAGCCTTTCAGGTCTGCTTCGGACTGGATTTGGCGCTGGGTGTAAATACCGGAAAAAGGCCAGATAGAGGTGTAAAGGGTTTTTTGATTAAATCGCTTTAAATTTTTGGCATATACGGGTTTGGCAAGCTGATACAAGAGCCGATGTTCAAAGGCATTGGTGGAGATAAAGGGCTGGGCCGTAAGCGCTAGGACCGGTGCATCCCCTTCAACCATGCCCGTGGGAATTTCAGCCAGAGCAAGCTGGCCTTCGGCAACCGCCCTTAAAAGTTCTGGTCCCTTAAATCCCAGGGAAGAGCCCGGATGCAGTACGATGGTCAGCTCTCCCTTGGTAGCCTTTGCCACTTTATCGGCAAATGTTTTGGCTCCCTGGGAGTGAAAATTGCCCGCTGGATAGTTCAGGTGCAGATCCCATTTGGTTTTTGCCATGGCAGTGGAAAACAGGGTCAGGGAAAACAATAAGCCCATCATGCCAGCGAATACTTTTTTCATCTTTTTCTCCTTTTTATTGGGTATATGAAATACGTATTGATGCTGCGCTCCTTAATTTAAGATGTCATGAGAACTAAGATGTCCTGAAAACAATGATGCGCTGCCTGAAGGTCAGGATATGGTCGTGAATGAGTTCTTTGAGGCCCGGCCCATCTCGATGAGGTTCATGCTTTCAAACATGGCCTTGGTATTCTGCAGGGTAATGGGTCGGACAATCACCCCCCTTTTCGGGTGGGATTCCACCATTTTTTCGCCATGGAGCCCGACAAGGGCTTCTCTGATGGGGGTCCTGCCGATGCCCAGGTCCTCCACCAGCTGGCTTTCTTCAAGGCGCTGGCTGGGTTGATATTCCACAGCTTCATATCCTTCATAGGATGTTAAGTTCTGGATTCTTAAGTCAATAGTTACAAGGCGTTTTTTCGTGCCAACTGCCATTTGCGGTCATAGGTTTTTATTGTTATATATTAAATTTATTTTGTTATATCTGAACTTTTATTATCAACATGATCAGTTAGACTTAGAAGGTGAGTTCTTAAATTAGTTCTACGTCCCAGAATACCAATTTTTTTTCGTATTGAAGACCGGTGTGATTCAACCGAATGTACTGAAATGCAAAGGATTTCAGCAATTTCTTTATTTGCCTTTCCTACAATAATATGTCCTGCTATTTCGAGCTCTCGGGAACTCAGGGCATAATTATTATATCCCATTTTTTCACCTATGCCGGAGGTGATTTCATCCAAACGGTTAATGACCACATCTATATGTGCATGTTGCAAGGGATCCAGGTTTGTTGTTTTAAGATTTTTTAGAGGGGGTTGTATCATTTTTTTTATGTTGTGCCAAACATTTGATTTTATTTGTTTTTTATCTTCGTCCCGCTGGTTCAGCAGGACCTTAAGGGCAACATTCATCTCAGATAGTTTGTTGGATCGATGATGCAATTCTTTATTGATTTTATCCAGTTTTTTTTCGGTCTTTTTCAATTCAGAAACGTCAACTAAAACGCTTAGAAAACATTTTTCGTTTTCTATCTCGATAATGGTAGCGGACCATAAAAAGTTACGTAGTTTACCATCTCTCATCAAAAAGTTAACAGGCAATTTATCCACTTTGTTTTTTCTTCTAATTAAAGATAAGTGACGTTTTCGTGTTCTTTCATCCGGCCACAATCCAACATCAAGAGATGTACGACCAATAATTTCTTTTTTAGTATATCCCATGTCCTTGCAGCAAGCATCATTGATGTCTATAATCTTTCCTTCCTCCAAAGTAGCCAACATTAGCCATGTTGGGCTATTCATGAAAAGCTTGTACCATATTTTTTCTTTTTTCCGCAGTTGTTTTATCTTGTTATTTATTGGGCTAATATCTTTCCCTGTGGCAGCGATCCCCGAAAAATTACCGCTTGGATCATAATAGAGGTAAACAGACCATAGAAAATATAGCGCTTTGCCTGTGGTATTAATGATCCGATTCTCAATATTTGCTGTTACCGGCTTATTACAGAGCCAACCTGTAAATTTTTCAAGGGTGTTACGGCGGTCATCCTCATGTATAAATGAAAGTGCTTTTTTCCCTATGCACTGATGTGGGTTTGTTCCGAATTTTTTTTCATCAACCTGATTAATGTATAGTAAGCGGCAATTCTGATCAAGTTTAATAACAATGTCTGCCGTTTTTTCTACAAGATCTTTAAAAAACTTATTGTTTTTATTCAACATGATTTTGTCCTTTTTCAATTGTGGATTGCCACTCCTGTTTTTAATTTTTATGATTTTTAGGCGATTGTATAAATTTTATTTATTAAGGATTCATTATAGTCAAAAAATAGTGAAATCTCAATGGGCGATATAGTCCCCAATCCATCGCTTATTTTTTTGTGCCCGGCCAGTGCTGTTAGACCCAATAAATGCCAAAGGTGATTAATATTTATTGATGAATAATTATAGTCAAAACATAGTTAATAGACCATGGTTGATTATTAAAAACAAATTCTTTATATTATGTTTTGTAGAGTAAAATAGTATTAGATCCATGGTATAGATTTTTAAGAGAATAAGGCATCCTGTTAAAAAGGAGACGATTTTGGCCAGGATTGTAAAGATACTCAAAATTGATTTAACACAAGAGACCTATCAGATCGAGAGCACTTCGGTCTACTCCAATTTAATAGGTGGTCGGGGAATCAATCAACGTCTCCTGTTTGATCTCGTTAGTCCTGACACCGACCCCCTGGATCCTGAAAACGTGATTATTCTGGGTGCAGGTCCCTTGGTGGGAACCCTCACACCCGGTGCTTCCCGTCTGGCAGTGGATTTCAAGAATGCCGTCACCGGCGGGATTGGCTCCGGCAACTGCGGCGGACACTTTGCGGCTGAAATGCGTTTTGCCGGTCTTGACCATATTGTTATTTCCGGGAAATCGGCTCAGCCAGTCTACTTATATATCACTAATGAAAAGGTTTCTTTTCGTTCGGCCCAAAATTTATGGGGTCGGAATACCTGGGAAACGGAAAATCAGATTCGGTGTCAGGAAAAAGAAAAGGCTCTAAAAACACTGTGTATCGGCGTTGCTGGTGAGAATAAGGTTCGTTTTGCTTGCCTCATTTGTGATCGGGGTCGCGCTGTGGGTTACGGAGGTGGGGGAGCCATCTTCGGGGAGAAAAACCTTAAAGCTATAGCGATACGTGGTACACAGTCAGTGGCAGTTGCCCATCCGAAACAATTCATGAAGGAGCTTGAACATTTTAATAAGAAGATCGTCGCTAACAGTCGGTTTGTTGCAACTCATCGCCGTGGTGGAACCCTTTCAGCCTATTTGCAGGCCGGTGAAAACAGGCCCCATGCGGTCCGCAATATGAGTCGCTCTTTCTGGCCCGATGCCTGCATATCTAAAGTGTCCCGCCAGAAAATAGATGAACGTTTCATGATCAGACGTCAATCCTGTTTTGCCTGCCCGGTATACTGCAGTGCCATCTATGAGGTCAAGGGACTCAAGTGTGAGGGCTTTCAGGCCAATGCCTGGCGAGCTTTCGCTTCCAATCTGGACATCACCGATGCGAAAGCTATCATGCATTTACACGCTCTGACCAATCTGCATGGTTTGGATGGTGACCATACTTCATCCGTCATGGCCTGGTCAGTGGAATGTTATCAAAATGGGATTCTTAGCGATAAGGATACCGACGGTCTGAAATTGGAATGGGGAGACGGTGAAACCATGGTGCGGCTTTTAGAAAGTATCGTTCATAGGGTTGGTTTCGGTGATATTCTTGCCCGGGGACTTTATGAGGCCTGTCGTATAGTTGGACAAGGCTCTGAGAAATATGCGCTTTTATCCAAAAAAAATGCACTCATGGAGGCATCCATGAGCTCTCATAAGGCATGGGCTTTGGGCATCATCACCAGTACCCGAGGCGGTAGTCATCTAAGAGGTGCACCTGCGGTTGAAGCTCAGAAAATAGCACCGGCATTGAGCCGTCAGCTTTACGACATAGAGGATATTCAAGATCCTTGTGCATATGCAGATAAGGCCAAGCTGGTTATCTGGCATGAAAAGTATAAGGGTGTCATCGATATGATGGGGCTGTGTTACCTCGCTAGCATGTGGATGGATGTCAGTCTGTATCAACCCGATACAGTTGCAAGTTTTTATAATTGTATAACGGGAGAGGACACATCGGGCGAAGATCTCATGACCGCCGGAGACCGACTTCAAAATCTGGAAACCCTGTTTAACATCCTGCATGCCGGTTTTGATCGTTCCGATTTCAGACCGCCGGAAAAACTAACTAGTATAGCGGTTGAGAGGGGGAATTTTAAGGGGCAGAAGCTTTCTCTACCGCAATGGGAAAGAATGTTGGACGATTACTTCAATACCCGAAGATGGGATAAGGAGACTGGGTGGCCCTGTCTGTCCGTCATTGAGGATCTTGGCTTGACAGATGCGGCACAAATTTTAGAAAAAAATGGTCTGAGACTGAAAGACCAACGGGAGTCAGCCACCCAAGACCTCCGAGGTATGGACCCATGTCAATAAACACATCATCAGAGAATTCGGAAAATTTAATTGTGAATAAGGCACTCTGTACAGGCTGTCGTATCTGTGAACTGACATGTTCCTTTCATTTCCACCAGGTTTTCAACCCTGAGCTTGCCTGTATCAGAATTTTTTTTAAGGATGATGGTCAGCTGGATATCCGAGTGTCTTCGAACTGCAGCTGCCACGATCCGGCTCCTTGCGTCATGGCCTGTCCGGTTGAAGCTCTGAGGCTTAACCGGAAAGCAACTTAATGAAAAGGAATCAAGACTTGAAAATTATTTGAATGTCAGCACTCGGATTCATCGCTGCTGAAATGTGACATAAATATTTATCACGATCAATTAAGGAGAATAAAAATGAAAAAAGTAACATGGTTATCTTTGGCAACTCTATTGTTTTTTAGTTTACCTGTTCTTCCCTGTATGGCCAAGACCACTTGGAATGCAAATGTGGCCTGGCCACCCAACAACCATCACAGTATCGGCATGGTCCAATTTTCAGAAAAAATAAAAACCCTTACAAATGGTGAATTGGACATAGTCGTCCAATGCGGGGGGGCTTTGGGTTATAAAGGCCCTGAACTTCTTAAGGTCGTTAGAGATGGTCTGGTACCTATATCTGATATTTTTATCGGCGGCGTTGCCGGCGAAGCTAAAATTTTTCAGGTTACAACCCTGCCTTTTCTCATTCAGAACATGTCCGAGGCTAAACTCTTAAGCGAAATCGCACGCCCCTATTTTGACAAGACCGCAACTAAATGGAAGCAAAAAATTCTCTATATCGCTCCCTGGCCCAGCACTGGATTGTGGACGATGAAAGAGGTGCAGTCCGCCGCGGATATGAAGGGACTTAAAATTCGTACGTATGATAAAAATTGTGCCATGGTGGTAGACGCTGCCCAGGCCACGCCGTATGCTCTTCCTTTTAGTGAAGTCTATTCTTCCTTGGCTACAGGACTTATCAATTCGGTAATCACTTCTACTTCTACCGCAGTGGACGGTAAGTTTTGGGAAGTGCTTAAATACTACCAGAGGCTTAATATGACCGTAGCCACAAACATGGTTACGGTCAATCTGCGGAAGTTCAATAAGCTGGATAAGAAGACCCAACAGATCTTGATCGATACGGGCAAAGAAATGGAAAAGATCATGTGGAAACGAGTGGCCGAGCTTGATAAGGAAAAAGAGGCGGTCTGCAACGGGAAAGGGATCAAAAGCGTTCCCGTAAGCCAGGCATTTTTAGCTGAATTGAGTAAACTTTCAGACGGTATCCATCAAGAATGGAAGAAAAATGCGCCTGCGGATGCCATAAAAATTTACAATGCTTTTTTACAAAAAGTTGGCCGTTGAGCCATCATCGATAGAGTCGGTAAGAAATCTTTGATTTATAACATATGAGGAATCATGATAAAAAAAATAGTGACCTGGTGTGACCGTATGGCTGATTGGGGAGGATACCTTTCCGGCCTGATCATCTGTCTGGGTCTATGCCTGACTTTGGCCGAAATTGTCCAGCGAAGCTTTTTTGATCGGACACTGTATGTGGCTGAGGAATATTGCGGTTATTTCATGTGCGCTCTCACGTTCTCAGCCTTGGCCTATACACTGAAAGAAAGAGCTCATATTCGGATGACGTTTTTGCATAAAGTAGTAATCGGACGTCCGCGCTTGATTTTGGACACAGTTTGCTACGCCATCGGGTTTCTATTTTGTTTGTATCTGTCTTACTTTAACTTTATGTTTTTCTGGGATTCGGTCCTCGTCGGATCTCAGTCCATCCAGATTTCAGAGACGTATCTGGCCATTCCCCAATTTTTTCTTGCCCTGGGGGCTCTCATGTTGACGCTCCAGTTTCTGGGCGAATTCCTTAGGAGCATACTAATGATCAAAGGGGCCATTAACTCCAGTGAATTCATTACCGAGCAAGATAATTTAGGACGATAGATAACACTTGAGAAATGCCAGAAGCCAGCAAAAAAACAAAATGCTTAAAGGAAATTGGAAGACTAAATGGAATTAGCTAACATATGGTTGACATTGATTGTACTTCTGGTGTTATTATTAGGAAGCTCTTTGTGGATTGGTATTTCACTTTTTCTGGTGGGTCTGGGAGGGTTCCTTTTTTTTCTCGACGTCCCTGCCGGTATTATTTTGGCCAATATTACCTGGAATAGTACCAGCGGTTCGGCCATGATGGCCCTTCCTTTGTTTGTGTGGATGGGTGAAATACTTTTTCGAAGCAAGATCTCCCAGAATCTTTTTGACGGTCTGGCTCCTTGGATGGACGCTATCCCTGGTCGTTTGATCCATGTCAACGTTTTTGCCTGTACTTTTTTTGCAGCGGTTAGCGGATCTTCGGCTGCCACCACCGCTACCGTGGGTAAAATTACCATACCTGAGCTGTATAAGCGCGGATATGACAAGGATCTTTCTATTGGATCACTGGCTGGCGCGGGTACGCTGGGTTTTTTGATCCCCCCCAGCATGATGATGCTGGTATACGGTATAATTGCCGACGTCAGTATCGGCAAGCTTTTTATCGGCGGTGTCCTGCCCGGCGTTCTCATTGTATCTTTGTTCACCGGATATATTATGATTCGATGCGTCATAAACCCCAATCTTGCCCCTGCCGGGCAAGAGAAAAGTACCTGGGCGAATCGCCTGCGGTCCTTTCCTGATATTTTTCCAGTCGCTGTTTTAGTGGTGGTGGTCCTCGGAAGCATCTATGCCGGTTGGGCCACCCCTACCGAAGCCGGTGCCGTAGGTGTGGCCGGAGCCCTGTTTTTTGCAGCAGTTACCGGAAGCCTAACCCGCCATGTTTTCAAAATCAGCCTTTTGGGGTCTGTGAAAACAACTTGCATGATCATGATGATCGTTATGGGCGCCACCTATCTATCGGTAGCTGTTGGGTATCTGGGGCTTACCAGACAACTGAGTCTATTTGTCGCGTCTTTGGGATTGACGCCCTATGCACTAATATTAATTCTTTCGATCACCTATGTAGGATTGGGATGTCTCTTGGACGGATTTTCCATGATCGTCATGACCTCTCCTATTGTCCTGCCTCTGGTTAAGGATGCCGGGTTTGATCCTGTCTGGTTCGGTGTATATCTGATATTGATGATTGAACTGGCCTTAATAACCCCTCCGGTGGGGTTTAACCTTTTTGTAATAACCAGTTTGAACAACGACGAAATTTTTAAGATTGCTAAGGCCGCACTACCGTTTTTCCTTCTGTTGTGCACGGCCACGATTCTCATAACTTTCTTTCCGGAAATCGTGTTGTATTTGCCGGCGCAGATCAAGTAACCCTTATACCTTGTATTAAAAATATAATTCCCTTCTTATCTTTTAGCATGCCATTAAGTCTTAAAATTGGGGAAAACACTAAAATGAAATAATAAACTGAAAAGGAGTATTATATGCGCATTGATTTGAATTGTGACATGGGAGAAAGCTTTGGTAACTATACGATAGGCTTGGATGATGAGGTTATCAAGCATATTACTTCGGCTAATATTGCCTGTGGTTGGCATGCCGGTGATCCTTTGGTCATGAACCATACTGTTGCCATCGCTAAACAACATAATGTGGGTTGTGGTGCTCATCCCGGCTTTCCTGACTTACTTGGTTTCGGCCGAAGAAATATGGATTGTACGCCGGATGAAATTAAAAACTATATTATCTATCAGGTTGGCGCTTTAAAAGCGTTTTGTGGTATGCATAAAGTGGAAATGACACATGTTAAACCTCATGGGAATCTCTACTTAACAGCAGTTCAAGATGAAAATATCGCACAGGCAGTAGCCGAGGCTATTGTTAGTGTAGACCAGGATTTATGGTATGTAGCCCTTGCCGGAGACATGGGAGAACGGATGAGGAAGGTTGGAGAGCGCGTGGGACTTCGCGTGGTATACGAGGCATTTCCAGATAGAGCTTATACTCCTGACGGTAACTTGCTTTCACGTCGTCAACCCGGAGCATTAATTAAGGATCCTCAAGAAGTCGTAGAACGGACTTTATTAATGGCTAAGGAACGAAAAATTGTAGCAACTGATGGTTCAACTATTGAGATAGATGTGGAATCTTTATGCGTCCATGGTGATAACCCTTCTGCTGTAGATTTGGTAAAAGGCATTAAAAAGGGCATGGAAGAAGAGGGTGTTGAAGTAAAACCAATGCGAGCTGTTTAAACACAATTTCTAACTTTATTGTTTATTAGCCTCATTCCATACATAATTTATGGAGACAAGATATGGAACAAATTTTTAAAACGCCTAGGATGCGTCTCATGGGTGATTCCGGTTTGTTATTTGAATTCGGTGATGTCATTGCTCCGGAAATTAACCAGAAAGTAAGACTGATCACCAAGGCCTTGGAGCAACAAATGCCCCCTGGTGTCAATGAAGTCATGCCGACTTATCGCTCTATATTGATGATTTATGATCCCATCAAAACCAACCCGAAAACCTTGGCCCGGCATCTTGATGATTTGAAAAATCAACTTGAAGGGTTGAAACTGAGTCTTCCAAGAACAGTTGAAATTCCTGTTTGCTATGGCGGCGAGTATGGCCCTGAGCTTCCATTTATAGCTGAGCATACCGGACTTAATGAAAAAGAAATTATAAAAATCCATTCAGATCCTGAGTACCAAATATTTATGATTGGCTTCACACCAGGGTTTCCATTTCTAGGTGGTATGGATGAACGATTGACCACCCCCAGACTAAAAACACCCAGAACTCAGGTACCTGCCGGTTCTGTCGGTATTGCCAACAACCAAACCGGTATGTATCCAGTGGACTCTCCGGGAGGATGGCAGCTAATTGGCCGGACGCCACTCAGGCTATTTTCACCTGAGAATAAAAATCCCTTTTTATATGCAGCTGGAGACAGAATTCGTTTTAAACCCATTGACCAAGCAGAGTTTGACCAAATTAATCAAAAAAAATAATATTGCAGAAAGGAGAGTCATGAAAGCGTTTAAAGTTATTAAGCCGGGAGCTCAAACCACTGTTCAAGATCCTGGTCGAAACCGATACTTACAGTTTGGTATTCCTGTGTGTGGGGCGCTGGACAAATTTTCTGCTGAAATTGCCAATTATCTGGTGGGAAATAATAAGCAGGCAGCCGTGTTGGAAATGACATTTATGGGTCCTGAACTTGAAGTGTTTAGTCAAATGGAAGTAGCCATAACAGGAGCTGATATGTCGATTAAAGTCAATGGCAATGAAATGCCAGCATGGCAAACCATTGCACTGTTTCCAGGAGATGTCTTGCAAGTATCTACTGTTAAGGCCGGATTCAGGGGGTATCTGGCCGTTACCGGTGGTGTTGACGTACCAGAAATTATGGGTTCCCGTTCCACATATGTGGGAGGAAATTTTGGCGGCCTGAAAGGTCGTCCCTTAAAAGCCGGTGATGTATTAGATCGTTTGGAAAAAAGTCTTTTGGGGCAGATCAGGAAACTGCCGGTTGAAGATCAGCCGACTCTTTCTACAAGTGTCACCTTACGAGCCGTACCCGGACCCCAAGATGATTTTTTTGATCAAGGCCTTGACATATTGTTTAAAACCCCCTTTACAGTAAGTGACAAAGCGGATCGTATGGGGTGCCGTCTTGAAGGTTCGGCTGTGAAGCTCAAACCCAATGTGCCCCAAAGCATCATTTCAGAGCCTATTTTACCGGGTGCCATACAAGTTCCGCCTGATTTCCAGCCCATCATAGTCCTCGTGGAAATGACTGTTGGCGGTTATGCAAAACCCGCTACGGTCATAGGTCCGGATCTCTCTTTGGTCGCTCAGATCAAATCAGGCGATACGGTTAATTTTCAAAAAATTGACCTATCCGAAGCGCATCGAATATGTAAAGAAGCAAAAGATAAAATGGCCCGTATCAAATCGCAAATGGCCGTTTAAATAATTATTAAGAAAATAAAACAGCAATATTTGATATCAAGGGTTTTCAATTAAGACTGAAAACCCTTTTTGTTGGAGGATTTGTATCGGAATAAAATCTGCTACAAAAAAATATTTTGCATCTTCTGGAGGTCCCCTCTAAATTTTTTTTAGAATACAGGGTCGTTACTATCTATGAGGAGTGTGGGCTGGGTTTTTTTTTGGCCATGTTTAAAAGCTGTTCCACCGTGATGCTGTCCAGGCAGTTAAACATGGCATTGGATGCCTCAATCCAGACCTACTGGGACAGGCAGTCCCCGGCCTTGTTACAGACCCCGCAGGATTTTTTTTGATCTTCGGCACAATCGGTGATGTGGATCTTGCCTTCCAGGGTACGGGCAATCATACCGATGGTGATCTCTCCGGGGGGGGGCGTGTGCCTACGGTAGGCCTGCGGGATTTAATTTTTTGAGAATGATATTATCGTTTCCAAACGTAATTATATAGGAGGAACCGATGAGTTCAGCACGTACAGCCACAGAAGCTTCAGCATTGGAAGAGGTCAAGCAGCAATCTAAAATCTGGCGTAAAACAAAAACCGGCAGAGAACGTATTCCGGCTTCATTATGGCAAGCAGCTGCAGAAGTCTTTTAAATTGGGGGCCATAGATAGATAGGAAGACGCTTTTTGTTAATAGAAGTATGAAATAGATTCCAAAAGCTGAAATATGTATCCAGTCGGGA
>Ga0307987_1001646_pt1 | contig 12175 bp, 6 predicted proteins | sample EllFjometagen181_FD_203157 | JGI IMG/M metagenome (GOLD analysis project Ga0307987, IMG submission 203157) | Marine microbial communities from Ellis Fjord, Antarctic Ocean - #181 | ecosystem: Environmental > Aquatic > Marine > Unclassified | place: Southern Ocean | collected 2014-10-08 | reverse complement strand
GTTGGGGTAGATGTGTGGAATTTTAGACCAGTTCGTATAGATGAAGTTCATAGACTGTATCAAAAAATTAGAAAGGAGGAAAAATGAAAATGTTTTCAGATTGTAGTTCGACATGTAATAAATGTTATTCTTATTTCGTCGGTGGATGTTTAGCTGGGCACGGAGATGATGATTTCAATGCAATGACGCTTGAAAAAGCGAAAAGAGCTTTAATAAAAAATCAGATAGACAAATGTCATAAAAAAGAATTATTTACACTCTTTCCAGAACTGGAAAATGATGATATCGAATGAGAAATTATACACAATTTTTCTCAGATTTCTTGAATTATTATGGAGACTATAAATGAAAAAAGAAAATTTAGACAAAATGTATTTAGATTATTCTAAAAAATTAGATAAAGCTGGTGAAAAAATATTAGCTAAATTCTATAGAAATGTAGCAAATATACCTAAAGATGCAATATATAAAATTAGAAAAGATAGACCTAATTGGTTAAAAAAAGAGAGCGTTTAAGCTCTCCTTTTATATAGCCTATTTCCGAAAGGGAGTAGGCATTTTTTTTTAATTACGACCGGGATATAGGGGCTGGTACCCCTCTAGTCGGCTCTTTTCTTGCATGAGTTTGTCCAGTGGTATTCCAGTTGTTTTCTCCACAATACGTCGTGGCTTCTTAGCTGTACCATAAATATCTCTACCTATTCTACCAAATGGAAACATTGTCCACACATGATAATCTGCATATCGTTTAAAGTCATTCTTAATAAGTGCACCTAACGTTGGGCCCACCATTCTTAATGCAGGTGGCGTTGTCATTTGTAAGGGCGCTGTCATCCCCGGATACACACCAAAGAAAGCCCTGTCTCTCTCAGCTTCATCACCAAATAATAAGTCTGCCCAGTCTTGTAACCAAGAATAAGGTGTTGGTAATGTGGAATCAAAGATTGAATATGCAAACACATTAGCAAATCCAATCATCATTAGGTCGGCAGTAGCCATACGTTTATATCTATCAAATTCCTGAGTACCTTCTCTCCACCCCATGATGTGAGCCTTTCTAATTGTTTCATTTCTAAATTGAACAGATTTCCAAGCCCATTGCTGGAAACGAGTCATAACTTTACCTAAAGCAGTAGTGGAAAACAAAGGTTTAAAAGGAGCGTCATAAAGAAACTGTGTTGCCTCTACACCCTTTTCAGCCATACGAACAAGATAGGGATTGTTCTTTGGGTCCTTCACGACGCCACCAAAGTTTTCTAATGCTTGTAGATAGTGTGCTATAAATGAATCTCTACGAAGAGTTCTCTCTGCTCGTTGCATAAACCAAGCAGCTTTACTCATTCCAGTTTCGAGAATCTTATGTTTTTTCATGATTTGCTTTACTGTAATATTTTTCATATTAGGGTCTTGACGTAACTTACCAATAATCTCTTTACCAAATCGCTGCATCTTCGCGCTCTTGAATTTAGGATTCACATGTAGCTCATGCATCATCCATTGTTCATATACACCGATCTCACGTACCCAATCATAAACCTTATCCATACTATCAAAATTTCTATCAATAGTATTTTGTAGGAAAGATAAATTTCTTGCATTTCTGAAATGTTTGAATCCAGTATTAATGATAGTTAAAGTTGTACCACCAAGTAGATTATTCATAGATGCTTTTGGGTGAGCAAGTAATGTAGCTGTTTGATATTGAGCTTCATAATTTGACCACCTCATAACTTGTTGAGGACTAATTTTTTCTAACTCTCTATATTCAGCGGGTAATTTACTTTTCTTCAAACCTAATTTTTTACCCATTCTATCTATCGTATTCGCTACATTATTATCTGACCAAGCATTTAATATACTATGTTTAAGTTTAGAGCTCGGGTCATCAACCATATATTGTGGTATAACTGCTGGGTTACCAAGGCCAGCTTGTACATATAATTTAAGATGATTTACCCATGCATTCCTTATATCAGGAGCCCAATTTTTAGCTGGGCCACTTACAAACTTGTTAAGAGCCCACCTAGATGCAACTTGTGACATTTGCTTATAATGATTTCCTATAATCTCAGTAACATATCCCTCATATGCTTCCGGCTCTAAAGACCAACCGGGCATATCAAACTCTCTTGTCATCATATTACCAATCTTAGAGTTCATATTCAGCCATTTAATTGTAGATTCTGAACGTTGCTTCTGTTGTACTCTTGACATCATTGCAGTATCAATAGCATCTTCGCCTAACTCATTATACATAAGTTTCATATCCGGTATATCCCCAGTGAGGCGTTTAAATACGCGCATGATTTTATTAGCAGCTTCAATCTTTTCTGGTTTAGTTTTAGCATTTCCAATTAAATTTTTAATGAGTTTATCTTTTTCAATAGATGCTGTCTTGATATCGAAATCACGATGCATCCAATACTTTTCAAAACGCATAGCGTCTACATGTTTAACTTCCTTAAGATTTATGGCTTCCCTTAGTTGTTTCAATGTTTTAATATTATCTGGATTGTGAGCTATTAATTGATCAAGTCTTTGTAACATTGATGATTTAGTTACAAGAGAACCACCTACAGCTCCTAGCTCTAATGGTATTGGTTTATTCATTCTAACCCTATCACTCATATATTTTAAGAATGATTTAGTTTTACCTATATCTTTCATTGTTAGGTTCAATACAGGCGATGTCCCATCACCATGATGTCTCAAGAATCCTCTTTTATCTCTAAATGTAAACTCATTTAAAAATTTAGGATCGCCCTCAAGCCACGCATAATTTTTTTCAACACCTTCAGCATATATCTTGTTAATGTTACTAACTATTTCTTTCCCAGTTAATTCCTTTGTTCCTTCAGCTGTATATACGGTAAATTTTTTGTTCTTCAAATTACGCCAATCATGAGCAGTTTTAACTTCATGTTCTCTCATTTGATACATTGCAATCTTTTTATTTAATTCAACCAAATGTGGATACCTAGCTTGAAGGTCTCCAATATCGTATCGTTCAGAAGTGGCAATTCTATGTAAATCTAATCCTTCCTTTAATCCACCAACATAAGGAGATAATTTTTTTCTATGTTCAGCAAGATATTCCTCAGTGGCACGAGTTTTATGTTTATCAAATTGATAAAACCATTCTTGCATCTGTCCAATCACATGAGTAGGTTTCTTACTTTCGCCAATCATTATACCATATGGCGTCTTGTATGCGATATCTTCTGACATTAGAGTAAAACCCTCAGTCATCAATTCTCTGTTCACACGTTCAGGGAATAACACATGATACCATCTTGAATATTCAATACCATTCCTATCAGATTTACGAAATTTGTTTGCAAGGAAATGTTTGCGCATATCATCAAAAGTTCGATTAACAACCCTCCAGTCCTCATATACCATAGAGTTTAAACTTTTACCAGTCATGCTAATGAATACTTCTGACATGTCTTTTTTCCAATCAGTACCCTTACTATTAGCCCACTCCATATTCTCTTTTACTTTAGTAAAAATTTCCCTACCAACTTTGTCTGTAAGTTTACCAACATTAAGCCCAAGAAAGGGCATTGTATCTCTCAAAAATTGTTGTTGCTTTTCATCATAATCATAATATTCAGCTGAATCAGCAAGTGAAACTTTCCCTTCTTTATCTATTAATCTATGTATTGATTTATTTGATTCTTCTATTCTAGTTATTTCTGTTGGCTCTAATTTAGTTTTCTTACTTACTTCTATAAACTGCTTATTATATATATCTTGGTATTCTTCTAAGACTCTATCGTCTGTGTTACCAAGAGACCATGCAAGCTTAGATAATTTAGTATCAACACCTTTGTTAAATTCATAATTAAGATAATTTTTTTCTTGTTTAAGTTTAAGTAGTCTTCGTATACCTTCTTCTTTTGTCTCTCCCTTGATAAACCTATATTTATGTTTAATATAACGCATTTGCTTAGCAAGTGCATCTCTACTTAAAATCTTCTTATTCTTAACACCTTCTGGTGTCTTCTGATTTAACGTGAATTCACTACCACGATTATATGTACCAACCATGAGGGCATCAAACAACCTTTTCCCTTCTGGAGATAATTTATTCTTAAATATACCTGATTTTTTCTCTAATTCAATAAGGTTATAATATTTCTTATTTTCTGGTTCAGAAAACATGAATTCATCTGGATTAGCATTACGGCCAGTTTGTCTCTTGTTATTTAACCAGCTACGTAATCTTAACTCTTCAACTGCTTTATGTATATGCATGTATTGTTCTTTCCAATGTCTTCCAGAAGCATCTTTAAAAGCATTAATAACTTTTGGATACATCATCACACTAGCAGAGTCAGCTAAGAACCTAACTACAGAGTCTTCACCTAAGTCAATCAAGTTCACTAAAGCTTTCTTACGCCATGCCTTATTAGATTTTTTACCAGCATATCCATATTCTCCCGAAATATGAGGAAACTTATTAAAGAAATTATATAGGGGCATATTCTCTTGACTAGAGTTCCATATCTTACTAAATATTTCTGGATCCCACATATTATATTGTTTATTAATATCAGCCTTTTCAAAGAACTTCTTAAGAAATTTCCCTTCATAATCTAAAGAAGAACGATTTAAAAGATTTTTAGTCCATGAATATTCTTTACTTTGTACCATTTTGCTGAAATCAGCAATACGTTGCATTACAAAATTACTATCTACTTTATCTAATATTGATAAATTAAACTTCTTCCCACTTAATTCTCTTGCTAGTTTTGGTAAGAATGTATTAGCTTCTTTGTTTGATATGTCGCCAGAATCCATTAATATTTCATATATTTCATTAGATGAATATGGTCTACCTGTAAGGTTATCCCGTCCATATAATGCTGAATTTGTTTTTTGTATAAAATCAACTATCCCCGTACGTCTTTGGTCACGTGTAGTTTTTACATTCTTAGCTTCTATATATTTATTACCAACCTTAGTTGTAACCTTCATTTCAAATGCTGTATTAAATAGTTTTTCAAAGAACACTTCGCGTCCCTTTAGTCCAGCTTCATCCATTGGGTCAGAGCCAAGTGCAATCTGGGCACGGGACATCTGCTGGAATCTCTTGCGAGCTGTTGGAGAATCTTTAGGAGTTATAATAGTATATAATTTTCTTATTCTTTTACCATTATCATCTTTCTCCCACCAAGTACTTATGGACATCTTGTTATCACGTGCCATTAGGTTAGCATACGCACTGTTTAAGACAGCTTTAGATACAACAGCTGGTCCAAGTATCAAACGACCACCTGAAGCCCCCTCTGAGGCCGCCATGCGTCTCATTGGGTCAAAACGCATACTAGGGTTCTTAAGATATTCCATATATTTAGGGTCAGTAACAGCAAGTTGTGAATGGTAAGTGGTACCTGTTTCGGGGTCTATTGCGGACTTGTTATGTAATTGTTTATTTGTTTTTTGATTAATAAATTCTTCACCTTGTTCAGCATATAAGTCTTTCCATGATTTTCTAAATCCATCATTAGCATCATTTCCTGAACCAGTTTCACCTCGCCCACCAAAGAACACAAACGATGTATCACCATCTAAATCTGCACCACCAAGTAATTCCATCTTATTAGGGTGTAATAAAACACCACTACCACGTAATCCAGTAAATCCACCAAATTTCAATACTTGCGCACCAGACATTGAATCCATAGGTACTCGCATAGCAACACTTCTAAAAAATTCTTTTGTTGTTTCTTGCATGTGTTCGTACTTGCCATCTACGTAGTTATCCCATACATTCCCTAACTTCATTTTTTCGCCCTGAAATGAAACGATCCTATTCCTATCTCCTTCGTACATAAAAAACAAATTATCGCCCCTTACATTACCATATAATCTATTCAAGGTACTACCCTTCTTTACAATTTTTCTATTAAGATTATATGTTTCTCCATAAGGGCTATCTCTATCTTGTAATTCCCATTGATAAGAACGCATTCTTAGCTTCATGCCATTGCCAACATTAACACGAGTAGCTCTATTAACAACAAAATTTCTAAGTGTTTGGTCTATAAATTTCTTTGGGTATTTATGATATAATACAGCCATTGTTCCTTTATCAAACTTAAGATGTCGTTGTAATGCAGTAGCATACTCAGCGTGTTCGTGTATCATTTGTGAGTGTTCTTTTTTTGTTATCTCTCCAGAGTCAATTAAATTAGATAAGAATTCACTATTAACGTCAGCTATTTTCAGGATAGCTTTAGATGCAAAGTCTTCAGCACCGGGCTTATTTATTAGCTCAAATAGTTCAGTAATACCTATATTCTCTATATTTTTTAATATATCTTTTTGCATATCAGTATCTGTTAAATTATCAGCATATTTTTTTGCTAACTTATTAGTTTCAAGTTTACCTTTTATACTACCACGTACAAGAGTATTCATCATATCGCTTATTGTATCAGAATATCTAGTAATAGCTTCTGGGTTACCTTCTGAGCCAAACATATAAGGCGACAGGTTAGTAAACATCTGTTTAGGTAGTTTGGTATTAGAATTCGTTTTAATATCCATACGCTCCGTTAAAATGCCCCTGATATCATCTGCCATAATATTAAACATATTGTCTGATGTCATTTCTATTACACCATTCTTGAATGTAACATCTGACAATTCACGAAGTCCACGTTGTTTTGCGGAAGATTCAGGTAAAAGAAAGTGAATACCTTTTTTCTTCATCTCAGCTGACAACCTAGGACCAGCTTCTTCAAACATATGCTTACCTAAGAGTGCCCCCATATCACCATCTTTACTAACTATAAAATTTTTATTTGTTCTTCCACCAACGTCCATACCAAAGCTACGATTAACCTTATCTATTACATCCCCACGAACAAGAGTAGACCCATCTGTGTGTTGTGGCATATCAGTTGCGTTTGTATCATTATTAACTAATTCTTTATTTAAATATTTTTCCCTAAATATGGCAGCCTTAAATCCAAGTTTATTGTCTTGTGTTTTAAATGTTCCATCTATATTAGAAAGTTCTCTTTGCTCTGGAGCATATCCAGATGTGAACCATATTTGTGAACGTTTATTATAAGAAATTGCATCACTAACATAATCATGCACATAGTCTCCATTAGCATCAACACGGAACATTTCCTGTATACTAGACATCTTTGGAAGTAATCCATTACGTGCAGTTTCGTAGAATGCATTTGATAATACCATTTTCCTATAGGATAATAATGGATTAGTAAGTGTTTTGCCATAATCAGATTGAGTAAAAAACTTTTCTGATTTCAATATGTCTCCAGCACTATAGCCCTTAGTTTTAGTAATTGCACGTTTATATTTTGCATATAAAGTATTAACATGACCAATACCAGAATTTGCTACAGCTGGATGATATGATACATAAAATTGTTTTTGATTATCGCCCTTACCGCCCATATAATAGTAACCTTTATCATCCATTTGTCTTATAATAGAGCCAATAAATTTCTTCCACTTCCCATTTTTGTTCTCTGGGTCAGCACGTTTATAGGCTTCTTTCTTGTCCATTAGGGTGATATCTTCAAGCCCACCAGTCTTAGCGTCTTGAGTAATATTATCTATTATATAATATGCTGGACGTTTGTTAGCTGGTTTTGCACCAGTTTCTCTTATTGTTTCATTTAAGAATACATCATCAATAACCTTACGTGATTCATAAAGGTTCTTCTCGTTGCCAGCATTAGATATTGCTTCTCCTCTTCTCTTGAAGTCTACTGTTAAGCCATCTTCATCAATAACAATCATTGCAACTGGAGTGTGTCTGTTTTGTTGAGCCATTAATCCATTGCGCATCCACAAATCTTTATGTTTTGTTTCTATATTTGGGAGTTCAAAATTAGTTTTTAACCAATCAATCATGCGATATGCATTATTGTCCTTAGCATAAACTTCAGTAATATCATTCCAATGCGCTTGAACCTTTACGGCTGTTTCCATTAATCCAGTATATGTTTTTGCTGGGTCACCTTTAACTTCGTATACATGTTTTAAATTAGATTGAGTATATCCCTTAATTGATTGTGATAATGTTTTAAGAACATCCATATTTAAATCCATGTCTTCATACATGGCCACTTGGGATGATTTATTATTAGTTTCTGCTCTCCTTGCAGATGCGGCTTCTTCTGATAGAATTTGCCCTTGATTGTTTAATAATTTTGTTTCATAATCTTTAAATTTTGATAATCTAGCTTCAACATCCTCTGGCTTAACTCCAATCATTTTAGCTATTTCATTAGTTAATTGTTTAGATTGAGAACCTTTATATTTTATCCATGCCGTGTCTATAATACGTTTAGCTTTCTCAGAAACCCTATTATATTTTTCGATGGCCGCTGGTTCCACCTGAGTCTTACGTGCTTCATTTAATACCTGACCAGCAGCACTCTCAGCAGCACTCTTAGAATGCCACCCAAACCAACCACCAAGTAAATATTCATATACTTGTTCAGGAGTTGAATCTCCACGCATTGTAGAGGGTAATCCCATATATGCAGAACTAGCAAGACCACGTAGGGTTTTGTTTCCTGTTGGATCCCCAATATTAATCATGTTACCTATAGCACCAAAAGCAGCACCAGTTTGTGCACCGCCAACAAATCCCTTCATCATTTCATCAACGCCACCTTGCCAACTTGAAACAGCGGAAGCTGTACCTAAATGGAATGAATGTTTTGCTATAGATGATATTAATTCTTTAGATAAGAATGATTTAGCAGCACCAGCAGCAGCAGCTTTACCAATCGCACCTTTACCTATAAAATTAGTAACTAGCTTACCAGCTTTCTTTGTAAGATAGTTAGCAGCAACCATAGGTACAGAACGGCCTTTCATCATTTTAGCAGCACTAGCTATTGGACCTAATGTTTTTACTGGGAAATATGGTACAAAGCCAACGAAACCAGCAAGCGACCCAACATTCCTAGCAATACGTTCCCATTTATTATCAGGAACTTCACCTACTTGTAGGGTTGTAAAACCAGAAACATATCCCTCACCTAATTGCCTAACAAGATTCTTAATTTTAACATTATGAATATCCTCATCTTCAGCGAAAGGAACATTATAATATTGAGCATGTTCCTTTAGATATTCTAATTGTTCATTAGAAAATTGTCGTGGGTTCCCTTGATATGTACTAATGTATTGTTGTAGTTGTACTTGTGTTATTTTTGGTGTAAATTGTTGTTCTTGTTGTTGAGGGGCAACCCCATATTGAGATTGCACCCTATCATTATATAATCCTATCACTTACTACTCCTTATTGTTGAGGAAGGCCGGGCATTGGTGGCACCAACATCGACCTACGTCTTTGGGATTGATACTCCTCATAAGCTGTTTTACCACTCGTAGACTGTAGATATTTATAAATCTTAGCAGGTGGTAGTCCAAGTCTTATTAAATTATTAATAAGTGGTGATTGTTTGGGGAATCTAGCAATAAGATAATTAGCAGCTCCAGTACCGCCCTTATATACCCCACCAAGTGTTGTTTGGTCGAAATATTTTTTAAATTTAGATGGCTTTCTGGTAGCTGTTTTACCCCATTTTTTCAAGATATCTTCACTTGTAGTTAAGGCTTTTGCTTCTGATTTCAGATTTGCTACACCTATACTTGCATCTTTTGCATATTTTGTATTATATTTAGTAACAAATTTAGTAGCGCCTTCATCTGCTAATTCTTTTTCTAATTTTTTTAGAGTTATTGAGCTTTTCTTTAGTGCTTTATTACTGGATGTTATAAATTTTTTAACAGTTTTCTTTTGAATATTTTTAACGGCTTGTTCAACTGTTTTTTCATAACCCTTACGAACGGTACCCGCTTTAGTAAAGATAGATTTTGGGTCAACTACTTTAGATTTTTTAAGTAATTTAGTAGCTTCTTCTATTACTTCCTTACTACTTTTTTTAACTCCAGACATAGCTTTCTTCACACCTGCATTTTTTAATAAAGATGAGCCTTCCTTCAATGCATCTTCTCCAAACTTAAGTGCTTTACCTTTACCACCAGCCCTAGTTAATATATGTGCTGCTGATCCCGTAACTTTTTTACTTGCGGCTTTTGCTAGTCTATTAGCTGCTAATATATGCTTAGATCCAGTCTTTGCAAGACGACCACCTTTTGTAGCAGCCTTAATTGCCTTACCACCTAAATTAAAAACATTAAATGGTGTTAGCATTGATGCACCTAATCCAGTCCATTCACCAGCCCTAATGGCCTTCATTGCTGTTTCGTTACCTTCAAAACCACCAACCTTTGCCATCCACTTATTAGAAATAAGCCCTTGTGCGAAAAATTCATCAGCAAAACCAGCAGCTCCAAATTTAAGCTTCTGCATAGCAGTTAATTCGTCTTCTTGTCCAGAATCAATACGGCCCCTTGATGCATCAACATTATATTTATCAGCTAATGAGAAGATTTGTATCTGTTCTTCCTTAGAGAACTTATCTGGATTATTATTAAATTGAGCAACCATAGATAATGCCTTACGTCTGCTTTCGATTTCTTGCATTTGTTGTTGCTTTATCTGTCGCTCCTGTGCTTCTTCTATGCCACTAGGATACTTTCCTGTTACTCTCATCGGTCACTCCTTGCTCGGTTCTCTAAATATGTCTTAATTATTTGGTCTTGGTTATTTGTAATATTATACTTTTTATATAATGCATCTAGGTTTTTCTTTTCTTCCAAATTTCTTTTCTCTTCATCAAAATTCTTTCTAGAAAAAGGAATTTTTCCATTACTCATTGTAGAAGTCCACCAATTACTAGCCTCAGTTGACCATTCAGGTGACACACCGCTTGGTATCTTAGCATCATATAAACCATACTCATCAAGAGGTATATTTAGGTCACTTAACCTACCAGCAACGATAGCATTTATTGCACTAAGCATTTCTGTTTCATCATCACCTTTCCATTTAGTCCCCATAGCGCCAACAACTTTTCGATGTTCTTTTCCTAATTCATCGGTTTTACTCTTAATAAATTCTTTATTATAATTTTTCGACATCTCAGAGAATTTTAAGTTTCCTAAAAGGCTAGTTTTAGCTTCATCACTAAGATCACCAAGACCAAATATTTCGGAAATATCAACTTCATTATCTTCCCACATTGGGTCTTTAAATGATATACCATCGAGAAGCCCGGGAAGTTCCGCTAGGAAAGCCCCAGCATCTGTTTCAGCTTGGAGAGCATCTTTTTTCATTTCGAGTTCTTGTTGTTGTGGGTTGTCTGAGTCCCTTTCCCAACCAATTCTTGCGTCTGTTAATGCTTTGTTTGCAGCAATCTGTTTAACATTTTCTCCACCGGTAAATGTTTCACCTGCTTTTCGTTCGCCCGTAGTAAATTCTTGCCCCTTTTTTGTTTGTTCTCTCTGGAAGGCATAATCTTGGTTCTGCGCATTATTACGATTTCTATTTTCAGCAATCTGCATTAGATACTTACCTAATACTGATTCTTGCATTTGTGCTGGTTGGAATCCCATAATTACCCTCCAAATAAGCCAGACATAAAGTCTTGATTTTGGTTCTGCATAGCCCAACTGTTGCCTAAACTTGCTGCACCACCAAGTAGCCCTTGGAACATACTACTTTTATTGGAAGCGTTCTGTGACATCTGATTTGCTGCACCAGTTGCCCATTGTTGTTGTGTTCCCATGTTTGCTATATCGCCCTGCATACCTTGTCCTAAAAGACCCACGCCCATTTGCCCAGATTGGCCCATGGAAGCTAACCATTTTTTCTGTACATTATCATAAGCACTTGCGTTATATGCTTTTTCTCTTGCAGAATTACCTAACCCAAGCCCCATGCTAGCTTGTCTGCTACCAAGATTTGAGTTCATGGCCATGCTATCCATTGATTCACCTTGTATAGATTTTCGCCATCGTTGATTATATTGACTGTTCGGGTCGAACATTGACATCCCCAACCCTTTAGTCGCATCTGTATCAACGAGGTCGACGCCCTCTTGCATTCTATCACTTATATCGTTTGGATCAACATATCCAGTCAACCAATCAAACATTCCCATATATCCTCCTACGTTGTCTCAAGGACAGCAATTCGTGCTTCCAGTGCAGATATGTCTTCAAACATTTCAACCCTAGACCATCCGTTATCGCCCTTGCCTTC
>Ga0307987_1001645_pt1 | contig 12184 bp, 6 predicted proteins | sample EllFjometagen181_FD_203157 | JGI IMG/M metagenome (GOLD analysis project Ga0307987, IMG submission 203157) | Marine microbial communities from Ellis Fjord, Antarctic Ocean - #181 | ecosystem: Environmental > Aquatic > Marine > Unclassified | place: Southern Ocean | collected 2014-10-08 | reverse complement strand
GTCTCCTTCATGCCGATCCTGAACGCTCGCTTCTGATCCATTTCCCATCTTCCCAACGCGCCGACAACCCCGTGGTTGTCGGCGCGTTTCTTTTGGCCCCCTCGGGCCAGAGCTTGCGGCGACATCTTGTGTGAGGTCTTGGCACCATGACGCCAGGCCGGGAGCTCTTAGCCTGGAGTCCAGGAAGGGCGGAATGGGCGCCGGGGGCAATGCCCCCGTGACACCCCGGGAACCAGTCCCCCCGACCTTCGGGAGCGCCGCAGGCGCGAGACACGTCCCCAGCACCGCGCACCAAGAGACCGCGAATCGCCGCGTTGTACCACCGGCGCCAGCGGGCGGGCTGGCCTGGATTAACCCGTCCAGTGGCGTGTGCCCTGCATCGCGCTGCTTCCTGGTTCAAGTCGGTTGCCGGAGTTCCCACGACTCCCCGGACGTCCCCGTGCCCGATTAGGCGGATCTGCATCTCTCTCCGTTGCTCGGCCAGTCATTTGCGGAGCCCCCGCAAAGGGCGGGAGGGGAGGAAGACGCTGGTTGGAAGTCGGCGCACGCAGTAGCCCTGAGCCAGTGACTGCTGTCCCTCCAGGGGAACCACGCAAAGCCGCAAACGAGGTAGTCGCGTGCTCGATGAGCGCGCGATTCCTCTCGTCCCACGCCATGGCGCAGTCCCAACCGAGAGGGCGATGGTCCTGCTATGCAACGACTCCCCCGGATCGCAGGCTCATCGAGCCAGCGACTACTCGTCTGGGAGCTGTGACAGCATCGGATGGTGCGGCATGGCCCAGACTTGCCTCAAACGCGTAAGTAGGGCGCATGAAGCGGAGCCGGGGCGAAGCTTCAGGCTACTCGATGACTTCGGGCGTGGTCAGCTTGTCGTAGAACTCGACGTACTTGTCCGCATCCGGGGAGTTGCGCAGCGCGATGGCGGTACGGGGATGCTCGTTGAGCATGCCCGTGATCGCATAGGGAATGAGGTAGCCCCACTCGATCTCCTGGCGCAAGGGGACGAAGCGATCCTGAATGAGCTGCAGGATGGGGCGGACGTCGAACTTGGGGTTCTTCAGGAAGCTGAGCAGCAGTTCCAGGCAGCAGTTGCCCGCGCCACGCCCGATGCCGAAGACCGAGGCGTCGAGCATGTCGGCATTGTCGATGATTCCCTGGATGGTGTTGCCGAACGCCAACTGCCGGTTGTTGTGGCAATGCATGCCGATGGTCTTGCCAGGGAGCGCCTCGATGTACCTCTTGACGAGGAAGGTGATGTCCTCGCTGTACATGGAGCCGTAGGAATCCACCACGTAGACAATCGGGACCGCCGTTTCGGCCAACTGGGCCAGGGCTTCGTCGATGTCCTTCTCGAGGTTCGTGGAGACCGCCATGATGTTGACGGCGACTTCGTAGCCACGGTCCATGCATAGGTTGGCCAGGGCAATGGCCTTGTCAATGTCCTTGATGTAGGTGGCGACCCGGATCAAGTCGAAGGGCGAATCGCTGCAGGGAGCGATGTCTTCCTCCCGCACGCGACCGATGTCCACCATGCAGGAGAGCTTTGCGGTGCGCTCCACGCCATCGAGCACACGGTTCACGTCCTCGTCCCGACAGAAGCGCCAGACGCCATACTCGGGCGCGGGGTAGAGCTCAGGGGACGCCTTGTAGCCGATCTCCACATAGTCCACGCCGGCAGCGGCACAGGCAATGTATGTCTCACGGACCAGCTCGTCGGAGAACTGCCATTTGTTGATCAGGCCGCCATCGCGAATGGTGCAGTCCAGCACCTTGATTCCAGGTCGGTACATGGGGTCGGTTCCCTGTCTATGTCGCAGATTGTTCTGTACTGGTGTTTCGATGCAGCGAAACATACCCTGTCACACGCCGTCCCGCCAGTCCCCCCGGCGGGTCCCGTCCGGGTTGCTTCGCTGGGACCGGGGGATACCACCACCGCAGCCATCTACATGCGGCGAGGGCGCTTGGCGGAGGAATGAACGGTGCGAGAGAGCATGTCCATCTCCTCAAGGACGATTCCGGTGCCCTTGGCGACGGCCAGCAGAGGTTCGTCCGCTACGGCAACCGGCAAGCCTGTTTCCTCGGAGACGAGGCGGTCGAGACCGCGCAGGAGGGCGCCGCCACCAGCAAGCATGACCCCATGATCAATCAGGTCGGCAGACAGTTCCGGCGGACAGCGTTCCAGGCTCATGCGCACGGCCTCGACGATGCGGGTGACCGGCTCCATGAGGGCTTCGCGGATCTCTTCGCTGGTGATACTGACGGTCTTGGGCAAGCCCCCCATGAGGTCGCGGCCCTTGACGTCCCTGGTCAGCACCTCTTCGAGTTTGTAGGCGCTGCCAATATCGATCTTGATGTGCTCGGCCGTGCGCTCGCCGATGAGCAGACTGTAGGCGCGCTTGAGATACTGGACGATCGCCTGGTCCATGGCGTCGCCCCCGCTCTTGATGCTGCGCCATTCCACGATTCCAGCCAGGGAGATGATGGCGACTTCGGTGGTTCCGCCGCCGATATCCACGACCATATTTCCCGAGGGTTCCTGGACCTTGATACCCACGCCGATGGCCGCCGCCATGGGTTCCTCCACGAGATACACCTCACGCGCTCCTGCCCGGAGCGCGCTCTCCTTGACGGCGCGGGTCTCCACCTCGGTGATGCCGGAGGGAACGGCCACCAGCACGCGCGGGCGCATGATCTTGCGCTTGCCGTGGACCTTCTGGATGAAGTAGCGCAGCATCTCCTCGGTGATCTCGAAGTCGGCGATGACACCGTCTTTCATGGGGCGGATGGCACGGATGTTGCCAGGCGTGCGCCCAAGCATCCGATAGGCCTCCTTGCCCACGGCGAGAACCTTGCCCGTCTCGGCCATCACGGCCACGACGCTGGGTTCGCTGAGCACGATGCCCCGACCACGCACGTTCACAAGCGTGTTGGCGGTGCCCAGATCAATCCCGATATCGTTCGAGAAGAAGGTCTTGAATCTACTGATGATGCCCATGTGTTGCCGTTTGCTCTGGCGTAAGGAAGGTGGCAGGATATCACTCCTCGGAGTTCCGATACGGTTCACCCTGGGCGAACCGCAGACCGCAACGGGAGGAAGCCCGCATGCGGTCCACATAACAGACACTGAACGCCATGGTTTGTCAAGGGTCTTCGATCCGACGCTTCTCAGAGGTTGCTTCACCCACGATCGCTCGCTTCAAGGCATTGTTCAGACGCCATTTGTGCTCCTGCCTTGTGCCGGTAAGCTGCGCATTGAACACCCACGAGAGGGGTTTGGTCACGAAGGACACGACGCCGAACCTCCGGAAGGCCTCGCCGACCATGTCGAACTCGATGCGTTCGGTGCGCCAGGAGTACTCGCCGGAGCCACTCAAGGAGAGGACGGTTCCGTCACTGACCAGACTGGGGATGGCGACCCGTTCGCCGTCGAACATCAGGTCGGCCCGCAGCGCCGTGATCTTCCCCAATCCCACCGTCCCGCCGCTGGACAGGCGACGCAGCAGCGGGACATCGAGCAGATCGCCGAGCTGGCTCAGGATGGGGACCCGCCAGAGGTCTCCCTCGCTGAGGATCACCCGGCCCGTCCCGGCAAGCTGGAGGGGGCGTCCCGCCCAGTCACGGAGGAAGCGGACCCGCCCGGAGAGGGCCACCTTCGCCTCGTTCTCGGGCTTGGCTTCGCCGAGTTCGAATTCGGTCATCATGGCGTTGAGCGAGGCCCCGCCGCCCTCGATGGCAAGACTGCCGATTCGGGTCACCGTGTCGTAGACGCCCGTGGATTGGACGGTCCCCTTGCAGCAGGTGGCCTTGGCGATGTCCCAGCGGATCTCCGAACCGCGCAACCCCCACTTGGCGACCACATCGGTGAGCCCCACGTCCTCCCAGTGCCAGCGCTTGGTTTCCAGCGTTCCGGCCAGGTTCAGGCGCGGATCCTTGGCCAGAAAGAAGGCCCCGGTGCAGGTGACCTTCGAATCGCTGGCGAATTCCATCGTGCCAAGGTTCTCCTCCAAGCCGGGGCGGATCATGCGGATGACGACGCGAGGGTCGCAGCCTCCGTCCTCGGCGGCAATCTGGAAATCGCAGCTGGGAACACCGTCGGTGTTCACCTGCACGTTGCCCTTCACCACGGTTTCGTCCGTGGTGAACACAACATCGCTCACCGACACGGTGCCGGGCAGGTCCAGCTTGACCCCGAGAGTCAGCCGTTTAGCGCGGACCTCATGGAGGGTGACTTCCTCGAACTCCCCGGTCCCGCGCATCTCCAGATGCCATTCGCCGCCCTTGGGCTCCTGACGGTAGAGCAATGAGGGCACGCGGAAGAGAGGTGGGTGCTTCTTGTCCCACGTGAAGTCCTGCCAGATACGGCGGTAGTCCTGCTTCGGTCGCCGGCCTTGAATGAAGGTCTCGACCAACAGCGGGTCGCCGCGCAGCTCGCCGTCGCTGACGTTGAGGGTGAAGGGGCTGAACGAAAGGGCCAGGTTCAGGCGGAAGGTCTCTCCGTCGGCGGTGGTGCCCCGCAGGTCGGTGAAGCTGAGCTGTCTCCCGCCGATCGAGACCTTGCTCTCCACCTCCTTGACCAGGAGATCGCGGTAGCGGATGCCTTCGCCTTTCGCGTCGGCATTTACCCGCCAGTCGTCGGAGTCGGCAGCGCATTCGGGCAAGGTGAAGCGGACTCGCACGGGCTTGCCCGTGCAATGATACTCCGCCAGTCGATCATGCCTGTGCAGGCCGAGAGCGGGGCCCAGCGCGTGGTAGGCCCGGGCAAGACGAGTCGTGCCTTCCCCCCGGGCCGAAACCCTCTCCGTGGCAGGATTCCAGACCACAGCCCCGGCGAAGGCGGCCAGCTGGGCTGGCGCGGCCCCATCCCGGTGGTACGCCGACAGATCGTAGTCCAACTGGACCTGCGTGCGGTTCTCGTTGGGCAACTGGACATCGATTCGGCCGGAGACCGTTGTCCCCGGGGTGCCGAGCTGCATGCGCAGGTTCTCCACCCGCAACGTGTCGCCCCCGAACTGCACATCCGTGCGCAGGCCGCTGCAGCTCCTGCCTGCCACGGCGACCTTCTCCGCGCGCACCGAAGCGCTGCCGCGCCATTGCGTCCACTCGTAGGGGGACTTTTCCAGGGCCACCCGAACGTGCGGGGGGCTGCTGCCGGTATCCAGCTGACGCAGGAAGGCAGGCAGGGGGATGCCAAGCTGGCGGCATCGGCGACGCCAGTCAAGCGAAGCGGTCAAGTCGAGTGAAAATAGCTTCTCCGCAGGCCAGACGGTCACGCTTCCCTTGGCCTGCTCGCCCGTGCGCTCGCTGGCGATATCCCAGGCGAAGGCAGGGACCTTGATGGTCCGGTCCCGCAGCTCGATCTGGGCTTCGACATGCTTCACTGGCATGTCCCGGAGGGCGAAGTCGCTCGCCTCGCACGCGACCTCCATATGCCATTTCTTCCGGTCCGCCCATGGGGAGGGATGCAGGATGGTCTTGAAGCTGAGGGGAGTCGTGAAGTCCAGTCTCTGCAGCCAGTCCGGTTCATCGACCTTGATCAGGCCGAAGGCGGTGCCGGGAGCGCACTGGCCCTCGACCTCGGCCCACACGCGGCGGGTGCCGGGCTCCAGAACCACCTTGCCAAAGAGGTGCTCCTCCCGGTTCAGCCGGACCATGAGTTCACGAAACACGATCTGTTCGCGTGATGCGGTGAACTCCCCTTTGAAGGTCTGGGCGAGGGTCCCTTGGAGCACAATGTCCGAGACGTTCCAGTGCCCCGCCACCGCCACGTCGCTCCAGTCGGTGGCATCGGCGTCCACGGTGACTTCGATGGCGGCATCGCGGCTGCCGAAGCGACACTGTCGCAAGGCGCGTGTGGCCATTTCGAGGGTCCGGGCCAGGCGGTCGTCCCCGGCCGTGGGCGGGGTGCGCCTTTTCCAGAGCGCCTTGGCGTTGCGGATGCGGCCACTGACACGCATGGACACCCCCTCGGTCAGGCCGCGAGCGCTGATCGCATAGGCACCCCCGACCTCGGGCCGCAGCTCGCCGCTGAAATCCACCACATGGGGCAGCAGGGCGTCGCGCTGGTTGCTGCGGAAGCTGAGGGTCGCCCCGGAGACGTCCAGCGTCTTGATGAACGGCTGACGGGTCAGCAGCGCCCTCAAGCCCAGCCGGGCCTTGACCCGGTCCGCCCGCAGGACGATATCCATGCCATGCCGCGTGGCCGTGAAGGTGCCATCCTCCACGGTCACCGAGGAGAGCAGCCCGGCCCGAATCTCACGAGCGTCGCAACGGACGCCGCGCCGGGTCAGCTCGCCCTGGACCATCTCCATGGCCCAGGCCGGCAATCCCTGGACTTCGCAGTAAAGGTCCAGCACGATCACCGCCAGCAACAGGATCGCTACCACCATGAATGCCACCCGCAACAGGCCCTTGGCCAGGCGGCGTGGCAGTCTGCGCCAGCGGATCTTGCGGAACGGATTATTCATCTATGGCAACGGCTCGCATGGGTGAGATATGGCGGGCAACACGCCCTGCCTCTGGTAAACGGCTGAACCCCAACGGGAATTGGTCGGCGGCTCAGTCGACGGCAAGGGAGGAGACGGGGAAGGTGGCCAGCTTGGCGCTGTTCTGGTTGCCGCCGCCGGCCTCTGTCCAGGAATACGCCACGTGCAGCTTGCCGTCCACCTCGCAGGCATCGGGGTAGCTGAGCCCCTGCCCCGCGTCGATCCGCCACATGCGGCTGAGCATCTTCTCGCCGGGCTTGCCCACGGCGATGGCCAGGCAATTCCGGGAATTCGAATGGGCGCGGCAGACGTTGCTGATTAGGTACCGTTGCCCGGTACTGAGCACCCCCGCGAATGGCTTGCTGGTGACCATGGGGAAGTTGGACTCCACCGATGGCGACCAGGTCCGCCCGTAGTCCCCGCTCACGCAGACCGCCGCCCGGATAGGGCCGCTCTGCTGGGGGGACTGGTTGCGCAGGATGGCCACGATCTCAGGTCCATCGATCCAGGCTGTCGCCTCGGTCTGGATCAGGTTGTTGACGGGGAGCTTGATCGCCTCCCACCGGGTCAGATCGTCGCCCTTGCTGATCCCTACCGCCGCGCGCCAATTCTCGTCGCAGCCGGGGACGAGCCAGTTGCCGTCCGCCATGCGCTGGGGGGCCTTGAGTGGCCAGATGCCCTTGCCGACGACGCCCTTGGCCTGCCAGGTGTCGGTCGCTTCGTCCAGCATGTATGCATCCATGCTGAGCCCGGGGAACTGGCCGTCGCCCTTGCCGAAGCGGGCCATGAAGCTCCAGAACTGCCCCTGGTGCTCCAGGAACACCCCATGGCTGTTGCCCTCTTCCTCGCCGCCCGGCCCGATGGTCTCCGGGGCGCTCCAGGTGAGCCCGCGATCGCGGCTGCGGCTGCCCCGATTGATTTCGGTCACCGTGTTCTCCGCCCCCTGGTTCTCGCCCCAAGTGGCAAAGAGCGTGCCCTTGTAGGGTGCCACGGCCACGCCATGCAGCCACTTGTAGCCGTCCTTCTCGGGCTCGCGCTTCTTGATCGTGACATAGCGGGTGCCCGGAACGAAGGGCAAATCGACTTCGGCGGGCGGCAATTCACCGTCCCAGATCCTGTAGGTTTCCACAATCACCTCCGGTACGTCGTGTTTGGGTAGATCCTGCCTCTGCATGGCCGCCAGTTCGGCCTTCGAGAGCGCGTGCCCATAGAGCCGGACATCGTCGATCACGCCCTGCCAGTGCTGCATCGGGTGCCCGCCGTTGCCGAGGCCACCGATACTGATCGCCGCCGCCGTGTGTGCTTCCGGCTTGCCCGTCTTTGCTTTGCCCATGGAGACGCCGTCCACGAACAGCTCGGACGCCTCGCCGCGCACCACGGCCGCCAGATGGGTCCAGACGCCGGCCTTGGCCCAGACGCGGCTGGTGACCGTCCGCCAACCATCGCGACGGACATAGAAGCAGAAGCGGCCGTCTGACTCCAGGATCAGTCCCCATTCGCGCTGATTGGCCGTGTACGCGTTCTTGCCGACGACCATCTGCTGCAGTCCCCGGTTGCGGTAGGAGTTCACCCACGCACAGATCGAGAAGTCCTGTGCGCGGAAGTCGAAACCCGGGTGGTCAGGAATCTCGATCCGGGCGGAGACCCCGTTACCAAGGAACGCCTTGCCATCCACGCCATCGACCCACTTCACGTCGGCCGTGGCCGTGCCGTCATGCCCATTCCCAGTTGCGTCGGCAGGACTCCCGTGGTCGAATGTCCAACGGGCCAGCGGATCTCCCCGACTGGCAACAGCAAACAAGACGACGGCAAGAGCGAGTCGATGCATGGCTTCCTCTGCGCAGCGAGTGGTGCAAGTGCCCAAGTCTAGCACAGGTCCCAGAGGATTCCATGGTGCCGCCGGGGGCGCTCCCCGCAAGGGCCATGGGACTTGTCAATACCCCAGCTTTGCTTCATAGGTCCCAATACCACACATTTGAGGCAAGTCTGAGCCATGCCGCACCACCCGATGCTGTCACACCTCCCAGACGAGTAGTCGCTGGCTCGATGAGCCTGCGATCCGGGGGAGTCGTTGCACAGAAGCAAGACCCTGGCCTTCCCAGTTGGGACTGCGGCATGGCGTGGGACGAGAGGAATCGCGCGCTCATCGAGCACGCGACTACCTAGCCTCCGGCTTTGCATGGGTATTCTGCGGGACCAAGGGAACTCCGGCAACCGACCTGACTTAGGAAGCAGCGCGAGACAAGTCACACCCCACTGGGCGGTTTGAGGCGCAGCTTCGCCAGTCCCTTCAGGTAGCTGTCCATCTGTTCCCAGACTGCGCCTGCATCACGCCAGACAGTATCCTTCGGCAGTGCGGACAGCTCCTCTCCCAGGCCGCGCTGAAGAGGCATGAAGTCCGCTTGCTTCAGCCCGGTCACTCGCAACACCTTGGAGTTGTCGATTACCCGGTGGAACAGCCGGTCATAGGCAAGCTGGTATCGTGCCGCTGGGGAAGAACCCATCATTCGCAGATAGTCTTCGGTATCGGCTCCCACGTAGTCCAGGCCGATAATCTCGTTGTAGAACTCGGCGATCTCGCCCCAGGCGTGATGCTCGGCGGTGGCCAAGGTGAAGCATTCGCGATAGGCGCCCGGGTTGAAGAGGAGCCGGGACATCAGTTTCGCCACGTCGCCCGCCCAACTCATGGTGCCCTGTACGGAAAGGGCTGCTCCCGGGAGAACGACGGTCAGCCCCTGCCGCGCCCTGGCCACGACAATATGCGCCTCCAGCGTCACCAGCTGGAAACGGCGCTTGGAGTAGGTGATAGCCGGCCTGACAATCGTCCAGTTGTCGTATGCCGACTGCTGGAGGATGTCCTCCTGGCGCGCCTTGGTCAGGGCGTAGTCGTCGGTCAGCAGGAAGTCCTTGTCTCCCGACGCATCCAGCAGCCTGGGGGTATCCTCCGTGATCGGGACCTCGCCGCCGTCGTACACGCGGTAGGAGGACAGGAAGATGTAGTGATCCGTGTTCTGCAGGAGGATGTCGTGCCTCTCGCGGAACTGCTCGGTCGAGTAGAGCATAAAGTCCACGACCGCGTCATATCCACCCTCCATGAGCTCTCTCAGATAGTCGATGTTCTTGGCGTCCGCCTTGATGTAGGAGATGCGCGGATCGTCCGAACTCGCTTCGTCCAGGGACACCACCTGGACTTCGTATCCCAGGGACGCGAGCTCTGGAACCAGGTACACGCCCATTGCCCCGGTCCCGCCGAGTACCAACGCCTTTTTGCCATTCATAGCCGTATGTTCCTCTTCGTTGACTACTACCGATTCACGACGTAGTCGAGTGAGTCGCTTGTGGGACGAGGCCCCCGCCCTTCTATTCTCCCGGCCCATCAGGGCGCGAGGGGTTGGGAAGCGATTTCCCAGCAGTCGGTGCCGGCAGCACAGATACCAGGATCGCCGTGTCAGGAGCCTTGCCGGAGTAGAAAGAGAGGTAGTGTGTGCCCCCGATCACGGTGGCGTTCGCGTTGCCCGAATCGAACGTGACCCGACTACCGGCGGCGACCGCCTCGGAAGGGGGCCAACTGAGCGGGTTGTCGAACACGCTGTTCGGATCGACGGCTCGACGCCAAAGGACACCCCTGCCACGCTGGTAGTAGTAGTTGCTCAGCAGACCGGTCTTGGCGTCAAGGATCAGGCTCGGTGTGGAGCACAGGACATCGCCGATGTTTGTCTTGGCGCGCGTCCACGTCGCGCCGTAGTCGCTCGATACCATCTGGAATTGGGAGCGCGTCGTGTAGACGCCTCCCGCCTCTGTCCGGGCGACGACGAGAATCCTGCCATCGCCGAGATAGACGGCAGAAGGCTCGGTCGGCCAGTCGTCTTTGGTCAGCTCGGACTCGATGACCGTCTGCGTCCAGGTCGCGCCATTGTCACTGCTGACGAGCTTGCCCCATGCGTGGCTCGTGTCGTCCTTGTAGTTCCCGGCGAACCACAGTGCCATGAGCCCGACCTTGGGGACCGCGAAGACGTCGGTGATCTGCATGGGGGTCACGGCGAGCTTCGGCGTCGCCAGAAGCGTGAACGTCACCCCATCCGTGGTGCGGTAGAGGTCGTGGTGCCACCCCTTCCCGATTCGCCGCACCCAGAGGAACATGGCCCCCGTGGAGTCCAGCCCCTTCCCGACGGCCACCTCACCGTAGTGCGGCGTGTTGGCGACAACCGTTTCCTTCGTCCACGTCTTCCCGTTGTCCGTGGATGTGCGCGCGTACACAGCGCGGGCGTCTTCACCGATCGAGTGCCCCGAACCTCGGCTGTACACACAGACCAGCTTGTCGCCGATGGCCTGCATCATCGGCCACGAGTTGTAGCCACTCACGTCCTGCACGACATGTGCCTTCGCGAGGGCCTTCAGGGGCGTCACCTTGACCATTGCCAGGCCCGTGGGCCTGGTGAACGTGTCGGCGGGATCGGCAGGCTCCCGCTGAATGCGCACCCACAGGGGCGCGTTCTGCTCCACTTCATAGTAGGGATCCAGAAGGATGGTCCGGGTGTGGAACGGTCCGGCGGGAAGCGCGGTTCGCACGGGGGTGCCCAGAGCATACTGGGACGTGAAGGCGGCATCCTCCACCATCTGCGACAGGTGGCACCTATAGACATCCTCATGGTCGGGGCTCGTCGTCGCATCCGTCGTGGTCACGACGATTTCGACCTTCACGGCACCGCACCCGCCGGGCAGGCCGCTCATGAGTCCGACGACAGACTGCCCAGCAGTGCCGCCCGAGAGTGACCACACCGGGATGTGCGTGGAGCCGCTCGACATGGTCACCAGCGAAGGTCTGCCCGTCGCGATCGACATGTTGTTTGCGCTCAGGTAGATCGGGGCCCCCGCCCACTGTTTCTTTTCGCCGGGTGAATTCACAGGACTGTTCTCCCCAAAGCTGGTGATGGTAGAGGCAAGTAGCGCCATGCATAGGAGGGTGGTTCGCCTGACGATCCGACCGGAGCCGAAGAAGGAACCGGCCAGAACGCCCTGCTTGAGCCGCCTAGCCAGCTTCCGCACCTGCGGCTTGTCCTGCGAGGTGTGGCTCAGGAATACGTCATAGGTAAAGTGATCTGCCATGCTCCGCCCTCAGTGCGTCGACCCCAGTGTGATCATGAACGTGACGATCACCAGGCCAACTCCTTTTTCTACAGAGATCCCCGTTTTCCGGCTGGGAAGCGTTGCCACCACGATGGCAAATTGGCCTGCGCCCCGCCTCTGTCAAGCTGCTCAAGGCGGGAATTCTGCGGATCGGGGGCGGGTTGGCTACAGCGCGTCTGTCAACAACACCGAGCAGCGGTCGGCGCGGTTCCGGGGGGAATCGCGGCACACGGTGCCCCTCCTACATTCGGGGATGTGTTCTGGAGTGCGGCAGCTGGGACGGGGGGGAATCGCGGCACACGGTGCCCCTCCCACATTCGGGGATGAGTTCTGGAGTGCGGCAGCTGGGACGGGGGGGATCGCGGCACATGGTGCCCCTCCCACATTCGGGGATGAGTTCTGGGGTGCGGCAGCTGGGACGGGGGGGAGTCGCGGCACACGGTGCCCCTCCCACATTCTGGGACATGTTCTGGGGTGCGGCAGCTGGCCGGGGGGAATCGCGGCACACGGTGCCCCTCCCACATTCGGGAACACGCTCCGGAGTGCGGCAGCTGGGACGGGGGGAATCGCGGTCC
>Ga0307987_1001644_pt1 | contig 12185 bp, 11 predicted proteins | sample EllFjometagen181_FD_203157 | JGI IMG/M metagenome (GOLD analysis project Ga0307987, IMG submission 203157) | Marine microbial communities from Ellis Fjord, Antarctic Ocean - #181 | ecosystem: Environmental > Aquatic > Marine > Unclassified | place: Southern Ocean | collected 2014-10-08 | reverse complement strand
CTGGGCCAAAAGGCAAGAGGTATGGATAGAGCGTTCGTCAGTCGCTCTACGTAATCTATGATTCCTCCGGCGGACAAACAGACGCTAACCCATCGTGTATTAAAAGTGGAACTTGGTAAGCCCGTATCTTTCCTTCCTCGGAAGGAAAGCTGGCTGCAAGGCTGGCCTATAGGGATGCGGGTAGAGGATAACTGGAGAAAGCGAAGGCTGATCTGTAATGGATCAGATACGGGTTCAAAATTTGCCCGACCACGAAAGTGTGCAGACTTCCGGCATGGTGTTGAATCATACCAGGACTTCCATGCAAAAGTATTTTCTAAAAATCTCACTTCAGTCTTAGCCTTCCCAACTCGAAATATTATAGATTAAGTCAACACGAGTAAATCAAGCCAAATTTGTTTATTATAATGCCGATTTTCTTTTAGTTTCAGCTGCTCGCATTAGCGGAATTACATCTTGTAGATGGGATCTCATTTTCTTTCTAGCTTGTTTCGCTTCACCGTTTTTTATTAATTCATAAAGATCAGAATGACTTGTGGTATCATGCAAAATTTCACCTGGAGGCAGGATGTTTATTATAAGATCAATTGAGAAATCAAGTAAAATGTTAATAATCATTTCATATATGGGGTTATGTGAACATTTGGCTAACAACCGATGAAAATTAATATTGCCTGCTACTGTCTTTTCGCCTGGAATTTTTGGCTGAACTTCTAAATTCTTTTTCAATAGAATCAGGTCTTCTTTTGTTACCCGTTCAGCAGCCAATCCTGCGACTATGGGCTCAATTTCCAGGCGAACTTCCATTATTTCCTTAACAGTTCCCTTTGCTAATCTAAAAAGATCTTTGACCACCAGAGAAACAGCAGTGTGGGTTAATGGCTGAATAAATGCACCACCTTTGGGTCCACGTTTGATTTCAACAAGACCGGCCTGCTCAAGATTCCGGATCGCCTCGCGGATGATCACACGACTGACACCGAAAAGATCAACCAATTCATGCTCAGAGGGGATCTTTTCTCCGGGTAGATACTTTTCCTCGAAAATAGCCTCTTTTATTTGATTGGTGACATCATCTGCCAATCGACCTGTTTTTATTGCCGTGTACTGCATTGAACTCTCCTGTTACCATAAATATGGGTGTTTATATGACATAAATTTGATCTTGATACAATCGCCTTATAAAAACCCATTATAGACCATTTTAAGAATGGATGCCTTGTCCGGTCAGTAAATGCGCTGCCTCATAAAGAACTTCACTTAGGCTGGGGTTCGGGTGTACAGTGTCGGCGATTGAATGAATTGTTTTATCCAAATGAATTACATTAGCAGGTTCGCTGATCAGTTCAGTAACATTTGAACCGATCATATGTACACCCAATATTTTTTTTGATTCCGGGTGTGTTATAATTTTTACGAATCCTCTATTTTGTTCCATGGCTAACGCTTTTCCATTGGATAGGAAATTATATTTTACAGCCTCGTATTTTGTATTTTGGTTTTTAAGCTGTTCCTCAGTCAAACCAACCGACGCTGTCTCCGGGGAGGAATATGTACAACGGGGAATATATACGTAGTCAATAGCCTTGATTCTTTTCCCGGCTATTGTGTCGGCGGCAATCATTCCCTGGGCAGATGCTACTTGAGCCAGGCCAAGCTTGCCAGTCACATCTCCAACTGCAAATATGTTCGGGATACTGGTCCGCATGTTTTCATCTATATCTATTTTTCCATTGCTGACTTTGATGCCCAGTGCATTGAGACCGAGAGCTTTACTGTTGGGAACAAATCCAATGGCAACCATTATTATTTCTGCTTCTATGATATGCGTTGTACCGTTCTGGCTGATGGTAACTTCTGAACCTGATTCAGTCTGTTTAATTGATGTAACCTGTGCTTGGGTAAAAATATTAATGCCAGTCCGTTTATATTGTTTCAAGGCTTCGCCACAAATCTCCCTGTCTTCCTGGGGGAGTACTGCGGGTAACATTTCTGCCACTGTCACTGTTGCACCATATTGATTCCAGATGGTCGCAAACTCCATTCCAATCGGCCCGGCGCCTATAATGAAAGCGGATTCAGGTATTTCCTTTAAATCAAGTGCATGGCGAAATGATAAGATTCTATTGCCGTCCAGAGAAATCCCATTGAGTTGCCTGGGACTCGATCCGGTTGCAATAATAATATTTTTCCCTTTGATGATTTCATCTGTTTCCCGAATCTGAATTTCATTTGAAGTCTTAAATCGTCCGGTTCCCGTAATCAAAGAGATATTGTTTTTTTTTAACAACATCTCCACAGCTTTTGTTTGGCGCTTCACAATTTTTCGACTGCGTTTATGGGCAATTGAATAATCAACTTCCAGATGATCAAAACCAAAGTCAAATGCTTTACCCATTGAAAGTGTGTTAATGATTTTGGCATTATGAAGCAGGCACTTGGTTGGTATATATCCCCAGTTAAGACAGGTTCCCCCTATGGCTTCTTTCTCAACTATGGCAGTTTTAAAGCCTGACTGACTTGCTCTGATAGCTGCTACATACCCTCCAGGCCCCCCTCCAAGAATGATGACGTCAAAGGATTTCATTTTTTTTCCCATTTCCATATTTTTAGGTTGCAATATCAATTTTTCTGAATTACAGTATATGTATAACAAATAACATTATATGATTTCAAGGTTTTTAAATTTAAATCGAAACAGGGGGGAAATTGAAAGAGTTACACGAATTAAATTTTAAAAACGATTGCTGGTATTCCAGAGAACACACCTGGGCAAAAAAAGTAAAAAATCAGGTGATTATCGGTATCAGTGATTATGCTCAAGATCAACTGGGTGAAATTATTTTCATGCAATTGCCGGAAACAGGTGACGCCTTTGAGCCGGAATCAGAATTCGGCTTTGTTGAATCTGCAAAATCTGTATCCGAGCTATATATTCCTCTGGCCGGGGAAATGATCAGTATTAATTCCAGCTTAGAGGATAAACCTGAGAAGATCAATGAAGCTCCTTTTAACGAAGGGTGGATGATAAAAATCCGTCCGAATGATTTAAAAAATATTGAACAGTTAATGACTGCTGACGAATACAAGAAACATATTGGCTTACAAGAATAACCATATAAGGGAAAAAATTCCGGGAGAATTGAATTAAAGTAATAGAATCGGTACTATGCCGAAGACGTAGGGTGAAATGATGGGCGCGAAGTTTGAAAGTCTTATTTGAACAATTAAGCAGATGTAACGGGTCACATGGTTTGGATGTGTTTAAATCCATCCATACGCTCAAAATAGTATTTTTGAAAAGCAAAGGGCTTTTTAAAAATCATATGTTTATAATTAAAAAATAAGGATTAAGACAATGAGAAAAAACGGTTTTTATTTAATTTTAAGTATAGCCCTTGTGGTACTTTTTTTTACCGGCAGTGCATTTGCAGCCTGGCCTAAAAAACCGATTAAAATTATGATCCCATGGCCTGCGGCAAATGATTCTTCGACTATGGTTGCCACTGCAATGGCACCACTGATGGCCAAAGAGCTGGGTGTTCCTGTGAAGGTTGTAAATAAAGCCGGCGGAGGCGCTGTCCTGGCAACAAATGAGCTATCGCAAAGCCGGCCTGACGGTTACACCCTGGGGCTCATTTCCATAGGGCCTATGATTACCCAGGTTCTTCGGGGTAAAACGCCTTATAAAAATCAGGATTTAAAACCATTGGGCCTTGTCTGGTCATCTCCATTTACCATGGCATGCCGGGCAGATGCGCCTTATAATAACCTGAAAGAACTTGCCGAATATGGAAAAAATCATGAACTGCGCCTGGCGCACTGGGGCTTGGGTGCTGTGCCGACACTGATTGCCATGAATGCCGCTAAAATTGGCGGTTATAAATGGAAAGAAACAGCATATACAGATTTAAATGCCCTGCTTGTGGTAAAAGGGGATGCAGATGTCATTACACTTCCTCTTCCCGCTATCAGGGACTATCTTGAAGCCGGTAAAATGAAGATTCTTGCATGTATGCTTCCGGACAGGCTGCCTTTATATCCAGATGTGGAAACCGTTTCAGAACAAAATTTTGGCGATGCCTATTCCATTTGGTTTGGCGCATTTGTTTCCTTGAAAACACCAGATGACATAGCCAATAAATTAAAAGATACCTTTTTTAAGGTGATGGCAATGCCAGAGATTCAAGATGTGATTAATAACGTCGGCGTTATTGCACATCCCACAGGCCCGGAAGAGGCTAGAAAACAGATGGACAGTGAATTGGCGAATTTTGGTGCAATCATGAAAGATTTAAATATTATAAAATAACAGATCCATAAAACTTGTATAAGTAGGAGGCGTTAAGATAATGTGTGAAGATAATCATCCCTCTTTAAGTCGTATTCATGATCTGTTTGGAGCATTACTGGGGCTTTTTGCCCTGGTAATGCTGACCACAATATCCTGGCAGGTGGACACCACTGGTCCTGACCCTTTCTATAAAGGCCCTTTAATTTTTCCCCTGATCGTACTTTTTATTATGCTGACAGGATCACTGCCATTCATGTGGCGGCTTGTTAGGCCTGTTGCGAAGGCCTCCTGGTATCTTGATGGTGAAGGCATACCCTATCGAACCATGGTCGTGGCAGGTTTGCTTGCATTATATCCGTACGGTCTAACCTACCTTGGCGTTGAAATCACAACATGGGTTTTCTTGTTTGTCGGCCTGAAAATCGTAAAACAGGCATCCATAATGAAACTGATTACTATCCCTATAACAATAACAGCAATTATTTATTTGATGTTCAAATTTTTCTTGGACATCTGGTTCCCGACACCGTTGTTGTTTGAATTATTCATGGAGTAGCTTATGTTTGAACATCTTTATGCCGGATTATTAGCTGCGTTTTCACTGGCAAATTTTGTTGCCCTGTTTTTTGGAAGCATGGTCGGGATTATCGTTGGAATCCTTCCAGGGCTCGGACCTATGGTGGGAATGGTGGTATTATTGCCCATCAGCTTCTCTTTTCCTCCGGATGTGGCCCTGTCCCTGTTGTTGGGAGTTTTCTGTGGAGGGTATTATGGTGGTGCAATCCCGGCGGTGCTCTTGCGAACACCAGGTGTGCCGTCCTCTTTGTTCACCAGTTTTGACGGATATCCTCTGACCCAGAAAGGAGAAGCCCAGACAGCACTTTCTGCGGCCTTATTGGGGTCTTTTGGTGGTGGGATAATCAGTGTTATCATTTTAATATTTCTGGCACCGGTTCTGGCCCATGTTGCGGCCAGCTTCGGGCCGCCGGAATACCTGATGGTGGCTATTTTTGGTGTTGTTCTGGTGGTCATGGCGTTCAGAGACCAGTTGAGCCGGTCTCTCATCATGTTGGGGCTTGGTTTTTGGTTTGGTTGTGTGGGGATTGACGGTGCCACGTTAAGCCCTCGATTTTCCTTTGGTACTTTGGTCATGCAGAACGGTCTTCATCTTGTACCGATCTGTCTGGGAATTTTCGGAATCGGTCAGACATTGATTCTGGTAGAAAGGGAAATTATGAAAACAAAAAATATTTCCCTGAGCCGCTCTACGCTTGATTTTTCAAAGCTATGGGAGTTGCTTGTCCATTGGAAAACCGTGATTCGATCCGGTGTTATCGGCACCTTTGTCGGGCTGCTGCCGGGAACAGGTTCAATATTGGCAGCTTTTCTATCCTATGATGTAACAAAACGCTTGTCCAAGGATAAAGATAGATTTGGAAAAGGTGCACCAGAGGGGTGTATTGCAGCAGAAGCTGGGAACAATGCCGTGCCGGCAGGAACCATGATTCCGCTTTTAACCCTTGGTATTCCGGGGGATGCTTTATGTGCTGTCCTTTTAGGTGTTTTTACCATAAACGGTATTTATCCCGGGCCTTTGCTTCTTGTAAAGGAACCCGTACTCATCAATACGATTTATTGGTCAATGTTTATGATCAATATTGTCTCATTTTTAATGCTTGCCGTCTGGCTTAAACCCTTTGCTATGGTCATCAAAGTACCCAGCAAGCTTTTGGCAATCTCCATCATGGCCATATCGATGGTGGGCATTTATGCAGTCAATACAAGGTTTTTCGATGTGGGTGTGGCGCTGGTTATGGGCATATTGGGGTATATTCTGCTTCGTCTTGAATGGCCCGTTGTTACACTTGTCATAGGCGTTGTCCTGGGTGGAATAATTGAAAACCGTCTTAGGCAAACGCTGAGTTTGGGAGATGGCAATATTTCCATCCTTTTCCAACGCCCCATCTGTATCGGGCTGATAATAGTTATTTTTTTAATGATCGTTGTTCCTCTATTTATGGATTACCGTAAATCCAGGGACAAAAAAGCAATTAATACGGCATAATTTTTAGGAGTGTTTAAATGACCTATCCAAGTATTTATCCGACCGGAGCGACGGTATATAATCCAGATAAATGTTTTAACGGCTACACTGTTTTTCAGGCCAAAGAAGTTGGTGCTCTGGTTGTCGACATGAATGGTGGTGAGGTGAAATTGTGGAACCAATTACATGGTTTTCCCAATAAAATTTTGAAAGGCGGGTATGTGATCGGGCATACCGGAGAGCGATCTACAAAGTACAGTATGCAGGACTATCGAGATCTTGTACAGGTAGACTGGGAGGGCAATATTGTTTGGAAATTTAATGAATATGAGTATATTGAAGATCCGGGCGAAGACCCCCAGTGGATGGCAAGAGTGCATCATGACTATCAAAGGGAAGGCAACCCGGTTGGCTATTATGTCCCTGGAATGGAATCACTTGTAGATAGCGGAAATACAATGATTTTGGGTCACAAAAATTTGGTTTGCTCTGGAATTTCTGATAAAAATTTATTGGACGATACCATTTATGAAGTGTCCTGGGATGGCGATATCCTGTGGGAATGGGTCTGTAGTGAACACTTTGAGGCATTTGGATTTCAGGAAGACGCCAAAAATATATTAAGTCGTGATCCCAACATGCGGCCTTGCGGCGGGGGTATGGGGGACTGGATGCATATCAATTCCATGTCCCTTCTTGGTCCTAACAAATGGTATGACAAGGGTGACATGCGTTTCCATCCGGATAATATCATTGTTGACGGACGTGAAACCAATATCATTTTCATTATTAGCAAAAAAACAGGTGAGATAGTCTGGAAGGTCGGGCCTTATTATGATCATACGCCTGAAAAAGACCTTGGCTGGATTATTGGGCAGCATCATGCCCATATGATTCCAAGGGGTCTGCCTGGAGAGGGAAATATTCTGGTTTATGATAATGGCGGATGGGCCGGCTATGGCGGGATTAATCCGGGGAGCCCGACCGGCGCGAAAAATGCATTGAGAGATTATTCCAGGGTTCTGGAATTTGATCCAGACACCTTAAAAATTGTATGGCAGATGACACCCCAGGAGGCTGGATTGGTCCATCCCACTGACAGCAATCGTTTTTACAGCCCTTTTATCAGTTCTGCCCAGCGGCTTCCAAACGGGAATACGTTGATTACAGAAGGCAGCGGCGGCAGAATCATAGAGGTTACCAGCGATCATGAACTGGTATGGGAATATATCAGTCCTTACTGGGGCAAGCATTTTAAAATGAATATGGTTTACCGGGCGTATAGATTTCCTTATGAGTGGTTTCCTCAGGTTGAACCGTCAAAAGAGCAGGCCATAGACCCAGTTGATATCACCTCTTTTCGTCTCCCCAATGCCAGGCCAAAGGGAGTGGCTTCAACGGTGAGCGTTGAAGGAACTGTTCCCTTCCAGGCATCTGCTGCCCTGTGCGTGGTATCGGATACAGATAAAAATATTGGATAGGAGTTAAAACAATGGCATTTGCTCTTTTTAGTGCAACCAGCTGTGTGCGCTGTAAGATTGTAAAATCATATATGAAAGATAATGGCATTGCTTATCAGGAATTTGATTTTAAAGCAGAGGGTAAGGATGAATTCAATGCTTTTTATCGGAAAAATCGACCGAAGATCTACCGAGGTGAGGAAGGAATAGAATTCCCCATACTCTTTAACGGAAAAGAAGTAATCCAGGGAGTGGGCGTAATTATTGCCTATCTTAAAAACGATGTCCTGCTCAATTTATATGTGACAAGAAGTGATCTCAGCCATGGCTGGGTGAGCGGGTTAACTATCGCTGATAGTGATCCATCCTGTGCTGATGATTTTGTTGCAGTCGTTGCATTCCTTAAAACGCACGGACTTAAAACCCAAATCGAAACTGATGGGAAAAATGCAAAAATTTTAAGCCAGCTCATTGAAAGATCTCTGATTGACCGTTTGAATTTTAATTTGAGGGGACCCGCAGGTATATATGAAGCGTTCACAGGAACTCCCCTGAGCCAGGAAGAACTTGGGTTAAGTCTTTCATTAATTGAGCAATGCCCTGAATATAACATTATCCTGCTCTTACAGGCACTTTTGCGCCCAGATGGGCAGAAAGATTTAATTAGCCCGGAAGAAGCTGCAGAAGCTGCGGCATTTGTTGAGCAGGCTACCAACAAAAAGACACATCCTTTCTATATAAAAGAATGCATATCTTCTAATGACAAAGAGACATTGCCCATGCCCAATTTGTTCAAATACCGAACAGCATGCAGACGATATATGGTGAAAACAGAAATTTTTAAAGAATAACATGGAGATAATATTATGACAGTAATCGATTTGAAAACTAAAGTTCCCGGACCAAAAAGCCAGGAAATAATGGACCGGCGTCAGAAAGCAACAGTCAGTGGAATGGCCCTTCTTACACCCGTGGTTATTTCCGAAGCCAAGGGAGCCACCATCACCGATGTGGATGGCAATACCCTGCTTGATTTTGCTGGCGGCATAGGTGCTCTTGCAGCCGGACACTGCCCTGACAATGTGGTAGATGCCATGAAAAAGCAATCGGAAAAATTAATCCATACCTGTCCACTGGTTGCAACCTATGAACCTTTTGTTGAACTGGTTGAGTTGCTAAATGAGATTGCACCCGGGGATTTTCCCAAAAGAAGTGCATTAATGAATTCAGGTGCAGAAGCTGTTGAAACTGCTGTAAAAATTGCCAGGAGCTATACCCATCGATCGGCCATCATCGTGTTTGAAGGCGGTTACCATGGCCGCACCAATTTGACATTATCCATGACAAGCAAGTATGCCCGGTTTAAAAAAGGGCATGGTCCCTTTGCGCCGGAAATTTACAGACTGCCATTTCCAAGCCTGTATAGAAAGCCCGTTCAGTTGGATGAAGAAGCCTATATTGATTTTTGTATCCAGCAGCTTGAACATGCCATGATTGCCCAGGTAGATCCGTCTGATGTGGCTGCAATCGTGATTGAACCGGTACAGGGGGAAGGCGGTTATGTTCCGACACCACCGAGATTCTTAAAACGCATTAGAGAATTGTGTACCGAGCACGGCATGCTGATGGTGGCTGATGAGATCCAAACAGGTTTCGGTCGGACCGGAAAATTGTTTGCAGTGGAACACTACGATATCGTCCCGGATCTTCTTGTGACTGGAAAATCAATTGCATCTGGTATGCCATTGTCTGCTGTCACAGGTTCCGAAGAAATTATGTCATCCCCACAACCGGGTGGCATGGGCGGTACCTACAGTGGAAATCCTTTGGCCTGCGTTGCGGCAATAGAGACAATTAAAATAATTTCGGACCCACAATTTTTAGAACGAAGTATGGCCATTGGGAATAAAATTCGTCAGCACCTTGAGGGTCTCGCTTCCAAGTATTCTTTAATTGGAGATGTCAGGGGCCTTGGTCCCATGCTGGCAGCAGAGTTGGTTGAAGACCGGGTGAAGAAAACACCGGCACCGGAAAAAGTAATAGCGCTGCGGCAAGAAGCACTCAGCCGTGGTTTGATTGTCTTGCCATCCGGCTTGTATTTTAACTGTGTTCGTTTTTTACCACCGTTAATGATTAGTGATGCGTTAATTGACGAAGGTATGCTGGTGCTTGACCAATCATTTGAAGCATTACTATCTTAGAGATATACAGGAGCAACAATGGATATTATCAGGGTCGATATGGCAGCCAAAAAGATTACAGTAGGTGAACTGCCGTCAGAATATAAAGGATGGGGCGGAAGAGGACTTACCTCTTTAATGATCAACAGAGAAGTTGAAGCCGGATGTGATCCGTTGGGGCCGGAGAATAAGTTGATCATTGCACCCGGAAGTTTGAGTGGAACCAGTCTGGTCAACACAAGCCGTGTATCAATTGGTGCAAAGAGCCCGCTGACAGGAGGGATAAAGGAAAGCAATGCCGGTGGGACAACCGGTGCTGTCCTCGGGCGGTTAGGAATCGCATGCATTGTCATTGAGAATCAAAGCAGTGATGGTTTGTATATTTTACGAATTGATCAAGATGGTACACCCGAATTGATTCCTGCAAATGATTACAAAGGGGTAAGAACATACAGCCTGGTTCAATCACTGCTTGACATATACGGTGAAAAAAATTCAATTCTTTGTATTGGTCCTGCTGGAGAGTTTGGTCTGGCTTCAGCATCCATTCAAGCCACCGATGTGGATGGACGTCCTTGCCGGGCAGCTGGCCGCGGTGGATTGGGAGCTGTGATGGGATCAAAGGGGATTAAAGCCGTTGTCATCGATCACAGTGGATCGGCCAAAGTTGCCATTACCAATCCCCAGGATTTCAAGGATGCCGGAAAGGAATTTGCAAAAGCAATTCAAAATCTTCCGTTTACCGGGAAGATGTTACCTGCCCTTGGCACGGCCGGACTGGTTGGGCCTGTAAATTCAATGGGTGCATTTCCGAATATGAATGCCACCCAGGGAACCATGACCGACTGGGAAAAGATCAGTGGGGAAACGTTGGCAAAGCTGATAACCGAGCGCAAAGGAAAAACAACCCACCTTGGCTGTTCCCAATGTATTATTAGATGTTCAAATGAATTTGTTGATAAAAAAGGTAAATATGTCACCTCTTCTTTGGAATATGAAACCATCTGGGCAATGGGCGGCATGACCGGTATTACAGACTTGGATATTATTGCGAAATTGGATCGCCTTTGTGATGATATCGGTGTTGATACCATGAATACCGGCGTTGCCATTGGAGTGGCCATGGACGCAGGCCACACTGACTATGGAAATAGCCAGGCCGCCATTGATATGGTTGAGCAGATCGATCAAGGCACTGAGCTTGGCAAAATTCTGGGTAACGGCCCGGATCATATGGGCAAACACCTGAATCACCAAAGAGTACCAACAGTCAAAGGCCAGAGTATTGCGGCCTATGACCCAAGAGGTATGCAGGGCAACGCTGTTACATATGCCACCTCGCCCATGGGCGCAGACCATACAGCCGGAAATCTTGTGGGGCTTTATTTGAATGGTGTTTTAGATCCTCTTCAAACTGAGGGTCAGGTTGAAGCTTCCCGAAATGCACAGATTACAATGGTTCTTTTTGACTGGACCGGCATGTGTCTCCTTGCAGGTGCGGCATTAAACGTTCCAGAAGGGAAAAAAGCCTTTCTAAAGACCATCAATGCCAGATTCGGAACGGATTTCAGTTTTGATGATATTATGGCACGCTGTATACAAGTATTGAAAGAAGAACTGGAGTTTAACCGTAAGGCCGGACTCACAAGTGAAGATGATCGATTGCCGGATTTTTTCTATTCAGAACCGCTTCCACCCCATAACAAGGTTGTTTTAATCAAGGGTAAAGAAATGGATAAGATCTTTGATTTTTAATCATAAACGATTAAGAGCGATATGAAATGGAAGTTATAATTAAATTCCTTGGGCCGCTTGGAGAAAATTTTTCAGGAGTTGATCTTTCAGAAAAGATGATTTTGAATCTCCCAAAAGATGCAAAAGTAAACGACATTTTTAATCATTTTAAAATTCCTATGGATAAAGAGTATGTTGTTATCATTAAAAATAAAATAGCCAATCCTCTTGATTTTCTTACTGACGGTGTGACAGCGACAGTTTTTCAAACTGCTTACGGGGGATGACATGAAAGAACAGGAAACAGTTGTTATGGAGACAAAAAAAATGCGAATATTAAATCGCTATTACAGCGACGCTATCGTTTGATCAATAGATAGGAAGACGCTTTTTGTTAATAGAAGTATGAAATAGATTCCAAAAGCTGAAATATGTATCCAGTCGGGATCGGGCACAACATGTTGTGCCCGATC
>Ga0307987_1001643_pt1 | contig 12186 bp, 17 predicted proteins | sample EllFjometagen181_FD_203157 | JGI IMG/M metagenome (GOLD analysis project Ga0307987, IMG submission 203157) | Marine microbial communities from Ellis Fjord, Antarctic Ocean - #181 | ecosystem: Environmental > Aquatic > Marine > Unclassified | place: Southern Ocean | collected 2014-10-08 | reverse complement strand
TCATAAATTATAATCCATTACCATCAATATCTTCTCTGTATAACATTCTTTATAACCATCAAATTTAATATGTGGGTTATAACTTAAATACTTATATCTAATTTCATCAAACGATTCTTGTTCTGCTGTTTCTAAATTAGTCATTGTAAGATCATCGATTATTTCATATTCATATTGATTAAGTTTAGAGAATCTTTCTGTTATACTTCTACAAGTAATTCCTCTTTTATAAAACGATTCATTTTCATTAAATAATCTGATTTGATAATAATTACCTAATTCCTGCCCTTTTGGGTGATGTCTATAAAATTCTAATAAATTAAATGATGTTTTAGGACATTTAGGGCAACCCCTGCCAGATAAATGAGATGTGGGACTTTGTTCAAATATACCGTGTATAGAACAAATGATTGAAACTTTTTCATTACAACCTTTATATTCAACTAAAGAGTAATTATATTTATTTTTATGAACTAAATTAAATTCTTTTATTAATTCTTCTGTTGTTTTGTACAAACCAGCACATTTAGGACAACCACAACCTTGTAAATGAATATAAGGTTTTTGTTCAAAAATTCCGTGAATATGACAAATGATTGAAACTTTTTCATTTCGGGCTTTATATTCAACTAATGAATAATCATACCTATCACCATGAACATTAACAAATTCAATTACCAATTCTTCTGTTGTTTTATTTCTACCAGCACATTTCGGACAACCAGCTCCTCTTAAATGACTATCTGGACTTTGCTCAAAAATTCCGTGAATATGACAAATAATTTTAACCTTATTTCCATACCCTGTATATTCGACTAAACTATAATCATATCTATCAATATGAACAAGCTTAAATCTATCGATTACGTCTTCTTGCTTTAATGTCATTAGATTTCGCCTTTAGATAAATAGTAACGTAGATTGGCGGGATACCATGCCTTAGTATCTCTGGTTATTCTTAGTAACCTAAACGTCAATCTATTCCTATAATATTTATCACCTCATAATATCCCATCATAAATACAACCTCACCATAATATGAAATAGATAATATCGAGAGAACTTGTTCTCTCACAAATATTGAAGATATTTGTTTCTATATTCAACCAAAAAAAGTCATTATTTTACTATATTTGATGATATTATGTGATATATGATATTCAATGAAAATATAAAATCAATGAAATCAGTAATTTAGAAGATAAGTGAATATTCTTTCTTAAGAATAGCGAAAAATATGCTATAATAGAACAATAAAAAACAATTGTTTAACGGTTTAAAAAACTTGAGTGAAACGAATAGATGATATTACTGAATATGATAATACAACTGAATATGATGATATAGATAAATTTGACTGCGTCAAATGTTAAGCGAACAAGTTCGCTTATTAATTAGTTATATCAAGTAATATTAAGTTATGTAACCACATTAAACTACTGTAAACTATTTAAAGCAAAGATCTATCTAAAAACAAAAGGAATTAAAGATGACTAAGGATGAATTATTAGATGAAATAGAGTCAGATCTCACTATCAATCAAGAGAACTTAGATCAGAAATTATTCTCAGTATCGAGTTTACATGCAAAGTATTTAAGGCATTTCTTCAACACCAAGACTATATTAAATAGGAAGCAGAAGGAATTAAATATAGAGTACAAGAAGTTATATTATAAGATTAGGGATAATTCATCTGAGATATTAAATCAGAAAGAGATTATATTTAATATATTAGGTGATGATGATTATGCTCAGCTTAATTTTGAAGTAGAGGTTTTGATTGACCTCGTTGACATTTTGGATAGAACGGTAAAAAAAGTCAATAATCTAAGTTTTGATCTCAAAAACATTATTAGTTGGCAGCAATTTCAAGCAGGTGGGTTTTAGTGGAATGTTTGTGATTAGATAAATATAATAGGAATAGAACTGATTAGATATTTTATTAAATAATGGAGAGGAAGAGAAATAATTCATGATATCGATTAAAAAGCTCGATGAGTCTCATATTCAACTTAAAGGAGATGTCGATGAAATTTTGAACGTGTCTGAACACCTATCATTCTTCACTCCAAATTATCAATTTTCTCCGAAATATAAATCTGGAGTATGGTCGGGAAAAATTGGCTTACTTGATCGTAGAACTGGAAAGCTTCCAATTGGATTATTTCCGAGATTAAAGCATTATTGTGAACAAACCAATATAGAGACTGAGATAGAATTTCAGAAGACATCGGTTAAATTAACTGAACAGAATATTATAGATTATGCTGAGAAGAAGTTATTATTACCATTCAAGCCGAGAGATTATCAAATTGATGGAGTAATTAAATCATTTGCTCAACAAAAACTTGTTATTAAATCTCCTACTGCGAGTGGGAAATCATTAATTCTTTATATGATAACACAATTGTTTTTAGATATCAATAAGAAAGATTCACAGAAACAAGTTCTTGTAATTGTACCGACTATTTCTTTAGTAGAGCAAATGAAAGGTGATTTTGTAGAATATGCTGAGAATTTAGATTATGATATTTCAGATAAAATAACTACAATATATTCGGGACAAGAAAGAGATTGGAATAATTATAGAATAACTTTAGATGACGATAAGGTTATTATTATAAAAGAAAAAACAAAGGTTCAACTGAAAAATAAGAAATATATTTCAATAGAAGATCTAAAAGAAACAGATGAAATAGACGACGATTGGTTAGATAATAATTTCTGAAACTGAGCTCTTAGCGCCTGTTTAATCTAAAAGTAATACTAATGTACCAGTTCTTGCTAGAAAATAAAAAACCGTCAATTTCAGTGATTTCCAGTTTCTTAACCAATTGAATTAATTGAACTATTTTTTGTGGAAACCCATTTTTAGTAAATAAAACCACTATATTTACCAACCATAGAGTATAATTTACACTGAAATATTGTAAGAGAAAATTCTGTTTTAATTTGTATGAATTATTACGAAATTAAAAGAGATAATAAATGGATTGAATTGAAATTTGATTATTACTTGAAATTAATAAATCGATACTCTAAACTGAAAATACATAATTACTTAATTGACTTAGATAATAAACCATTTAGAGACTTAGTAATTAGACTTGGGAATAAAATATGAAAATAAAAAAGATAGAGAAGAATATAAAACCCATCACCTGCAGTACATGGCAGAGCTTGGCTCATATTACAGATATGAAATTATTTCAGAAATTTGACTGTGTCTTAGTAGATGAATGCACAATTTCTACAGCTCTTGTTAAAACAGAAGATGGATACAGAAAAATTAAAGATATTGTAATAGGTGATATAATATGGTCTTTTAATGAAACGACTCATAATTATGAATTAAAACCTGTCACTAAGTTATATAAAAATTTATCTAAATCAGATATTTTAATTGAAATTACATTAGAAGATGATAGAGTATTGAAATTTACTCCAAATCATAAATTTTTAACTAATATAGGTTGGATTAAAGCTGAAGATTTAACCATAGAATCTGAATTAATTAAGATGAAGATTAAATCAATCAAAACAATCCCAAATAAATATGAAAATGTTTATAATTTAGAAGTTCAAGATAATCATAACTATATAGTTGAGGATTGTGTTGTTTCAAATTGTTTTTCTTGCGAATCGTCTATCCAGCTACAAAACATAATTGGTAATTGTACAAACGCTACAATGAAAATTGGGGTAGCAGGTACGCTCAATGATGAAAAGATAAATAGAATTCAATTAGAGGGATTATTTGGAAGAGTTAATCAAGAAACTACTACGAGAAAACTAATTGATAATGGAACTCTTTCTAAACTTAAAATTAAAGTTATTATTCTTCATTATAAAGATGAAATAAAGAGACAGATGTATAAATCATCTTATCATGATGAAATGGGTTTATTGCAACAAATAGAAGAACGATCTAATTTTATTGTTAAGTCTGCTGAAACGATAAATAAGAATGTATTGATTCTCTTTAAGAATATAAAATATGGTGAGTTATTATATAATAAATTATTAGAGAGGAATACTGGTAGAAATGTTTATTATATCGCTGGAGCTACTAAAGCAGAGATAAGAGAACAAGTTCGTAAATTAACTATTAATAACGAAAAAAAACAATTTATTTTTAAGTTTGGGAAATATACTATAGAATTATTTGAAGGAGAAAATATACTTCTATCAAATAAATTATCAATAAAAGTTGAAGACTTGAAACCAGAACACGATGTTGATGATAATTGGATTCTACAAAATAAAACTACATAACTTCATGACTACATGACTACATGACTTGTGAGGAGAAAATTAATATTGACGTTGTATAAACAAATAATTCTAAAGGAATATTAATATGAAATATACTTCAAAAGAAATAAAGGAGCCAAGCGGGGCGACGATAATTGTCGCCTCGCTGTGAAAAAACTCGGAACCTTCGCAGTTGGAATTAATATTCCCAATCTAGACGCTGTAATATTTGGACAGAATTTCAAATCTAAAATTAAAGTACTTCAAAGTATCGGACGAATTTTAAGAAAGGCTGATTCAAAGAAAGAAGCTATTGTAATTGATATTGTAGATAATCTCCAATGGAAAAGAAAAAAGAACTATGCTTTGAAACATGCACTCGAAAGACTATCCATATATCAAAAAGAAAAATTCAATTTTAATATTAAAGAAATTAATATATAATATAATGTATGTGATGGTGGTTTAATTACTAAAAATGGGTTTCCACAGAAAATAATCTAACAATATCAATTAGTTAAGAAACAGGAAATCGTAGAAAATGACGTTTTCAATGTTTTAATCACAAAGTAATAGTAATGTACCAGTTATTAATTAAAACACGTCTAAGAGGAATAAATATCATTAAAGATATCATAAGGAATCAAAATGAACATAAGTGATTTATTAAAATTAAAATACCCATCTGAATTAGATGCAACTGCTATTAATATGGGAGATGAGGAATTAAAGAGACCTAAGTTTCTCGATGTTTCAGAAACACTTAACACTATTGGTGATTTAGCTGGTGGAACTGATGATATTGATTTAACTTTAGGTAATGTAGTAACAGCAACAGTATCAACAGCAGCTCAAACACTTACTTTTAGTAATCCTCCTATAACAGGCTCAAATGGATCTTTTAGTTTGTTTCTAACTAATGGGGGATCACAAACAATTACATGGCCTACTTCGGTTGATTGGGTTGCTGCAACTGCTCCTACACTTACAACAGCTGGAATTGATGTAATAGTTTTTACAACTAATGATGCTGGAACAACCTGGATTGGGTTTGTTGCTGGATTGGATGTGAAATAATGAGTTTATCAAATAAATTAATGACTGTAGCTGGAGGAGTAACTGAAATTATACCAGAGTCAGTAGACCTCGACGGCGTGAACGATTACCTGTCAAGGTCGAGTGATTTCGTGGGTAATACTGACAGTAAGACGTTTACTTTTAGTTGTTGGGTTTATTGGACAGGTGGTCAACTTTTTGTCTACGGTAGTGATGCGTCCTCAGCGGAGCTTATATATGTACAAGTCGGTGGTTCTGGTGCTGTACAAGTATCAATGAAAGTGGGGGGGTACAATATTGTTAGATATTGCCTCCACTGTAGAACTTGCAAAAAATACATATACACATATTCTTACTTCTATAGACATGAATAATCAAGGCGGGTGTAGTATTTATATTGACGATATAGCAGACACTCCTAATATAACCTCCTTTGTAGCCGATTCATTTTTAGGATTTCCGGCAAGCTATCACGTTATTGGCACTGCATCCTTCGCTCTTGTATTAGTTAAAGGCAGACTCTCCCAGGTTTTTCTCGATTACACCTACCGTGATTTATCAGTCGAAAGTAACCGTAGGCTTTTTATCACAGACGATGGTAAGCCAGCAGACAGTGCAACCCTTGCAAGCCTTAACCCAATCATGTACATGCCTATGTCATCTCCAGATACTTGGCACGAAAACTCTGGAACAGGTGGTGACTTTGTAGCAAACGGAACTGTAGCTACAAGTGGTCGTGGGCCTAATCAGGATAATTGTGTGGCGAGTGAGTTTGATGGGACGAGTCAGTATTTGAGTAGGTCGAGCGCTTTAACAGGTGCGACAGCGAGTAAGGTGTTCACGTTTAGTTGCACGTTTAATGTTGCAGAGTCTACTCTGGATGAGACAGTGATTTCTATAGGTGATGGTGCTAACAACTTTTTCTGGATGAAGTGGGGTGACAATGGGCCTACGCAGTACCTTTTTATGAGGGGCTATAATTCTGCGTTTAGTTCTATCATGTCGTATAACACTCCGAGCATATCAGTGCCTCCACTAACAACAAACAGTCTGCAAGTGGCCCTGGACATGGCAGATGAGTCAAAATCAATTGTTGTCCTCAATGGCACCAAGCTATCAATTGATGCGTTTGCTGTATTCATTGACGATAGTATTGACTTTTCCAGCTCTTTGTTACGCATTGGTGCAAACATCCCACTTAACTCGCTTTTTGAGGGTACTCTCGGTGAGGTATACTTCGACACAGCCTACATAGACCTTGCCACAGACAACCCCTTCTGGGGCTCAGAAACAAACCTCCCAATCCCTGTAAAGAACGTAATAGAGAACACAGGAATCACACCCATCATTGCCCTGCCGATTCGTGCAGACGATGCAGGAACTAACCTTGGTTCTGGTGGAGACTTTACGGTTAACTCTGGGCCTTTCACAGGTGCAAGAGGGGCAAGTGAGTTCTGGGCAAGGAGTGCTAATTTTACACCTTCCGTTGATTGGTTAAATAATAGTTCACCAAGTATATCAGACAGCAAAGTTTTTTCTTTTGTTTGTTCTTTCAAAAGGAATACTATGCTTGGTGATGGCCCGTTATTTACCATTCGACAAGGCGCAGCGGATAGTGATATTTTATTTAATGTAAATTCTAATGGTAATGGTAGAATATATACTACGGCTTATTCTACTGCTCAAGAAGTTCTTGGTAGTTTTACAAATGAAGTAATAGTCGTTGATACTTGGTACACAGTATTTGTATCTGTAGATTTAGCCAATTCTGCAAACAGAGCATTAATTATCGAGGGTGTGGCAACACCTGGGCAAACATGGGCCACTTACGTTAACGATACAGTTGATTTTTCAAGTGCTCTCTATTCGTCAATACATCTCGTTAAAACAGGATCAACTGACGCAAGTGATATAGATATAGGTTTTTTATACTTTAACACAGCATATATAGACTTCTCATACGAGGCAAATCGTTTATTGTTCGTGGACGCCTTTGGATACCCCACAGACATTGAACAAAAAATAGAAGATGGTGATATCGCAGATCCATTAGTATTAATGTTAATGAAAGACTCCGATGACCTTGGTAAGAACAATGGCACAGGCGGTGACTTCACAGTTAACGGAACAGTAAATAGTGGTAGCGACGTAGACCCTAACGCATAAGGAAACAAGGAAATAAGGAAACAAGGAAAATAATATGAAATATTACCAAGAAAGCACAGCAAAAGAATTAAGCAGGAAAGGGGTTCAGAAGACATTACCAAATATTTCCCTAAAAAGAAACTGGACATCAGAAGATGTAATCACCGATTTCACTGAGATAGTTGAAACAACAAAACCAGTCATCACAAATCTCCAAATTATTCAAAATGGTGGAATTGGTAATAAAACAGGAAATACCAGACCGAGAATTTGGATTATTAAAGATAAGTTTTCAGATATCGAAGATGGTTTAACCAAGTTAGAGCAAGAAACTATTTTCCTTTCTAAAGAATTTGAAACATCGAAAACCAATAAATTAAAAGAGATAAATGAATTATTTAAGGTTGAAACTGATGTAATAAAGGGAGGAGTAATGCAGGAAGAAGTAGATACATTTGGAACACAAGAAGCAGAAGCATTAGCTTACCAAATAGATCCTTCATCTGAAACTCCTGTATTAACAAGTTTAGCATTAATTCGTGGAATGGAAAAATCAGAATTAGTTATAAGAGTAATTGGTCATGCTAATGCTTATAAAACAGCAATATCAACTTCAATGGGTAAAAAACATTCATATGAAGATGAAGTTAAATTAGCAAAAACTTTAGATGATTTACTCGATATAGAGGTTATATGAATATTATAGTTGATAAATAATATGAACAACATGAACACCAGAATGAAAAGGATGACAAAATAATAATGAAACAATTAGATAATAGATTCGTAAATACAGAATTAAGCGATGATACAACTCCTCAATTAGGCGGTGATCTCGATACAAACGCACAAGCCATAAACGAATCATACGCAACAGTAGCCTCCCACGCCACAACCTCAGCAATCTGGGCAGCAGCCGGGAACGTGATTAACTTCACTGGAACTGAAACAATAACCGATTTCCCAGCAGCGGACAGGGCAGGATCAACCAGGACTTTGATTTGTGCTGGGGCAACGGTTTTTACTCATGCTGGGAATATCACGGTTCAGGGTGGGGTGACTTATACGGCGAGCGCAGGGGATGAAGTTGTTGAGGTTATAGCAATTTCAACAACTACTTTTTATGTGAAACCGCCTACAAAGTTTAACGGCGTTGCTATTGATATGGCAGACTCAGTTCTTACCAGACCCAAATTTATTGATGTATCAGAAACAGTAAATGCCTTGGGTGATCTTGGTGGTGGTACAGATGATATAGACCTGACGACTGGAAATGTAGTAACAGCAACAGTCAGTACCAGTGAAGAAACATTCACATTCAGCAATCCGCCAGCAAGTGGAAGTAATGGTAGTTTTACATTATTCTTGACAAATGGTGGATCACAGACAATTAATTACCCTGGCGGTGTTGATTGGGTTGACGCTACTGCTCCTGAACTTACAGCATCAGGACTAGATGTTTTAGTCTTTACTACTAATGACGCTGGCACAACTTGGCTCGGCTTTGTTGCTGGATTGGATGTGTCATAATGGGTACTTTAGCAGATAAATTAATGATGTGTAGTGGTGGTGGCATTGTACTCCCAACTACTATAGGAGACGAGTTTCAGGGTGGTTACTACATGGGGCAACTTGGGGGGTATTATTTAATTTGCGCTCCAATAGCTGGCCAAGGTTCTACTTTACAATGGAAAACGGCTAATACAACTACAGCGGGTACTACAAGTCTAACAGATGGATATGCCAATACGGCAGCTATGGTTACAGCAGGAATTAGTTTACATCCAGCTGGGAAGTTTTGTGTTGACTTAACTATTGGGGAGTTCAGTGATTGGTATCTACCATCTAAAGATGAATTAAATCTACTTTATACTAATCATGCTGCGTTAGAGGCTGCGGGTTCTGGAAGTTTTATTGATAATTACTATTGGAGTAGTTCCGAGCACATTGCCGGCCTCGCTTGGGAGCAGACCTTCGATGATGGGGAGCCGGGCTACACCGGTAAGGTCACTAACTATTATGTTAGAGCTATCAGTCGTTACTCTGCGTAAGCAACTTTAGGGTATGCGAAGCAGCCCATTCTAAATACTTATAAGGAAATAAAAATATGAGATATGATAACAGAAATACAGACTTGATTCTAACAAGTTCTGAAGTGAAGAAAGCAGTTTATCCTTCAACCCTACCAAAGATGTTCACGGGAGAGAATATAATCCCAAAGAACATTTACCCAATCCGGGTTATAACACCAGCAATTGCAGAGTACCAAAAAGTTATCCAGAACAATGATCTGGTCAGGGGTGAAACTGAATCTGTGATAACCTATACTGTTGAGGATATTCCAGTTGATGAAGCAAAGGACAGTAAACTGGCTGAAGTAGACACATTACACAAGCAACACCTCTATACAGACATCGAAGCAACATTTCCATCCGGGATGGCAACAATCCAATTCCGGGATGAAACAGACCGAACGAATCTATCCAACGTAGCAGCAGGTGCAATGGCTTGTCTCATTGCTGGTACACCTGAAACAGTTATGCAGTATCGCACAAAAGATGATGTAATTCAGCAGGTGCCAGCAGGTACTATGATGCAAATTGCTATGGACATTTTAGCTACCAAACAGGCTGTGGTTGATAATGCCTGGATGCACAAGGATGCAATTAAGGCACTTACTGATATTCGGAGTATTATTGATTACGATATAACGACTGGATGGTAAACATTTACCAGCTTGTACCCAAATGCTGGCAAATCCTGATGCTCTCTTGAGAGTTGATGTAGAGCCTGATCCACTGGCTAAGATTAGTAGTGTATTCGTCGATGAGATGGAGTACGCTGACATAGTTAAAACTAGATATCTCGATAAACTATAAGTTATTAATAGGTACTGGTTGTGTTTTTAATTACTAAAAGTGGTTTTCTACAGAAAATAGTCTAATTAATTCAATTAGTTAAGAAGTGGGAAACCACAGAAATTGACGTTTTCAATGTTTTAATCACAAAGTAATAGTAAAGTACCAGTTTAGTGAAAAATAAAAATTTTTGAGTGAAATAGGATTAAATGAACACCTATAAAGGAGCACGACGAGGAAAGTTTTTTCCTAAGAATCAACATAAATGGGTTGATTCAAATAATATTCAATTCCGATCAGGAATCGAGCAAAAGTTCTTCGCATTGTTTGATTTATCGCCATCTGTTATTTCTATTGCTTCTGAAAAAGTAATTATACCTTACTTTGATGAAGCAAGACAGAAGCAAAGAAAATACTATGTTGATTTAATCGTGAAATTCAAAGATAAACAAGGTAATATACAAGTTAAACTAATTGAAATAAAATCTTATTCTGAAAGTATTCCTCCAAAGAAACCAAAACGTTTGACTGAATCTTATAATAATAAAGTAGCAACTTGGATTACAAACCAGAGTAAATGGAGGGCGGCTACGAAATTCGCAAAACAACGAGGATATGATTTCGTAGTTTTATCAGATAGAGATCTTTAAGTGATAAATACATTAAAACAAATTTGTGAAATTTGTGATGTAAAATTATTTTCATTAGATCGACATCACATAATTTCAAAATCGAAAGGTGGTAATAATAAACCATATAATATAGCGAAGCTTTGTCAGGTTTGTCATAGAAAAATACATACTGGGCAAATTAGAATTTTAGGAAAATTTCTATCTACCAATGGTTGGATATTAGAATATGAAGAGAATGATGATGTGAGTAATATAAGTGATCAGACTTGCTATATTATAGGAAATAATACAAAATCGAATGAATCCAGAGATGATAAATAATATATGAGTAGTTTACCAAAAGATGTAAAATCACTTATAGATACAATCACTTCGAGTGAATATGAGACTATTAAGAAGTCAAGGAAGATTGAATTGGGGACAATTTCATTATTTTATTATCCTAATCCAAAATATGAGGCTCAGCTCCCAGTTTTTGATATGTTGCCGAATGTATTTATCTTAGGTGGAGATTCTAAGTATTTAGCTGGATTAAATATTCATTATCTAAATTGGTCTCAACGATTGCAATTTATAAAATATCTTCATTCAAAGAAAGGCAAATTAAAATATACTGATGTAGCAAAAGCATTCAAAGCAGGAAAAATACCATTAGGATTAGCGAGATATTGTTATAGATTATATTTAATATCTCATATTAAGTCTAATATAAAATTATTTGACTTAACTGATGATGAAGAGTATAAAGACGCATATGCTGTAGCACAAAAAGTTTTACCGAGATTCAAAGGTCAAAGTGACTCAACTGTATTCAAGAATATAAAATCAAAATTCAAAGAATCACAAAAGAAGAAATAACATAGGATATAATAAATGAGCTTATTCGATAATATTAGAAAGATATTTGTTCCAAAAGATGAGGAAATCTTAAATCTTGATGTTCCTAATAAAGTAGAGCTTCCGAATTTAGAAGCAGAAACTGAAGTAGAGATCATAAGTTCAGATACATTAGGTAATGGTTCTTTAAGAACAGTTGTTAATTTCGATCAAACAACTAATAATATTAAAAATCTAATCTTAACATATAGAGATATTTCATTATATCCAGAAGTTGATTCAGCAATTACCGAAATAACAAATGAAGCAATTGTATCTGATACAAACTCAACCATATCTTTAGAAGTAGATTCAGATGAAATATCTAAAAATATTAAAGAGAAAATCATTACTGAGTTTAATG
>Ga0307987_1001642_pt1 | contig 12190 bp, 6 predicted proteins | sample EllFjometagen181_FD_203157 | JGI IMG/M metagenome (GOLD analysis project Ga0307987, IMG submission 203157) | Marine microbial communities from Ellis Fjord, Antarctic Ocean - #181 | ecosystem: Environmental > Aquatic > Marine > Unclassified | place: Southern Ocean | collected 2014-10-08 | reverse complement strand
CAAAATGGCAATAATATCTTGCAGTTCTTTATATCTCTGAAGAATAAGTTTTACTCTTTCAGCAGTGTTATAATGTTCGTCGCCAACAACATCAGGAGAAAGAATACGTGATGTTGAATCCAATGGATCAACAGCAGGGTAAATACCAAGCTCAGCAATTTTACGACTTAATACAGTTGTTGCATCAAGGTGGGCGAAAGTTGTAGCCGGAGCTGGGTCGGTAAGGTCATCAGCAGGTACATAAACTGCTTGTACTGATGTAATTGAACCTCGTTTAGTTGATGTAATACGCTCTTGCATAACTCCCATTTCGGTAGCTAGAGTTGGCTGATAACCAACAGCAGAAGGCATACGGCCAAGAAGTGCTGAAACCTCAGAACCTGCTTGTGTAAAACGGAAAATATTATCAATAAAGAATAGAATATCTTTACCACCTGATTTTTCGTCACCATCACGGAAATATTCAGCTAATGTTAATCCTGATAATGCAACGCGAGCACGTGCTCCAGGAGGCTCATTCATCTGGCCAAATACTAGTGTGGCTTGTGATGTTTCAAGTGCTTTACGATCAACTTTTGACAAGTCCCAACCGCCTTTTTCCATACTTTTAACAAACTCGTCGCCATAATTAATAACGCCCGACTCAATCATTTCACGGAGTAAATCATTTCCTTCACGAGTACGCTCACCAACACCACCAAATACCGAAAGTCCGGCATATGTTTTTGCAATATTGTTGATAAGTTCCATTATAATAACAGTTTTACCAACACCTGCACCGCCAAATAAACCAACTTTTCCACCTTTGGAATATGGTTCAATAAGGTCGATAACTTTTATACCAGTATATAGTACTTCTTTGGTTGTTGTAAGTTCATCAAATCTTGGAGGATCTCTATGAATAGGACTTCTTTTTCCTGTTTCGATATTACCTAAACCGTCAATGGCATCACCAATTACATTAAATAATCTACCTTTAACGGCATCCCCAGTTGGCATTGATATAGGCTGGCCTAAAGCAACTACTTCCATACCACGATGAAGTCCATCGGAAGAATCCATGGCAATTGTACGAACAGTATTTTCGCCAATAGCTTGCTGTACTTCCAATATTAATTTATCACCATTATCTCTTGTAATTTCAAGAGCATCAAATATCTTTGGGAGGTTTTCTTCTTTTTCGAAAACTACATCTATTACAGGGCCAATAACCTGAGCAATGCGGCCAACGTTCCTTTTGTCCATAAAAAGCTGTTATTTATAGGATTAAAAATATGGGCGCAAATATAATAATTTATCATAACAATTGAGTACTTAAAGTCTTTAAATTAATAAAGCGCTAAAGTTGTGATGATTCTATTATTTTATACCTGTTTTTTTGTATTTTTACAAAAATGAACAACACCATGGTGAAGAAAGAGATTAAGCTTCTTGAGCAGCAAATTGAAAGTTTAAATACTTCTGATTTTGACTTTGAAGCGTGGAAAAAGTATTCAGTGTTAATACTTACGCGTATTTTTGGCAGTACTGATGATAAAATAAAACAACTTGATAATATTGATTTTGAATTTAATTCATGGTCATTACGTGATGCTTCTGGGAATGAATCATATGAAGAGAGTTCAAAAAGGCTTGCGAAGGAAGTTATTAAAGCTGCCATTGACGAGCTGAGTATATATGGATTGCCTAACGCTAATGATAAAAATATAGAAGATGTTACGCGGGAATTTCTGAATATAATTTTTGATGAATTTAAAGGGTCACAGGTTAGGGAACTTTCCAGTATTTTAGCATCAAGCGACAGCGATATTGAGAAAAAAAGAAGGGTTAAAGAGATAATTGAAGAAATTGGTGAGTATGCATGTTATGACATAATAACAAATATACTTACTCAATCGGGTGTTGCAAAAGTTGTTAGGGATTAGCTGAATTTTGGTTTTTCAAAGTGCCGCAAAACCGCAATTCAAACTGCGGTAGGCAGGTTAATCGGATTTTTGTTTTTCGTAATGCGAAAAGCTAATTCGCTAAATCTGTTAAATCCGATGTTCAAAATAATACTATTAACCATGGCGCCAAAATTTTAAACAGCATAACACTAACCTCCTTTTTTTGTATTTTTGCCAGTTAATTTTAAAGCGAGGCGTTGGAAATTCCTATTCCAATAGTTCGTTGATATGCAATACTTACTTTAATGAAAAAAAAATATAACGAATATTCGCAGTTAAACCTACCGCAACTAGCCGAGGAGGTGAGGGCAAATTGGGAACAAGATAGCATATTTGAGAAAAGTTTGGAAAATAGAAAAGGTAACGAGCCTTTTGTTTTTTATGAAGGACCACCATCAGCCAATGGAACTCCTGGAATCCATCATGTTATGGCTCGTACCATTAAAGATTTATTTTGCCGTTACCAAACACTCAAGGGAAAATATGTTGAGCGCAAAGCCGGCTGGGATACCCATGGTTTACCTGTTGAAATAAGTGTAGAAAAAACCTTAGGAATTACTAAAGAAGATATTGGTGGTAAAATTTCTGTTGAGGATTATAATAACCAATGTCGTACCGAAGTGCTTAAATATAAAAATCTTTGGGATGATCTTACAAAAAAAATTGGCTATTGGGTAGACCTCGAAAACCCATATATAACCTTTGATAATAAATACATCGAATCGGTTTGGCATTTGTTAAAAATGCTTGACGAAAAAGGACTCCTTTATAAAGGATATAGCATTCAGCCCTATTCACCAGCTGCAGGAACAGGTTTGAGTACACACGAAATTAATCAGCCCGGCTGTTACCAGGATGTTACCGATACTACTGCCGTTGCTCAGTTTAAAGTAATAAAAAGTGAAGCCCCACATAAGGTATTTACTGATGTTGAAGGTGACCTTTTTTTAATTGCATGGACTACAACTCCATGGACATTACCATCAAATACAGCTCTTGCTGTTGGGGATAAAATTGACTATGTTAAAGTTGTTACATTCAATCAATATACTGGTGTTTTAATTACTGTGATTCTTGCCAAAGAGAGGCTTAGCTCATATTTTAATGAAAAAAACAGAGACCTTTCATTTGAAGATTATAAACAAGGAGATAAAAAAATACCATTTAAAGTTGTTGGCGAATTCAAAGGTTTTGAATTAACTGGTATTATCTACGAGCAGCTTTTCCCTTGGGTAAAGCCTATGGGCAAAGCTTTTGAAGTTATACCTGGTGATTTTGTAACAACAGAGGATGGAACTGGAATTGTTCATATAGCACCTACTTTTGGTGCTGATGATGACAGAGTTGCCAAACTTATGGGAATTGCCCCGCTAATACTTATTGATAAAAATGATGAGCGTAAACCTATGGTTGATGCGCGTGGTAGGTTTTTTAATATTGATGATATTGATAGTGAGTTTGTTAAAAGCAATGTTAATGTTGAAAAATACAGTGAATTTGCAGGCAGATTTGTAAAAAATGCCTATGATGAGTCGCTTGGAGCCAAAGATGTAACTCTTGATATTGATCTTGCTGTTAGTCTTAAAAAAGATAATAAAGCATTTAAGGTTGAAAAACACGTACATAGTTACCCGCATTGTTGGCGTACCGACAAGCCCATATTATACTATCCTTTAGATAACTGGTTTATAAAAACCACGGCTCTCAAAGACAGGATGATTGAGTTAAATAAAACAATTAACTGGAAGCCAAAATCAACAGGTGAAGGTAGGTTTGGTAACTGGTTGGAAAATCTTGTTGATTGGAACTTATCCCGCTCAAGATATTGGGGCGTACCATTACCCATTTGGGTTACTGAAGATCGCACTGAAAAGAAAACTGTTGGTTCAGCTGAAGAGCTTAAAACCGAAGTTGATAAAGCAGTTGCTGCTGGGATTATGAAAACTAATACCATGGCTGATTTTGAGCCGGGGAATATGAGTAAGGAAAATTATGAAACTTTTGATTTTCACCGACCATATGTTGATGAAATTATTCTTGTTTCTGAGAGTGGGCAAAAAATGATGCGTGAGCCGGGATTAATTGATGTTTGGTTTGATTCGGGATCCATGCCTTATGCACAGTTTCATTATCCCTTTGAAAACAAGGAAGTGTTTGAGCGTAATTTCCCGGCTGATTTTATAGCCGAAGGAGTTGACCAAACACGTGGTTGGTTTTTTACTTTACATGCTATTGCCACAATGCTTTTTGATTCGGTTGCTTATAAAAATGTTGTTTCTAACGGACTTGTCCTTGACAAAAAAGGCAATAAAATGTCGAAGCGACTTGGAAATGCTGTTGATCCATTTACAACCCTTAATCAATATGGTCCGGATGCAACACGTTGGTATATGATTACTAATTCGCAACCATGGGACAATTTACGATTTGATATACTTGGTATTGATGAGGTGCGAAGAAAGTTTTTTGGAACACTTTACAATATTTATTCGTTTTTTGCTTTGTATGCAAATATTGATGGGTTTACTTTTAGTGAAGAGGAAGTTCCTGTAGACGAAAGGACTGAGTTAGACAGATGGGTACTTTCGGAGCTAAACACATTAGTTAAAAATGTTGATGAGTCGTTTTCAAATTATGAGCCAACAAAAGCTGGTAGGGCTATACAGTATTTTGTAGATGAACATCTGAGTAATTGGTATGTGCGATTATCGCGCCGCAGATTTTGGAAAGGTTCATATGGCAAAGATAAAATTGAAGCATACCAAACTTTATACACCGTATTGGAAACGGTAGCTCAACTAATTTCACCAATTGCTCCATTTTTTAGCGATAGATTATTTATTGATCTGAATAAAGTAAGTGGAAAAATAAAAGAAGAGTCGGTTCACTTAACTGATTTTCCTGTAGCTAAAAACGAGCTTATTGATAAAGATTTAGAAGAGCGTATGGATCTAGCTCAAAAAATATCATCAATGGTATTATCACTGCGTAAAAAGAATTTATTGCGTGTTAGGCAACCCTTGGCTAAAATAATGATTCCTGCTTTTTCTGATCACACATTAACGCAAATTAAAGCTGTTGAAGATCTTATCCTTTCAGAAGTTAATGTTAAAAATACTGAATACATTACTGATGCATCAGGTATTCTTGTTAAAAAGATCAAAGCCAACTTTAAATCTTTAGGTCCAAAATATGGTAAGCTAATGAAACAATTGGCTGGTGCTATTCAAAATATTGATCAGGATGGCATTAAGCAATTGGAAAGCGAAGGCAAGTATCCAATATTAATTAACGATCAAAATATTGATATAACACTTGAAGATGTAGAAATTAGTACCGAAGATATACCCGGCTGGAGTGTGGCAAGTGATGGTAAACTAACTGTTGCTCTTGATATTAACATTACTCCTGAGCTTAAAGAAGAAGGGATTGCCAGAGAGTTTGTGAATCGCATCCAAAATCTTAGAAAAGATAAAAGATTTGAAGTAACAGATAGAATTAATATAGTTGTTGAAAAGAACCTTGAAACTAATAATGCTCTTATCAATTTTAAAGACTATATTTGCTCGGAAACTCTTGCAGGTTTAAACTTGGTTGACAAACTGGAAAATGAAAATGTTGAAAATGTTGAAAATGTTGAATTACTTGAAGGAGTTTCGGTAATGTTTGCGATTGATAAACAATAGGGGCTTAATTTTAACTGAATGCAAATTGAGAGAAGTAGAGCTTGAGTTTTGATGGTTTAATCAATGTCTTAAACTCTTAACCTTTAATAAATAAGAATATGGAAAATACTAAAAATGACGAAAAAAAAACGAGCTATACTGACATAGAACTTGAGGAGTTTAGGCAAATAATTACAGCTAAATTAAAAAAGGCAGGTGACGATTTTGACATGCTTACAGAAGCCTATAGTAATACTAGCGAGCATGGTACCAACGATACTTCGCCAACATTTAAAGTGCTTGAAGAAGGACAGCAGGTACTATCTAAAGAAGAAAATAGCAGGCTTGCTGCTCGTCAGAAACGTTTTATGACTAATCTTGAAAATGCACTTATTCGCATTGAGAATAAAACATATGGCATTTGCCGGGTAACAGGTAAGCTCATTAGTAAAGAGCGCCTGAGAGCAGTTCCGCATGCTACTCTTAGTATTGTTGCTAAAAATAAGATGGCGAATCCTAATTCAGTAAACTAGTTCGCATTGAAAAAATCATTATTTGTAATTTTATTTGTTCTGATATCAGATCAAATACTAAAGGTTTGGGTTAAACTCAGTATGACCCTTGGTGAAGAAATTCCTGTAGTAGGAAATTGGTTTAATTTATATTTTACCGAGAATAATGGAATGGCTTTTGGCTTGCAATTTGGAGGGGAGTTTGGGAAACTTTCTCTTAGTATTTTCAGGATACTTGCAATTATTGCCATAGCAGTTTACCTCATTTATATTATAAAAAAGAAAGAAAGCACAGGTCTTATTCTTAGTATTTCGTTAATATTTGCAGGCGCTATGGGTAATATTATTGATAGTGTTTTTTATGGTATGTTATTTACACAAAGTACTTATCATACTGCTGGCGTTTTTGCATCTGAAGGACAAGGATATGCATCATTATTACATGGGCGTGTTGTAGATATGTTTTATTTTCCCATTGTTAATTTTACAGCCGCTAGTGGCCCCTCATGGATACCTTCATGGTTATATGGAAGTGATGGTCATTTTATTTTCTTTCGTCCGATATTTAATATTGCCGATTCAGCAATAACAGTCGGTGTAACCTGGCTTCTTATTTTTGAGAGAAAGCATCTTACCTTGTAATACCTGCGATAAAGCCCTTTTACTACTTGAATATTTCCTTTTTTGCTATTTGTATTTAGTATAAATAGTGTCCGCAAAAAAACTACTCTTTTTCCTGTCTTTGTTAAGAAAGTTTCAAAGACAAGGCTTGCAAAGTTCTGAAAACCAAGGAGGTCACTTTTATGAACGACTGTTTTCAAAACGAGAATGACGCAGTATTTGGCGTTTTCTTGCAAAGACTAAATAGTTAATTTCTTCTTAGATTTATTCAATAGCCATTATTTTTATTTAGCTTTGAGCCTGATATCTCATTTTAAACCTATTTAGTGTCTGCAAGAAAACTACCATTTCTTAAGTCTTTGGCGTTTTCTTGCATAGACTATTTAAAACAACCATTCATGAAAAATCTAAGCTTGATTACAGTTCCTTTTGTGCTGTCATTACTTTTTTCCGTTCCATCTATAGCACAAAACTCACAAGATGTTGAATTTAATAGTGCAAAAGTTGAAGTAAATATTGCTGTGGCTAATATCTTTTCCAAGGATAACTTATCACAGCTTTATTATATTGATATGGGATATTACCCATATGGTTATAGTAATTATTTTGTACAGCCTGAGTTAGTTGTAGGTGTAAAATTGCATACTGCCAAAGGAGCATTTAGGCTTGGAACAAATTTTGCATACAGCAATAATACTACCGAAAGGGATGAAGGATATTTGAATAAGTACACTTTTAAGAATTTTGGATCAAAATTAAATTTAGGCTATGAGTGGCACTCATTATTTAACAGGGTTCTAATATACTATGGTTTTGATTTATCAACATCATACACAAGTTATTATACTAATCATGAATATGAAAGTGTATATGAACCATCTCAAAGTACAACTGATGAAACCACTATTGATGAAGTTACAGTTGGAATTAACCCGCTAATTGGTGTAAATATTTTTATCACTCCACATTTGTCTATTGGCACCGAAGCCAAATTTACAACCGAATACGTAAGTGGAAAAGTCGAATATAAAACAAATGATAATTTAAATAATGACAATAGCAGTAGTAGCGGTATTAGAACTCGGTTTGGTCCAATAGGTTTTTTATCAGTTAACCTATATTTCTAGCGTATTTTAAATTATAACAGATTGTGTGCTTTTATTTACTAAAAGCTGCAAAGTGTTGATTATTATAATTCAAAAACAGATTTGTCATGAAGAAAGTAATAATTTTAATAGCAATAATTGCACTGTACCTTACTTCATCTGCCCAGGATGAATGGGAGTTATTACATCCATATCCAACGTTATCTGATTTAAAAGATGTGCAATTTATAAGTGAACAGGAAGGATGGGCTGTTGGTTATAATGGCATAATAATTTACACTGATAATGGTGGTGAAACGTGGGATATTCAACATGATGACATAAGTGAGTTATTTTGGAATGTATATTTTATTGATGACCATGAAGGATGGGTTGTTGGAAGGAGTAGCATATATCACACTACTGATAAAGGTAATACCTGGCAGAAACAAACCCGACCATCTGTAATGGGTGACCTTACTGATGTTTACTTTATTAATCATGACACAGGGTGGATAGTTGGAACACATAAAATTGTGTTAAAAACTACTGATGGTGGTGATAATTGGATTAAAATAATGAATTCGATAAGTACTGAAAATAGCTTTCATAGTGTATGCTTTGTTGACGAATTAAATGGCTGTGCTGTGGGTGCCATAAACTTTTGTGATAATGGTTTTGTTATGACTACCAGAGATGGCGGACTTACATGGTTAGATACTTCCCCTGTGGATGCAGGTGGTTTTCAAAAGGTGATATTTACAGATTCGTTAACGGGATGGATTTGTGGTTATGGTAATGAATTACAAAAAACAGAAGATGGTGGCAAAACATGGATAATGAATAGTACTCATCAATACGGTGGTAGCTATAGCGATATTCTGTTTTTTGATGATAATGACGGAATATTATTAGCAGTAAATAGTATCCAGTTAACTTTTGATGCAGGCGAAACGTGGGACTCCGTTGTTTATAATTGGCAGTACTCATATCAAGATGCAATTACCAGTTGGGGTGATCATAATGCAGTAACCGTAGGCGCAAATGGAAGTGTCTTGAAAACACTGGATGGTGGTAATAATTGGGAGGTGCTTAGTAGCGAAATGTCATCTACTATTAATAAAATAGGATTCTTTAACTCAAATGATGGTTATGCTCTCACAACCAACTGGGGTGGTAACGATGTTATCTCTACTAAAGATGGTGGATATACCTGGACTATAGATACATTAATTGAAAATGGCCCTTTTTATAATATGCAGATTGAAGGAGAATCTTTTTATTTGCTTAATAATTCATCACAATTAATGAAATCAGTAAATGCTGGTGTAGATTGGGAGTTATTCAATGTTTCTGATAGTAGTTCAGGTTATAACGATATGTTTTTTGTCAATAATAATACAGGATACTTGTGTGGTTCAGATGGATTATTTGTAAAAACAGAAGATGGAGGTAGTACTTGGGTAGATAAGCCGCTTTATGGTAACTATAATCTAAACACATTATTTTTTATTAATGAAAATGTAGGGTGGATGTTTGACACGCAAGCCAGAGTAGTATTGCGAACTACAAATGGAGGTGATGACTGGGATTGGACATTTATAGGTGATTTTTTTAATTATCAACCAAGATCAATTTTCTTTGTTGATGAGCATCTAGGATATATTACATCCACAGAGGGAATTCTTTTTAAAACATATGATGGCGGTCGAACATGGGAAGAGTTTTCTTTTATTAGCGGTAATGGACACTCTCAGATTTATTTTGTAAACGAAATTGAAGGATGGTATAGCATAAGTAGCAGGGTATATCATACATTTGATGGTGGTTTGTCGTGGGTAAATGACCAAAGTCTTGGCAGCTCTTTAAACACCATGTTTTTTCTAAATAATGAACAGGGCTGGTTAGGTGGTCAGGATGGTATTGTTGCCACAACAAATTTTACCGTAAACATTAATGAATTTGGCGAGATTATTCCATCTGCTACTGTATTCCCAAATCCTGCAAAAGACGATATTGAAATTAAACTTCATGATAAATCTGATAAAATAAAAGACATAAAAGTATTTAATATGCAGGGGAATAAAGTTATGCATTTTACAGATTTATCGGAACATAACACATTTGCAATAAATGTTTCCAAATTATTTAACGGTACATATGTTGTTCAAATAACTTCTGAAAAAAGTGAAAATATAATTAAGTTTATTGTGCAATAGACTAAATACCATTTTATTATATCTAATAAAACTAATAACTTTTGAGTGGTTCATAATAAAGCATCAAAGACAAGGCTTTATAATCTTACCTATGGAGGATATTTATCGACGCAATTACGATGTAAAAACCGGGAAAGCTTTCCTCAAAAATGACAACAGAATATGGGAGTAAATTTCCCTAAAACGAAAAAAACAACGATCCAAAAATCCCAAATTTCTGTGTGTTTGGATTATCGTGATGGTTAAGTCGCCATATAAAATCAATTTTTGCGATTTTCAATATGTTTTCTATGCCTGCTCCTACTTCAAAATATGGACGTGATAACGAATAGGAATATGGAGGAAAAACAGAATAATTAGCATTCTTATCGCTTATATCACCAATAATACCTTTAGCATGAATAACTTCTCTCCATTTCAACTTTCTAAGCAATGGTATATGATTAAAAAGTAACCCGTCAAAATGGTGTATATAAAACAAGCTCACATATTCATCATTAATAAATTCATAGTAATTCATAAGGTTATACGAATACTGATCGTAAATAAGTGTTTGATTACCTGGGGCGATATCTAATAGTGGATAAGGAACTGTGCCCCAAAGCTTTCCTAATTCAAGAACATAACTACTCCAACCAATATTAAAAATATTAAACCAATGTTTAGTTTGGAATCTTAGGCGAAAATACTCATCATCAGAAGAAAAAAGCCCGGGTACTCCATAGGTAAGGTTTAGCTCAAGTATGGGATAGGTTGTGCCTAAATTTATACGTTGAAACTCACCTATCAAATACTTTTCATTATAAGCAAATCGCATCTTCATCTTAACTTCAGAAGTTTTTATTGAGCTAAGAATACTATATTTATCACCATCCCATATTTGAAAGGTTAAATCACCAACGGGGTACATTTTACGTTGATTGAAACTCACTTTTGTGCTAAAACCGCTAAACCATTCATGATCATAATAAATATTATATCCTTCTACCAGCGATTGCTTATCATTAGGGCTACGGCGAAATATTGAACTTATTAGATTATCATTGGTAAATGCAGTGCTATTCTGCCCCAGCTGCTCCAAATCATAAGTAAAATCGGTTCCAATTTTTCGATAAGGATTTTTAGCAATCATATATAAAAACCCACCACCGCCTTTTATTTGCTTATCTTGAAAACCATAAGCCAAATATCCTTTCAGCATAAACCGGGTTGAAAATTTATTATTTGTTCTGCCTCCCAAGCGAATTCTTACACCCTCAGTAGTGTTATAACTCAAGCTCTTAAATGTAGGGCCAAACTCAAACTTACCCATTTTTAAATACCCAGTTGTTAGCATATAGATAGCATCTACATAAGTATTAAATATTGGGATATTCTTAACCGAATCCACCATTTCATAAATTCCACTTTCGTTTCGTGATAATGGCACATCCCTGTTTTCACTCCAGTATTCATTAGTTTTATTATTAATATCATCTAACAAAATAACCTTAACAGGATGAGAGAAAATACTGTCATCCGGTGGGTCATTAAATTTAAAATCAGAATAATAGCTGGTCCTATTGGCAAAAAAACCAGGGATTTTCATTAAATTCTCAATTAAATTTAGATCGAGAATTATCTTATCTTTTGTTCTTACCCAGTATTTTCCATCAACAAAATCATACTCCATACCAATGGCGATATCATTAATAAAATTGATGTTAGCATCAACTGCTATCTTCATATCTACCCGAGTTACAGCAAATGTGCTATCCTCAATCCACATTTCACCCACGAAAGTAAGCTCTTGTTTGCGCCGAGGTTTAAACATTAAGTGATAACAATTACTATTATTCATACTTACGGTATCCAGAACAACATAATCGTAAATGGACAACCCATTATCTGAAATCGGGCTAATGAAGTTTTTTTCGAATATCATAATGAAATTATCATAAATATTAACCTCCTGATATAAACCGCCCATAAACTGACTCATGCTTTCATTTTCAAATCCCGATATTTGCGAGGCAATAATAATTTCCCTTGTTGAACTAGGAGCCGCACGTTTAAAAACCCTACTTACAGATTCGGTAATAAACATGGGCAAATAAGCTTTCCCGTTTATTGAAGAAGTATCAATGTATTGAAAAACTACCT
>Ga0307987_1001641_pt1 | contig 12192 bp, 7 predicted proteins | sample EllFjometagen181_FD_203157 | JGI IMG/M metagenome (GOLD analysis project Ga0307987, IMG submission 203157) | Marine microbial communities from Ellis Fjord, Antarctic Ocean - #181 | ecosystem: Environmental > Aquatic > Marine > Unclassified | place: Southern Ocean | collected 2014-10-08 | reverse complement strand
TATCTTTTCGGGTATCCTTGGCATAGAGACGTCGTAGCTTGGGTTTTTCAATTTTACCCGTGGCGTTTCTGGGAACCTCAGCAAATATAATTTTTTTCAGTCGCTTATATCGTGACAATCCCAATCCAAAGTTTTTGACCTCATTCTTTGTTAGTTCCATTCCTGGTTTTATGGCAATGATTCCTGCGGGAATCTCACCCAGCCGCTCATCGGGGATCCCGATGACACCAATGTCCTGGATCTTTTTATTCTGCATGAAAAAATGTTCAATTTCAACGGGGAATATATTTTCTCCCCCGCAGATGATCACATCTTTTTTCCGGTCCACCAGGAAAATAAATCCATCCTTGTCCCGCCGGGCAATGTCACCGGTGTGAAGCCATCCATTTTTAAGCGTTTCTGCCGTGGCTTCGGGGTTCTTGTAATAACATTTCATCACGCCGGGGCCCCTGACAATGAGTTCTCCACTTTCTCCGGGGGGCAGTTGATTGCCAACACCATCCACAATGCGAGCCTCCCAGTCAAAACCTGCTTTTCCTATGGCGCCCACCTTGTGATCATTATCCATGCCAAGGTGAACACAACCAGGACCTGTGGATTCCGTGAGCCCATAGTTGGTATCATAGCTATGGCCGGGGAAATATTCTTTCCACTCCTTGATCAGAGACGGCGGGACCGGTTGGGCACCAATGTGCATGAGTCTCCATTGATCCAGTTTGTATTGGGAAAAATCAATGAGGTTACGCTCAAAGGCGATGAGGATGTCATGTGCCCAGGGCACCAGCAGCCATACTATGGTGGCACCTTCATCGGACACGGCTTCCATTATCCATTCGGGGCGGACACCCTTTAGAATGACAGATTTAGCCCCCACCATAAAGCTGCCAAACCAGTGCATCTTTGCCCCGGTGTGATACAGGGGCGGAATGCAGAGAAATACATCCTCCCGGGTTTGTTTATGGTGGTTATTCTCAATGTAGCAGGCGTGCTCCAGGTTTCTGTGGGTCAATAGAACCGCCTTGGGGGTACCGGTGGTACCGGATGTGAAATAAAGGGCTGCATCATCTTCAATGGAAATGGAGACAGGGGGAGGGGTGTCTGGGGAGGCAGAGTCAATAAATGTTCCATAGGGAATGGCATAATCGGGGCATAATTCCCCCGGACCTGTGAAAATCCAGGTGTGCACAGTGGTTTCCAACAGGGTTCGAATGCCTTCCAGCCTTTCCATGAACTCTTCACCGAAGATGAATACCTTTGCCTCGGAAACTTCAGTGCACAGTCGTATCTTATCTGCCTCAAACCTGAAGTTAAGGGGAACCGCCCAGGCCCCGGTGCTGAGAATGCCAAAATAGATGGGCAGCCACTCCAGACTATTGGTCATGAGCTGGACCACTGTATCGCCCTTTTGAATGCCTTTTTTAACCAGGGCATTGGCCATGCGGTTGGCGTCCTGGTAGAAATCATTCCAGGTGATTTCCCGGCGTGTGTTTTCCTGGGGTGCCCTTTCAACTAGGGCAATGTCGTTTTTATAAAGTCGGCTGTTCCGTGCCAGGATTTCGGTGATGATCATGGTGAGATTCCTGTGTGAATTTTATGGATTTTAAACATAAATCGGGTTTGAGTATAACATCCGGCCAGACGTCACAAGTGGTGGCGTAACAGGGGCAATCTGTCCACTCTGTAGGGTCAGGGACTTAGATGAAAATAAGCTACCAAATTGTGGCATCCTTCAAAAGTACTTTACACTTTTTTAGAAAATTTTCCATTTGCAGGGCCTTTCTCCCAAAAGACTGTAAAGTACTTTTGAGCTTATATGAAGGATGCCAAACTTAAAATCTTTTATCATGCAATATCAACATATTAAACTGGGCATAGGGCTAGTCTATTCTCGGGTAAATCCCTAAGCTGTGATCAATTCCGGTAAACCGGTAAATCCAGAGAGTATATACAAAAATTCCGCTGTGCACCAGGTGCACAGCGGAATTTTTATGAAAAAACTATCCAGCCGAAGGGGAAGTTACTTCTTATCTTCCTTTACTTCTTCAAAATCAGCATCCATGACATCATCATCCTGGGATGCGGCACCCTCTTTTTCTGCACCGGGTGCTTCGCCTTCCTCGGCGGCTTTCTGGTACATGGCTTCTGCCAGCTTGTGGGAGGCCTGGGTCAATGTTTCAGTTTTGTCCTTGATGGCCTGGGCATCCTCACCGTCTTTGACCTGTTTGAGCGCTTCCACACCCTCTTCAATGGTTTTCTTGGTGGCTTCATCAATCTTGTCACCATGCTCTTTCAGGGTCTTTGCGGTCTGGTCAATGAGGGATTCTGCGGTGTTTTTGGCATCCACCAGTTCACGCTTTTGTTTATCTTCATCGGCGTGAAGCTCAGCGTCTCTCACCATTTTTTCGATATCTTCCTCGGAAAGACCGCTGGCAGCCGTAATCTGGATGGACTGCTCTTTACCGGTGGCCTTGTCCCTGGCAGAAACGTGGACAATACCATTGGCATCAATGTCAAAGGTCACCTCAATCTGGGGAACGCCCCGGGGAGCCGCTGGAATCTCAGACAGTTCAAACTGACCTAAGGTCTTGTTGCCGGTGGCTATTTCCCGCTCACCCTGGAGTACATGGATGGACACAGCTGGCTGACTGTCAGCCGCCGTGGAAAAAACCTGGCTCTTCTTGGTGGGAATGGTGGTGTTCTTTTCAATGAGTTTGGTCATGACGCCGCCCAGTGTTTCAATCCCAAGGGAAAGCGGTGTAACATCCAGAAGCAGAACATCGTGAACATCGCCCTGGAGGACACCGGCCTGGATGGCGGCACCCATGGCAACCACCTCATCAGGGTTTACACCCTTATGGGGTTTTTTACCGAAAATTTCTTCCACTCGTTTTTGCACGGCTGGCATACGGATCATGCCACCTACCAGCACCACCTCATCGATTTCGCTGGGGCTGAGTTTGGCATCTTTCAAGGCCTGGTTGCAGGGGGTTGCCAGATTATCCAGAAGGTCGGCCACCAGAGATTCCAGTTTTGCCCGGGTGAGTTTGACATCCAGATGTTTGGGACCACTGGCATCTGCCGTGATAAAGGGAAGGTTTACATCAGTTTCAACGGCGGTGGAGAGCTCCATTTTTGCTTTTTCTGCGGCCTCTTTCAGACGCTGAAGGGCCATTTTGTCACTGCGGATATCAATGCCCTGATCTTTCTTGAATTCATCGGCAATGTAATCAATGATCCTCAGGTCAAAGTCTTCACCACCCAGATGGGTGTCACCATTGGTGGATTTTACCTCAAATACACCATCGCCGATTTCAAGGATGGAGACATCAAAGGTACCGCCGCCAAGGTCAAATACAGCGATTTTTTCTTCGCCTTTTTTGTCCATACCATAGGCAAGGGATGCGGCTGTGGGCTCATTGATAATACGCTTTACGTCAAGACCAGCAATTTTACCGGCATCTTTTGTGGCTTGGCGCTGGCTGTCGTTAAAGTATGCGGGAACAGTGATGACAGCTTCTGTCACCTCTTCACCCAGATAATCTTCTGCCGTTTTCTTAATATTGGCAAGAATAAAAGAGGAGACTTCCGCCGGGCTGTGCTGTTTTCCCCTAAGGTTAATCCGGGTGTCGCCGTTGGAGGCCCCTTCAATTTTATAAGGAAGGACATTGATGTCGCCCTGGATCTCTTTGGACTGGAACTTTCTTCCCACCAGACGTTTGACGCCAAATACCGTGTTCTCTGGATTGGTAATGGCCTGTCTTTTGGCGGTCTGGCCCACCAGGCGGTCACTGTTTTCGGTGATGGCCACAACAGAAGGGGTGGTTCTTCCCCCCTCGGGATTTGTAATTACTTTTGGCTCACCCGCTTCCATTACGGCCACGCATGAGTTGGTTGTTCCCAAGTCTATTCCGATGATTTTACCCATGTTCTACTCCTCCAAATATAATGTATTTGATCTGTATTTAATTATTAATTGTCTTGTTTTACAACTGATTTAGAAACCACCACCATGGACGGCCGCAGCAGTCTGTCATGGAGCGTGTATCCTTTTTGAAGCTCATTGAGCACTGAGTTGTCAGGGTGTTCGTCACTTTCCTGTTGGGTGACGGCCTGGTGAAATGTGGGATCAAAGGGTACACCCAGTGCTTCAACGGGTTTAATGCTGAATGCTTCAAACAGTTTGATCAACTCTTTGTGTGTTAACTGGATTCCTTCAAGTATCGAAGCCTGATCGTTTTGCTGTGCGCCGGAATCGATGGCACGTTCAAGGTTATCCATCACTGTCAGTAATTTTTTGAAAACCGATTCATTGGCATACTTCCTGAATTCAGAGATTTCCCTGGAGGTACGCTTTTTATAATTTTCAAACTCCGCTGAAAGTCTCAACGCTTTATCTTTTTCTGCCTTGAGTTCGAACTGGAGTTTTTCAATGTCCGGTTTGTCCTGGGATGGTTTCTCTTTACTACAGGATTCTTGATTAGAGGTGGAATCCGTTGAATCGGGTGATTGTGTACTATTCTCCGCATCACCGCCGGATTCTTTGCCGGTCTCTTTCTTTAAAGGGTCGTCTTTGTCAGCCAACATTCTCTCCTGATCCAAGTATTTTGGTATATAACGTCTTAAAAAGTATATAATAAACATAGATTAAATTTTAGGAGAAAATAAGACCGTTTGATGTCATGTCAAGAAATAAAAATGGGGGGGAGGGGGTAAAAAAAGACCCGGCTGGCTGGCAAATCACCGGAATATTGCATGACCGGGATCAATCCACGACACAGATGATATCACTTATCGCTGCTTCCTTCCGGATCTGACGAGGTTCATGACCTTCTGTTACGCGGCGACCGATCAGAATACCCATGGGCAATTTGACACAGCACAGCCGGGAGACAAGATCTATACTTTAAATCGAAGGGTTTTACAAGGAAAATTTTATTTTGAAGCAATTCTAATTTTATTTTGGGGGAGACCATGGGGATGTGGTGGGTCAAGGGCAACTTTGAAAAAAACTAAAATGTATACCCTATGGAAAAATGAATTTGTCCCGGGCTTTCTCCATCTTCAGGATCAAGCTTATGGCCGTAGAGTAGCCCAATGGGACCGATGGGGGTGTTGTATCGAAGGCCTGTGCCAACGGCATACCTGAAGTCATTTAAGGTATCTGGTTCTTCGGTGTCATCAATTTTCCCGGTATCCATAAAAAATGTTAGCTCGAAATTGGCAGGCAGGTCAATGCGGGCCTCCAGACTGGCGGATATGGATGTCCTGCCTCCCAGGGCAGTGTCGTTATCATCGGGTTCGGTGAGGAGCATGTTTTCTCTGAATCCCCGGACGTCGGAGATGCCCCCCAGGAAAAAGAGCTGATCATCGGCAACGGTGTTGGATGACCCCAGGGGCTGGATGTATCCCATGCGGCCTGCCATGGCAAAGGTCAGTCCCTTAAAGGGAGATCTATAGTGCCTTGCGTCCAGCTGATATTTTACAAATCGGTCCAGGTCGCTGCCAAATCCTGAAAAGAGATCCACCGATGCAAAGGATAAAAATCCCTGGGTGGGTTTTATGGTCGAATCCCGGTTATCCCAGGCCAGAGAGGAGGAGGTGATGAGGATGTTCCGGGTCTCTTCCTGGTCCTCATCGTCTCCACCAAATTGAATTCGGTTTTCGTACTCAAAATTGAGACCTGCGGTGAGATGGGGGGGCAGTCGTCTGACAAAGGCAGATTGAGCCCCCCAGGTGCGGGTTCCAAAATCCTGGTTCAGGGGTTCTTCTTCCTCTTCATAAATGGTGAAGGTGGCAGAGATGAGTGTATCCAGAAAAAAGGGATTTTTAATACCGGTTTCAACCCGGTGACCGATGCCACTGAGATACCCCACCACCCAGGCATTCATATCCTTACCCATGAAGTTGGTATCTCCGGTTTTGACTTTGAGATAGCCTAAATTCTCCGTATCAAACCCTGCGGCAGCCTCAACATAATAAGGCTTTTTCTCTTTTATGGTGATGTCAATGTCAGGCTGGAGATCCTGTGTCTTTAAGTCCGGGGCCGTGATTTTCACCGATTCCACAGAATAAATTCCCCGGACTTTTTTCTGGGTGGAAAAAAGCTGTTTTAGGGAAAAAGGATCCCCTGGGGTGATATCCACCTTTTTCTCCATGATTTTTTGTTTAAGCCGCTTGTTGCCAGCATAGTGGATCTCTCCAAACCGGGTAAAGACGCCTGGTTGAATCTGCCATGTGATGTCTGCTAGGGTTTTGTCCGGGTTTAACCGGGTTTCAGCGGTGACTTTGACATGGGGATACCCTTTTTCTGAAACCTTTGCTGCCAGTACATTGGCATCACTTTTCACCATATAGTCCCGAAAGGGTTTCCCCGGGGACAGGGTGAGGAGTCCCTGGGCCTTTTCCTGGGAAATAATATCTCCAAGACCTGATATTTCAGTATTGTCCACCAATGTGCGGGGGCCTTCAATAATATGGATGGTGATGTACCTCTGCTGGGCGGTCTGGTTTTCTTCGGGGGGTGCGTTGCCGTCCTTTTCACCTTCCACGCGGATGTCATGGGTGATTTGGGCATTGAGAAACCCCTGGCTTAAATAGATCAGATCAATGGCTTCCAGATCTTTTTCAAGTGTTTTTAAATTAAACCCGCCAACGTCCATGAGTCCCTTGGGCTGGGTGATCATGGCATCATGTATTTTTGCGGCATCCACTACGCTGTTACCTGTGATATCAAGCTGTTTTACCACCTGCTGGGTGCCTTCTTTAATGCGATAGATCACCTGTCTGGTGGATTTTGACGGCTTTTTTTCAAGCATCTGGGACTCCATGACCACTTTCACGTTGGCGAACCCTGCTTCCCTGTATTTTTTCTGGATGCTGGTTTTTCCTTTTCTCAGGCCGGACCCGTTGGGATCTCCTTTTTTAAAGATGGTGATCTCTTTTTTCAGTTGACGGGGGGAGAAAAAGGCGTTGCCTTCAAAGGAAATCTCATATTTGGGGCCTTCCTGGATAATTATTTCAACGATCTGTCTCTTTTTTCCGAGAATGGGAATCGTTTTTGTTTCCATGGAAACTTGGGCAAAACCTTTTTTCTGGTAAAAGGTGATGAGGTCCTTAATGTCCTGTTTTAACCATTTTTCATTGAGGCAATTCATTTGCCCCGGTAGAAAGGAAGAGCTCCATATCTTCAGGCGGGGTTTGAGCCGGGCACTGGAAAAATAGGTGTTTCCTGTGAGCTCAATGCGTTGGATTCGGGTGCACGGCTTTGTAGGGGTTCCCTCTTCTGCCCCACCAGGTGTTGTGCAAAGGGTGAATGCCAGGGCAAAAATGGCTAACATCATGATACTCTTTTTCATTCAAACTCCAGTCTGTATTTTAGTTCTCCGCCAAACTTTCCCTCGGTGTCCTGGAAACCTGAAGCGCTGACATTGTCAGACATCCGGTAATCGGCAGAAGTGGTCTGGACCATCTGTCCATCCTCGGAGGCGGTGCCATATTTCACGGTGATACGGTCGGTGAGCTTTTTACCCACGGTGACGTTGACACTGCCCACCTCTCCATCGCTGTCAGGGTCATCAAATCCCATTTCAAAGATATCCAGGCCCGTGGCGGCCCGCATATTATCCTGGACAGAGGATGCGGCAAACTGGGCCAGGGCATTTTCCGGAGAAAACGTGGTCCCTCCCTCGGAGGAGATCAATTCGTTGGTGGTTTTTCCCCTTAACAAAAGGGATGTGATGTCTGCCTGCTCCAGCTCCGGGTCCGATGTCAGTAAAAAAATCAGTTCATCTGGGGTGCCGGTGACGGACAGGGTAATCTCCCAGTCTCTGACTTCATAGAGGGCCTGTATGTCGATTTCCGGTTCTATCTCATAGGGATTAATAAAATCAATGATGCCCTGGGTGAGGGTAAACTCTTTATTATACTGCTGGATGGTGCCAGGATCAATGGTGGCGCGGCCAGATACCATGGGGGCTAATGGGGAGCCTTGTATACGGATGTCTGGATTAATCTCCAGGTTGGCAAGCTCCAGGTTAATAATAAAGTTGTTTTTGGCCTGGATGAAGATGTCCAGAGTCAGGTTTTCCAGATAGGGATTGGGCTTTTCTTCGGTTTTAATCCCTTTGCGGGATCGCTGGGGATTGAGTACCGCGGAAAGGATCTCTTTGTTGATGCTGATTTCCTTGGTTAACTCACCGGAGTCCAACAGGATGGTGCCGCTGAGGGCTGATTTTTTCAGGGTTCCGTCAAGGGTAAGATCCACATCAAACAGGGCGTCAAGTCCATCGGGAACGTTTACTGGCAGGCCCTTGCCACTGACCTGGGCCGTGTATACCTGGGGCATGAAATCCATGAGAGATGTTTTTCCGGTGATGGAAAAAGTTCCTTTGTCCAGAAATCCCTTAATCCCCTTTATTTCCACCTGGTCCATGTCCGCCAGGATGGTGCCGCTGATACCGTGGAGTTTGGACTGGGAATCGGGTATGGTGAGACCCAGATTGTCGAGATTGAGTGCCGCATTAAATTGGGATGCTTTTATCTCTTGTTTGATCAGGGCGGTGACATCAAGGGTTATCTCTCCCTCTAAATCGGGAATGGTATTTGCAAATAGTTTGGCTGCCTTTGCGGGTACCCGGGCCTTGACTTTGGCTGTGATATCACCATCCACATTTCCCGATGCCTCCAGGGTCACACTGCCCTGTCCCGGTAAGGATGTTGTAAAGGGCGATACCTGGAATGCCTTATCCTGGAGCGTGGCATTCATGTCGGTTGATTCAAAGGTGAATTTTTCCTGCACTACAATGGAGAGGGCTTTGATGTTGCTTTTAAGCGAGATTTTATCGGGATGATCGGCATTGCCCGCAAGGGTGATATTCCCAGTGATATCACCGGTTATATCCTTCTGCCCTGCCAGTTTCAGCCATGGGGTGAGGGCTGTTTTTTGGAATATAAGGTTTCCCTTGAAATCCCGGGTGGTCAGATTGAAACCCGCATTGATATCAAAGTTTAATTTTCCCTTTATTTCTGCGTGCTGATTCTGGAGTGCCACATTGGCGGTGAAGTCCTGGATCTGTTTTCCTTCCATTGTGAGGTCTGTGAGGGACAGTTCTCCCTGGACTTGGGGGTCTTCAAAGGTTCCCTTCCCCGACAGGTTGCAGGAGAAAATGCCGTCAGCGGGGCTTTGGGATTTTATATGATTAAAAGTGGAGAGCCTAATGCCATTGGTTTTCAGGTTTACTTCAAATCGGTGCTGGAGATCTGCCCATCCAGTTGCTGTGATTTTTTGAATGTCATCCAATGCGATGTCAAGGGTATCAATGTGGACTATCTTTGGATCAAGCCGGGCAGACAGATTTACTTTTTTGATGGATTCCCCCGCCACTTCAATGTCCTGCCCCAGGAGGGTTACCGTTGCTTTGGGAAGGTCTTTACTGCCATTGGCATTGGCTGTAAGGGTTATTTTCCCCTTAAGTCCCTGGGCTTCCAGTGCACTTACATAAGGGGTGAATGTTTCAAGAATAATGGGGGTTGAATTTAACTTAAGATTAAACTTGGGATTTTTTAAGGGCACCATTTTCCCGGGTTCCAGAACGGTCACATCACCCAGGAGGGTTATGTTCGTTGAGCCAGATGTGATTTTGCACTGCTTGATATCAACGATTCCCTTGTCCAATATAAGGTGAATATCGGTGTTGGCCCGGGGGTAATCCTGATATCCGGCTCCAATGGCTTTAAAGCTCAGTGTTCCCTTGGGGGGGGCGGTGATGCCCCCTGAAAAGGTGATGCCCAGTTGACAGGTGCCGGAAACGCCCTTGGTGCCAAAGGTCTCAAGCAAGGTGCCGGGAACAATATTTTTTCCATCAAGAACAATATCCCAAGCCAGGGCATCTATATTACTTTCTGGATGCATAAACCCTTTGGGAAATGCCTGGGAGAGATCCACGCTGCCCTTTGCGCTTATCAGACCACTGTCATGATCCAGGAAAATCTTTCGGATGTGACAGATTTTATTTGTCATGGCAATGTCGATATCTGCCCGGTTGACCTTTTGGTTAAGTATCTTTCCCCCGGGATAGTTAAGGAAAAGGGTGATGTCAGGATTGTCCAGGGGGCCTTTGACCGTAGCCCGAACCGCAACCTGCCCAGAAATATCTGTGGTGTTTTTAACAGCCATGAGGGTTTGGGCGATATCTCCCTCCAGGGTCACCTTTATATCTGCTTCGGGGTCTGAAAAAAGGGCGTGGGCACTGCCTGTCATGTCAAGCGTGGCTGTATCGGCATCAAGATGAAGATTCAGATCAGTCAGGGCATCCTTTAAAAAGGCCGTGGAAAGATTTAGTGTGTGTATGGTGGTTTGCACCCCTGGTATTTTTATTTGGATAGTGCCCGTGGAGAGGGCTAAATTCGCTTCCATGTTTTCCAGGTTCCCCTGAGTCTCCAGGGAAAACCCTTCAATGGTGGCATCAATGGCATCGGGAGCAGATACAAAGGAAAAGGTACCATCAGTGATGGCAATGGCCTTGGCAATGATGTTTAGGGGCAGGGCAGTCGGGGGGGATTCTGGTTCCAGGGGGCTCGGTTCGGCTGGGGAGAGGTCACTGACCAGGGCGGCAAGTATGTTTAGTCGATTGTCTTTATTTTTTTCAATGGCAACGGTGGGGGCATTAATGGAGAACTCTTTTATGACAAGTTCCCGGTTAAAAAGGGCCGCAAGATCCAGGGAGATAAAAAGACGTTCAAATTTTGCAACCGGTTGGTTTTCCTGGGAGACAAGTTCGCCATCGGTGATCTCAAACACCCCCCTGGTCGGGGAAAATTTAAGGGTCTCCCATGTGAGACTGCCGGGGATGTTATCATTGATAATGTTTTGAAGTTTTTGAGACCCCTGGGAAGATTCAATGTAAAACAGGCTGGAAACAAGGGTTATGCAAAGTAAGAGACAGCTTCCTGCAAGGGTGATACCGATGATGATGGCAATTTTTTTTAACATATTATTTTTTATACATCCTCAAGGGCGTTCAGTTTTTTTTCCAGGGGCTTGGCTTCGTCCTTCATTCCTTGATCCTCCAGCGCTTTGGTCAGGGCTTCAAGTTCTTGCTTGAGTTTGGGGATAAGATCATTTTTGATAGTTTCCTGGAAAGCTGCTCCCGATGTTTTCATTTTTTGTGCAAGTTCGTCAATTTTTTTTTCAAAGTTCTGATATTCTTGGCTTTCCGGTATGGATTTCATGCCATTGAACATTTTGTCCAGACCGGTCTTGAATTGGTCAATAAAAGGGGTTAACCCTTGGAGGGGAGAGGGGGGGATGGCTTTTACGAGGACTCCTTTTTTGAGTTGTTCGCCTCCCTTCTGGGCCAGGCTCATGATAATTGCTTTTTCATGCTCTTTAAGGGGTGATTCGATGATTTTAAATCGTGAATGTTCTGTAAAAGCGGATTTGAATGCCTTTTCAATATCAACGGACACTATATATTTACCCGTATCCGTGTAAGCAATGTGGGTCACATGTCCCACTTTGTTCTGCTCAAAGAAAATCGGGTCCTCTTTTTTCAGGCCCTGGATGTCGGAAAAAGAAAGCTCCAGGGAGAAGTTGCTGCATCCTGCCAGCAGAAAGAGGATCAAAGGTATTGTTAAAAATAGTTTTAACTTGGCATGCATGGTTGCCTCCCTATGATTAAATTTCAGTTCAGTTCTTCCTTGTCTTTTTCCGGCAGGGAAAATTTTATCACCGGCACCCCTTCTTTATCCAGGAGTTTGTCTTCTTCAGGGGTGGTGGTGCCTCTTATGTTTTTTGGACTTGAGCTGCCATAGTGGATTTTCAAGGCTTCCCGGGTAAAACTTGTACCCACATTTTCAAAATTCTTTTTCACATAATGGGTCAGTTTGTCATTGATGCTGGACAGCATATCCTGTTGTTTATTATGGATGGAGGTGGCCTGGGAGGATGTTCTCACCGCCACCGCAGAAATTTTTTGCTGAACAGATGTAGTTTCACACACAGGGCATGATACAAGACCCTGCTGGTATTGATGTTCAAATTCACTGCTGTCATCAAACCACCCCTCAAAGGTGTGGCCGTTAATGCATTCTAAATCAAATACAATCATATTGGGCTATCCTGGTGTCCATCCTGGGATGGATCGTGTGTTTTTATATAACGGGCATGTCGTCCAACGACACAACAAAGATTGA
>Ga0307987_1001640_pt1 | contig 12202 bp, 14 predicted proteins | sample EllFjometagen181_FD_203157 | JGI IMG/M metagenome (GOLD analysis project Ga0307987, IMG submission 203157) | Marine microbial communities from Ellis Fjord, Antarctic Ocean - #181 | ecosystem: Environmental > Aquatic > Marine > Unclassified | place: Southern Ocean | collected 2014-10-08 | reverse complement strand
CAGCTTCGGGTTCTGAGAACTTTGAAAATTGTTAAGAACAGAAGAGAGGGGAAAAGTGTATACTATACACTGGATGACGATCATGTCATTTCCCTGATCAATTATAGTCTTGACCATGTTAAACATTAAATCGGGCAAACATTAAATCGGGCAAACATTAAATCGGGCAAACATTAAATCGGGCAAACATTAAATCGGGCAAACATTAAATCGGGCAAACAATAAATCGGGCAAACAATAAATCGGGCAAACAATAAATCGGGCAAACAATAGAACCTGGCAACCACTGAAACAATGAAAATAAAGAATTAAGGATAGACCCCATGAATATGGTATATGAAATTTTAAAAGAATCCTGGCATATCTACCTGGATGTTTCGGTTTACATGCTCTTTGGTTTTTTGGTGGCAGGCATTCTCTATGTATTTTTCAAGGCCGATAAGATCAAACGCTATCTGGGAACCGGCAAGATCAAACCGGTTTTTTTATCAGCACTTTTCGGGATTCCCATTCCTCTGTGCTCCTGTGGGGTGGTTCCCGTGGCAACAGGGCTAAAGAAACAAGGGGCAAATGACGGGGCCGCCCTTGCTTTCATGATTGCCACTCCTGAGTCCGGGGTGGACTCCATTGCCATATCCTATGCCATGCTGGATCCGGTTATGACCATTATCCGGCCCGTGGCAGGATTTTTCACAGCGGTTTGCACGGGGATCGCCCAAAATTATTGGGGCAACCCAACCCCTGCCCCTGCCATTCCCTCTGCTCCCCTGAAAGAAACCGGCGGCTGAGGTTGTTCTGCCACCTGCGGTGCAGGTGTTCCCGAAGAAGCCCCACTCCCCCAACGGCTGATGGCAGGGGTAAAATATGCCTATGGCGAATTGCTCACCGATATTGCAACCCCCTTTATCATCGGTATTTTTATTGCCGGTATCATCACCTTCTTTTTCCCCGATGACCTGACGGTCTGGGCCAATGAGCATCAGTTTTTGTCCATGCTGGCCATGCTGGCAGCCGGCATCCCCATGTATGTGTGCGCCACATCCTCCACTCCCATTGCCGCCGCTTTGATTCTCAAGGGGCTGAATCCCGGAGCGGCCCTGGTCTTTTTACTGGCAGGACCTGCCACAAATGCGGCCACCATCGCCATTGTCAAAAATATTTTCAACACCCGGGCTCTGGTAATCTACCTATCCATGATAGCCATCTGTTCCCTTGCCATGGGAGCGTTTTTGGACTGGTTTTACGGGTTTCTCGGCATAGAGGCCCAGGTGGTGGTAGGACAAGCATCTGAGCTGATTCCCCATCAGGTTCAGCTGGCAGGTGCCCTGACACTGACGGCCTTGATCCTTTATAATTGGTTAATACGGTTCAAACAAAACCCTAAACATTTCCACTCACCTTCCCACTAACAGGCCTGGGTGTTCAATCGCTTTACCTGCCCCGACAATTCATGTATATTAAAAGAATCCAGGCCCTAAGCGCCTGTGAACCCATAATAAGGAGAATCTCATGGTCAAAGCCAAAGATATCATGCAAAAAAATATTATCAGTCTCTCACCAGATACAAAAATTCCTAACGCCGTGGAAATCCTGCTCAAAAATCACATCAACGGGGTTCCTGTGGTCGACACCAATGGGGAAATTATCGGCATCCTCTGCCAGAGCGATCTGATATTCCAGCAAAAGGATATCCCGATCCCTCCTATTTTTGCCATCCTGGACAGCATCTTCCCCCTGTCCTCTTCAAAAAGCCTGGACGCTCAATTCCAGAAAATGGCAGCCACAACGGTGGAGCAGGCCATGGTCAAAAAGGTGACCACGGTTACCCCGGACACCCCGGTATCGGAAATTGCAAGCCTCATGGTTGAAAAACATTTCCACACCATTCCGGTGGTGGAAGGCAAAAAATTAGTGGGCATTATCGGCAAGGAAGATATTTTAAAAACCCTGATTCCCTAAAAATAGAATGACAGCAAAAAAAAGTCATTGACGGGTTTAAAAAGGTAATAGACATCCGAATCATTCTGGTCAGTAATGATAAATAATTATCAAAGGAAACCGCACTGATGGCAAAAAATACCAGTCCCTTTTCCATCCCCAATATCCAACGGTATATTGCCTTTAAGGTGCTGTTTAACTCAAGATTTTACTACCCGGTCTTTACCATATTATTCCTTGATTTCGGCTTGACCGTGGCCCAGTTTGCCATCCTCAATGCGGTTTGGGCAGCCACCATTGTCATGGCAGAAATTCCTTCGGGGGCCCTTGCCGATATTATCGGCCGGAAACGGCTCCTGGTCTTTGCCACCCTGACCATGGTGGTGGAGGTGGGGATGATCAGTTTTGTGCCGACATCAAATTCATCTCTGATTTTTTATGTATTTTTGATCAACCGGATTCTAAGCGGCCTGGCCGAGGCAGCGGCCAGCGGTGCGGATGAGGCCCTGGCCTACGATGCCCTTAAAGACAGGGGAAACCCCGATGACTGGGGGCGGGTTTTAGAAGTCCTGGCGCGATTCCAGGCCCTGGGGTTTATCATTGCCATGAGCACAGGCGCTGCTCTCTATGACCCCCGCCTCATGGAAGGCCTCTGCCAATTTTTTGGATTTTCCATTTCCCTGACCCAGGAAACAACCATGCGGTTTCCTTTATACGCCACCCTTATCTTGTCCCTTTTTGCCTGCCTGGCGACCCTGGGTATGGAAGAGATAGCCCAGACGAATGCCACTTCAGAGGATGCCCCCGGCCAGATTCCCCGGGTAAAACAGGCATTCCGTCTGACCTTTACAGCCGGGGCCTGGATTTTTAAAAACCCCTTTGTCTTGAGTGTCATTTTATTTGGAATGCTCTTTGACGGCATCATTCGCATGGTCATTACCCTGTCCAGTCAATATTATAGAATGATCCAGCTGCCTGAAGCCCTTTTCGGTATCATCGGCTCCATGGTGGCCATGCTGGGGTTTATCGTTCCCAGAATAGCCAGAAAAATTGCAGAAAAAAAAGCGCCTGCACAAGGACTTTGGATCACAGCAGCCCTTACCCTTTCAGGCCTGACAACCATGAGCTTTTTCTGGCCATGGACCGGCCTTCTGCCCGCCCTTGTAACCTTCAGCGCCATGTATTTTAATGGATTTTTTGTCAGCTTTTACGTAAACCGGGAAACAGCATCAGAACAACGGGCAACTGTGTTGAGTTTTAAAGGGCTTTCCTATAATCTTTCCTACGGAGTACTGGGCACAGGGTATGCCCTTTTATTAAAGACGAAAAAACAGGCCATGGAACCGGAATTGTTCTTGGAGAATAAAGATATGGGGCAGGCCATGCTTGAAAACATCGTTTTCAAAGAAAGCTTCACATGGTTCCCCGGCACTTTTTTAATGGGGTTTGTCTTCCTTTGCCTGGTCTATTTATTTTTCATCAAAAACAAAATTCCCAAATAACCAAATTCCCAAATAACCAAATTCCCAAATAACCAAATTCTAAATAATCAGGTTCTAAATAATCAGGTTCCAAATAATCAGGTTCCAAAACAAACCGTGACAAGGAGCACAACGCCCCTTGCCACGGTATTTTTTTGGATAATTCCCTATTTATTTTTCCAGACCGGCCGTCTCTTTTCCTCAAAACTGGCAATTCCCTCAAGGGTATCTTCTGTTTTCATAAGGGTTTTAAGAAAATAATTGGAAATCAGATCCACGCCCTGGAAAAAACTGGTGCCCATGTGGCGCTTGACAGCTCTCTTGTTCATGCGGATAATCAAGGGGCTTGAATGACAGATTTCCTTGATATTTTTTTCCACCAGATCGCTGAACTCTTCTTCCGATGCCACCTGGCTGACAAAGCCTAATTTCCGGGCTTCCTTGGCCGTATAATTTTTACCTGTTGTGACAATTTCAATGGCTTTGGCAGGGCCAACCAGCTCCGGCAATCGAAGGGCAGCATAGGGGGGAAAAAATCCAAGTTTGATTTCCGGTTGACCAAAAATGGCCCGCTTGGAGGCAATAACAATATCACAGGCAATGGCCACCTCCATCCCCCCGCCGAGACAGGCCCCGTTCACCGCCGCAATAACAGGGATATCGATCATATTGATCAACTCAAATATCTTGTTAAACACCGCCACCATTTCATCCACATTATCAGGAGCATGGTCTGACACCTCTACTCCGGCGCAAAAACTTCTCCCCTCTCCTGTAATCACCACACATTTTAAGGACTCATCTGCTGCAATGGCAGCAAGTTCCTTGTTCAACTCATTCATCATGGGGATATTCAGGACATTATGCTTGGGCCGATTCAAGGTGATTCTGGCCACCTGGTCATCTTTTTCTAGGGTTATAAACTCATATTTTGCCTCATACTCTGCCATAGATGCCTCCTTTCTTTGATAGGGGTTTCTCACCGATTCGCGTATCTTTGATCCTCTCTTTTACCATAGTATTTTTTTTATTCCCGGTCCGGACACTAGTTCCTGGCACGGACCGGGATAAAAAGTCCAATCTTTGTGGGTCCTATCCCTTGATAATTCGCGGGGTAATCAGGTGGTGCTGGGGACAAATGGATTTGGGATTCTGATAGGCAGATCCTGCAAATGCCTTGAGATATCCTCTCAAAGAATCCATTTTGACCACCTCGTCCACAAATCCCTGTTTGGCGCAAAAGGCCGGCCTGGAATTGTCGTGGTATTCCTGAGCCAGGGTGTTCATTTTGTCAATGATGGGCTCCAACGGACGGTTGGCATCCTTTTCCTTGACCAGGCGGCGGGAAAAACTTGCGGCGGCAGCGGTTTCACCATGCATCACATAGATTTCCGTGGTGGCCAGCCCCAGTGTAAAGGCGTTGTGACGGTTGGCAGTGGGACCTCCCATGACATAATGGGCGGCTGCCGTGCCCTTTCGTAAGGTCACCAGGGTCATGGGCACATCGGTCTGCTGGATTGAATAGATCAAAGATTGTCCAATCCCCAGGAGTTCTGCTTTTTCAGCAATATCCCCCACATCAATGCCCGAGGTGTCCTGAAACCAGATCACCGGAATCCGATCCCGACCACAGAGGGTGACAAACTCGTTCATTTTGATGAGGCCCTGGCGGTAAAGCTTGCCGCCAATTCCGCCATAATCAGCATATTCGGGGTAATCTTCACCCAGCCAACCCTGGTTGTTGCCGATACAGGCCACCAAAAACCCGTCAATTTTGCAAAGACCTGTATAGACCTCGGGTCCGTAATCGGGCCGAAACTCCATGTGCTCACTGCCGTCCACCAAGCGTGCCAGAACTTCCTTGAAATCGTAAATCTGTTTTTGGTTAATGGGGAGCAACCGGGCCAGATCTGCTGTCGGAAACCTGGGTTCCGCAGGTTCAGCCACCCGGAAAAATTTCGGGTTGTAAGCGGGCATATCCCCCATATAATCTCGAAGCCCGTCCAGCACCCCTGTTTCCTCTTCATAAACATATCGGAAAAAACCGGTTGAATCATGGTGAACTTCCACGGATCCCGGAGGTTTTGCCTTGTATTGTTTGGCAGCATCAATCAACAATTCCGCTCCCGCCACATCAAAATGGCCCTTGGGAGACATGCCGCTTAGAATACCACCGCCGCCCACGGCAATATTGCAATTTTTGTGGGCAAAAAGAATGGTGGGGCTGATGCCCTGGTATCCGCCGCCAGCCGGGTTGGTACCGTAAATACCCGCCAGAATTGGAATCCCCATCTGTTCGAGTTCTGCATGACGGTAAAAGGTGGTCCCGGACCCCCTTCTGTTGGCATAAAATTTTTCCTGTTCCGTCAATTTAACACCGGAACAGTTTACCAGCCAGACCAATGGAATATTCAGCCGTTTGGAAAGGTCCGTGGCCCTTAAAATATTTTCCGGCTGGCCGGGAAGCCAGGCGCCGGCCATGACCTTATTGTCAAACCCAATGATCACGGCCCATTTTCCCGAAATCTTGCCCAGACCGTCGATGACGTTGGTGGTGCCCTCCTCATTGTCCTCTGGGTTGAACAAGGTATGCAACGGATGCCAGGTTCCCGGATCGATGAGGTATTCCAGGCGCTGCCACACGGTCATAACCCCCCGGGAATTGATTTTCTCCGTGGGCATTCCGGCATTTTTTACTTTTTCCACCTCAACCTCGATACCGGCTTCCACTTCCCGGACCTGTACCAAATTTTTCTCGGAACTGAGCATCTTTCCCTTGTTCAATTCACTGCCGAATTCTGTCATCTTTTCAAAGTATTGTCGCATTCTAAACTCCTAGGTCCTAAATATTATTGGATTTTGCCGGAACAGGCCCTTAAAAGCCACCAATCCCCTGGCATGGTCTTCTGATGATCCTGCTGTCCATATACTGACTTGACTTTAAATTCTTCTTTAAGTATAGAGCTAAACTATCTTGTTTTAAAAAAAACGTATTTTTTGTAAACAACGCGGCAACTATCTTTTGAGCAACTATTTTTTGAATTAAGGAGAATCCCATGAGCACCGAAATTTTATCCCCCATGCCCGGAACCATCATTGAAATCCAAGTCAACCAGGGAGACGAAGTAGTTGAAGGCCAGGAGCTATTGGTCCTGGAAGCCATGAAAATGGAGAATCCAATTGTTGCAACAGCCGACGGAAAAATCAAAGAAATCAATGTCAAAGTTGACGACAAAGTGGCCACTAAACAGGTGATGCTTGTCATTGAATAACCCTTCAATGCCTTTGTTCTGATATTTTTATGTGTAAAGAGCCTTGGGCCTTGGACCGGGCTCTTTGCAATAAAATCCTGCCTGTTTGTTTTTTGTTCCATACTTACCCGTTAAAAATTCACACCCCGTCTATTCTGTTGATATTTTCCCATGATCCCATCTGTTTCATACTATAAGACGCTGTTCTATTCAATTTAAAATAGAAATAATCAAAACCCTTTGTCAAGATATTTTTTTAATCAGATTTTTAATCATATTTTTTCTTGACATTTAAAGAGATTTTTAGTTTATTTTAATCCATGATATGAAACGGCGTTTTAATATATAAAACAAATACCCTATAATCACATGGTTACCCCATGAACCCAAACAATTTTGAGACCAAAATAATTTCCCCTTCCCGGGCCCGTCGCCATACCCGGAAGGACTGATTTTATAGTTAAAGGAAAAACATGCCCTTAAAAACGAATGCCCTCAAAAAGCTCAATGCCATTGAAAAGGCCCTTGAGATCATGCTCAAGTTCCAGGGCACCAAGCCCAAATGGGGTATCCGGGAACTCTCCTGTGAACTTGGGTTCAGCCCGGCAACGGTTCAGCGGATCCTCCAAGTGCTCAAATCCTATGAATTCATTCGCCAGGATCCCAAGACCCGCCAATACTATATTGGTAATATTTTTTACCGGTTTCTTGAAAACCTGAACACTGCCAACAACCTTACCGGCATTGGCAAAAGCTACATGGAAGAGATGGCAAAAGAGACCCTTGAAACCGTTCATCTGAACATCATTGAAGGCAGCATGCGTATCTGTATTGATACCATAGAATCCCACAAGGTTCTAAGGGCAGGCATGCCCATCGGAAACCAGTCTCCGCTTTATGCGGGTGCCTCTGCCAAATGCCTTCTGGCCTTTTCTTCTGACACCTTTAAATTAGACTATTTTAACACCATAGAAATGTTGCCCTTAACAGAGAAAACCATTATTGATCCAGGTCAATTGCAGGCGGAGCTGGACAAAATCAAAGACCAGGGATATGCCGCAAGCCATGGAGAGCGGACCCCGGGACTTGGCTCTTTGAGTGCCCCTGTTTTTAATTATCGAGGAGAAATCCTGGCAAGCCTGAGCCTGGCCATACCGGAAATAAGGATCATCCAGGAGGATCATCTCGCAAATTGTATCCACATATTGACAAGTTCTGCCCACTCTTTTTCAAAGGCCATGGGAAACAGCACCTCATAAATTTTTATTCACCAACTTATTTATCAATTTTATTTATCAATCTTATTTATTAACCGTTAAGAGGAGAAAAAATGGACTTTAAATTATCAACCGAGCTTCAGATGCTCCAGAAAGAAGTTAGAAAGTTTGCCAAAAAACAGATCGAGCCCTATGCAGACGAATGGGATGAAAAAAATTATTTTCCCATTGACGAAGTCATGCGGCCCTTTGGAGAACTGGGCTATTTCGGCACGGTCATTCCCGAAGAATACGGCGGGGAGGACATGGGATTCATGGCCGCCATGATCGTCACAGAAGAACTGGCAAAGGTTTCTTCCTCCCTGCGGGTCCAGGTGAATATGCAGGTATTGGGCTGTGCCTACACCATCTTTAAATACGGCAATGAAGCTGTGAAGAAAAAGTATGTGGAAAAACTCTGCACAGCCGAGTATATCGGCGGTTTCGGCATCACAGAATCCGATGCAGGCTCCGATGTTATGGCCATGTCCTCAACCGCCGAAGACAAAGGGGATCACTGGCTCTTGAACGGGTCAAAAACCTGGATCTCCAATGCTAACGCGGCGGACTGCCTTCTTTATTACGCCTATACCGATAAAGCCGCAGGCTCCAAAGGCCTGTCCGCCTTTGTTATTGAGCCCAAAAACTTTGCCGGCATTAAAACCTCCGCCCTGGAGAAACTGGGCTCCCATTCTTCTCCCACGGGCGAACTTTTCCTGGACAACGTCAAGGTGCCCAAGGAAAATATCCTGGGCAACCCCGGAGACGGCACAAAAATTGTTTTCTCTTCCCTGAACCATACACGGCTTTCCGCTGCCGCCGGTGGCGTGGGTCTCTCCCAGGCCTGTTTGGATGCCGCCACCAAGTATTGCAATGAAAGAAAGCAGTTTGGCAAAAAAATCGGTGAATTCCAAATGAACCAGGATATGATCGCCCAGATGACGGTTGAAATCGAAGCTGCCCGACTCTTGGTCTACAAAGCTGCCTGGGCCAAGGATCAGGGAAAGCTCAACAACGGGTTGGATGTGGCCATGGCCAAATACTTTGCAGGAGAAGTGGCCACCAAGTGTTCCAATTTTGCCATGAGAATCCTGGGTGCCTACGGATATTCCACTGAATACCCCGTTGCCAGATACTATAGAGATGCCCCCACCTACTCCATGGTGGAAGGCTCTGCCAATATCTGCAAAATGATCATCGCCCTGGATCAGCTGGGCGTCAAAAAAGCCAATAGATAAACAAAAACAGGGGTCAGGCTTGCGTTATTGCGTTTTGCCCAAAACGCAATAACGCAAGCCTGACCCCGCCCCCAAGGAGAAGCCCGCAATGGATCCCAAAGAAATAGCAAAAAAAACAGGTGAAACCGCCAAGCTCTATTTTTCCACGGTCAAAGATGAGGACAAGCCCTATAATTTATGGCGTCATTTTGACAAGGACCTGGCAAAGGACATGTCCCTGTATATCACCGGCCAGATGTATGCCAGGGAAAAAATCCCCCATACCACACGGCAGTTGATCACAGTGGCAGCCCTGACCGTTCTTTCCAAACCCGATGAACTCAAACTCCATACCCATGCGGCCCTGAACGTGGGGTGCACCAAGGAAGAGGTGGCGGAAGTAATTTTCCAAACCAGTATCTACGGCGGCGTGCCCGCAGCCAACACCGCATTGAGCGTATTAAAAGAAGTGTTGGCAGAACGGGGTGAAGAATAAACCGACAGGCACTTCTCCCTGGGGAAACCGGGAACAGATAAAATTTTAAAGAATTTATTTTAAATTTCCACGGTTTCGACTTTCACCCTGGCTGTCCCTTGGTTGTAAAAGCCAAGTTTTTTTGCGGCACCAGCACTAAGATCTATGATTCGATTACCAGAAAAAGGCCCACGATCATTAACCCTAACGATTATGGAACGATTATTCGCAAGATTTGTTACCTTAACATGAATTGGCAGCGGCAAGTGCTTGTGTGCCGCTGTTGGTTTTCTCGGGTCAAACGCTTCACCATTGGCAGTCATATGTCCATCTTTTTGACGTAAGGTTTCGTTACCATACCATGAGGCTGTTCCAACTTCTTGATATGTCGCAGCTTTTGCTACAGACATAGGCACATAGCGTTTCCCTTTTACCACATAAGGAGCGTTTTTGACTCTACCCTGCCGAACAGCTTCCTTTGGAGACAACCCATCAATACTCTCAATATCTGATGTCATTGGCCATTCCAATGGTGCCAAAATAACATGGAATGTAAATGTCCCGATTTTATATGACATTTTTAATGTCCCAATTCCCAATTTTGTAACAAATCTGGCTGTATCATAGGTCGCATTGACAGTTCCCTTTGTGATGTTATAGGTCGTATTCAAGGCGGAGCAGGAAATCAAGATCGTTCCCAAAAGCATACAAAAAATTTGTATTTTAAAATTTTTCATTGTAAATATATTGTGTATAAATCAATAAAATAAGTAAAGGTTAAACATGGATTTTAAAATCAAAGATAAAATAACTATAACTCGATCAAACCTCGAAAGAAACCTTGTTTTTTATGTCTCATCTCTGTACATTTAGTCCTATTTGACCTAATTTAACCTGTTTTTACCGTTTTGGAATGTCATTCTGTCAAGGCGACCTAAAGAGTCATTTTGCAGGAACATCGAAGGATTATGGAGTCAAAAGTGGAAGACAGAGGGTTATCTGTAGATGAAATTGAGGATTATCTCGGTGTTAAACGAGATACGGTCTATAAATGGATAAGCGAGAAAAACATGCCTGCTCACCGCATGGGCCGTCTTTGGAAATTTAAAAAAGACGAAGTCGATGAATGGGTGAAATCCGGCGCGGTGCAGCCAATAATAAAATGAGTAAAATAAAATGACGAAATTTCATTCATTTTATTATGCCTACGAGTTAAGCCGCAGAAAACACAAATCGATCAAAACACTTTTTACAATCCAATGGATTGTTAGATAGAACATCAGGAGATAGACCATGCCCACCACCGATAAATTGCGGAATAAACTGAAAAACAAATTAGCAGAACTGTTCCAGCTGGATCAGCCTGATCTTGATTTCGGATTTTATCGAATCATGAAGGCCAAGGCTGAGCAAGTCCAAACCTTTATTAACAAAGACCTGTTGCAAACCATTGAGGATGCATTCGGACAAATTGACGAAGGGCGAAAGGCTTCGGCGTATGCTGCTATAGAGGCAGCCATTGATCATGCAAAAAAATTTGGCGCACCTGATCCTGAAGAAACAAACGGGGTTAAGGAAGCAAGGTCAGCTTATAATTCCATAAAAGACAATGCAACGGCGGAATCGGATGTTTACGATCATCTCTACCGTTTTTTTGAACGGTACTACGATGAAGGAGACTTTATTTCCCTTCGTTACTATACCCGTGAGTCCCCGGGTAAAGCGGCTCCTTTTGCCATTCCCTACAATGGAGAGGAAGTAAAGTTACACTGGGCCAATGCAGATCAATACTACATAAAAACAGCTGAATACTTTTCAAACTATACCTTTGACATGATCCAGGCTTTGGAGATCAGGAAGATGTCTAAAGAGGAAAAACAGCTGAATCAGGTACCGAATACCCCCCTAAAAGTTCATTTCAGGATCATTGATGCCGCAGAAGGAGAGCACGGCAACCTCAAAGGGACAGCAGACAAAAAACGATTCTTTGTTCTTTATGAACCAGATCCTGTCGCCATGAATGAAACATTTGAACTTGTGGTCAATTTTGAATACAAACCTTTGCCCGGGGGTAAAAATGAGGTTGATGCCGATACTGAACAGAAACTGAAACAGCTCTACGGTAAAAGCTTGAAAAAAGGGGACATGCCCAATCTTGCCATTGCACAGCAAGTCATTGATATTTTGGAGACACGAGGGGATTTTTCTTCCTTCGTCAATATGCTCAGGCTGCCTGCGCCCACGGACAAAGTTCCCAACCGACCCCTGCTGGCCAAGTATATAAACCAGTATACGGCCAGAAATACCTGCGATTATTTCATTCACAAGGATCTAGGTGGCTTTCTCAAACGGGAGCTGGACTTTTACATCAAAAACGAAGTCATGCAGCTGGATGACATTGAAAATGCCGAAGCCCCGGCTGTGGAAAGTTACCTCGAAAAGATCAAGGTCATCCGGAAAATAGCCGTAAAACTTATTGAATTCATGGCCCAGCTTGAAAATTTCCAGAAAAAACTCTGGCTCAAAAAGAAATTTGTGGTGGAGACCCACTATTGTATAACTCTGGACCGGGTTCCCCAAGATT
>Ga0307987_1001637_pt1 | contig 12215 bp, 8 predicted proteins | sample EllFjometagen181_FD_203157 | JGI IMG/M metagenome (GOLD analysis project Ga0307987, IMG submission 203157) | Marine microbial communities from Ellis Fjord, Antarctic Ocean - #181 | ecosystem: Environmental > Aquatic > Marine > Unclassified | place: Southern Ocean | collected 2014-10-08 | reverse complement strand
GAAAACAATTAATAGCTGGGCAGAAAATCAGAATTGGGCAAAATTATGCCCAGGTATAGGAATAATAACGTTGGCTCTACTATTTTTGCTTTCCAATGTTAGAGAACCAATTTTCTGGGCTTTAATAAATATTCCTTTATACCTTTTTCATCAGACAGAAGAACATTACGTTCCTGGTGGATTTAAAGATTTTATGAATCATGTTGTATTTGGTTTACCGAAAGACCAAGAAAAATTAACAGACATTAAAATATTCTGGATAAATATTCTTCTAGTCTGGGTAGCATTCACCATCTTTGGTTCTCTTGCGTTTATTAATATTGGATTTGGATTGGTTATAATAATCTTCAGCATAATGAATTGTGTGTTACACATTGTTCAGGGAATTAAACTCAGGAGATGGAATCCTGGACTTGTCGTCGCAAGCATTCAGTTTATTGTCTCAATTTATGCTGCATACTTTCTAACAGCACACGGGTTGAGCCATACCTCAATATGGTGGGCAGCGTCTATTATATTCTCCATATTAGTACATGTAGTACTATTTAATATAATGAAACAAACACATTAACCAATAGAGAAAAGACAATGTTTACAGGTCTAATACTTGCGTTTGTTGCAACATTCTTTCAGTCCACATCCTATATTTTTTCTCGCAGCTTTTTAATAAAACACAAAAGCGGACCATTTGCTCTACTAATTATATCACATTGTGTAATGGGAACGGTATCCCTTTTCATACTACCATTCTGTCTACCAAAAAATCATCAGATACTATTGGTCCTTCTACCCTATATTCTGTTTTCAATATTAGCATATATATTTGGTCAGTTCTGTTTTTTTAATACTTTAAAACATACTGAAGCATCTAAAATTTCAGGCATGCTTGGATTTAAAATTATATTTTTAGCTTTAATTAGTGTTTTATTTCTGAATCAGCACTTTAGTCTTCTCCAATGGGGATCTGTGCTTATGGCTGTTATAGCAACTCTAGTTTTTGCGTCATCTGACAAACTTGACTGGGACTTTAAGGATAACCTCCCAATAATGGGCTGGGTTATTGCAACTTGCCTTGGTTATGCATCGAGTGACATCATTAGTGCTGCAGGAATTAGACACCTTATGGTAGAGATATCTCCACTTAAATCAACGCTATTGGTTGTCGCAAGTCAATATATAATATTAGGCATTGGCTCTATCTATGCCCTACCCAAAATTTTAAAAGAGGACAGGGCATTACTTAAAGATGCAATAGGTTACAGTATCACATGGTATACAGGTATACTCTTTCTATTTCTATCCTTCACTTTCGTCAATGTGGTGTTGGCAAACATAGTACAGTCAACAAGAGGTCTGACAAGTATTGGTATTGCATTGATTGTGACCAAGCTTGGACATACTCACCTAGAGGCAAAAATGACCACATCAACATTAGTAAAACGAATTGTTGTTGCTGTTTTAATGGCTTTTGCTGTAATATTTTATGTACTTGGGAAATAGCAAATCCCTAGATTTCTGGTTGAGAATATAAATATCCAATTTATTCAATAGAATTAATGTTTAAATGATTGGTTCATCACCAATTGGGTGAAAAATTAGAAAATTGTTTTAAGCGGACGCCAGAGACGGCATCCCTCCCGCTTTTACAATACAATATTGATTTATAAATTGGGAGGGTCAGCGTCCCTGCTGACCAAAACAGTATATAACCTAAAAAACAAGGATTAAACAGTCAACCCTATTATTCGCACTTGACCTTTAGCGAATATTTTTATAATATGCCCTATTTATTTGTATGAAATGTGATAATAGAGAAGGATTTAGATGGATTTTACAGTAGAGAAGATGGGTGACGTACAATACAAAGCCATCATAGATTTGGATTGGTCAGAAGTTGAACCAGATTATAACAGACTTTTAGTTGAGTATGCAAAAAATGGAATTCCCGGGTTTAGGCCAAATAAGATTACCCCGCAAGCCATTGAAGCTCGTTATGGGAGAAAAATCAAGAATGACCTTTTTGAAGATGTGCCGAACAGATTTCTGCATGAAATAATTAAAGAGAAAGATTTATTTCCATGCGGTGTTGAGAATATTGACATTCTTGATTACACAAAGGGCAAAGGTATTAAACTTGAAGCTACAATTCTTCAGCCTGCAAAATTTTCACTACCCGACTATAACAGTATAGAAGTTCCAGAAGAGTGTGCTGATATTGAAGAATTTAAAGATTTTATATCTTGCGAACTATCCAAAGATCTTGATTTTGAGATTCCACAGTCGATGATTAATGTGGAAGTTAAAATGGCAAAAGAGACAGGCGATAATGATACTTTAGAAGTAATAATAAAAAGAACACGTCTTTTAATCCTTCTTAAAGAAATTTCCAAAACAGAAGGTGTTGAAACTTCAGAAGCCGAATTTGATAAGAACATTCAAGATATGGCTGATGATTACAATATTACAGCTGATAGATTGAAAGATTTTCTCATCACAACAAATGGACTTAACAGAGTGAAACTTTTCCAGATTGGCGAGGACACCATTGATTATTTAGCCGAAAAAAAGTTTAAAAAAGAGTAGTTATAGATATGTCGAAACCAGGTGATTTCAAAATACATAAAAAAGCAAAGAGCACAAGAGCAAGATTAGGAACATTAACCACTGCTCATGGTGATATAGAGACTCCAGTATTTATGCCGGTAGGTACTCAAGGAACTGTAAAATCAATGTCTCCAAAAGAGCTGCATGAACTTGATGTTAATATTATACTTGGCAATACATATCATTTAAACATAAGACCTGGCATGGAAATCATGGAAAATGCTGGTGGTTTGCACAAATTTATGGGGTGGAATAAGCCAATATTGACAGATAGCGGAGGTTTTCAGGTTTTTAGTCTTGCTCAACTGCGTAAAATCAAAGATAATGGTGTTGAGTTTAATTCTCATGTGGATGGCAGCAGAATCTTTCTTGGTCCTGTCGAGGCTATGAACATTCAACGAATAATTGGGTCAGATATTGCAATGGCTTTCGACGAGTGCATTCCCTACCCGGCCACATATGAATATGCCAGCAAGGCAGTTGACAAAACGTTGGATTGGGCCAAGGTATGTATTGAACAGCCAAGAGCTGAAGGGCAACTATATTTTGGAATTGTACAGGGTAGCGAATATGAAGACTTACGAACCAGATGTGCAAAAGAGCTGGTTAAACTTGGATTTGATGGTTATGCAATTGGTGGAGTTAGCGTTGGTGAGCCTGAAGAAATTTTGTTACAAGGCGTTGATCACGGAATAAAAGAACTACCAGATGACAAACCAAGATATTTGATGGGAGTTGGAGATTTATATCAGATTGTTGAATCTGTTGCACGCGGAGTTGATATGTTTGATTGCGTGATTCCAACAAGAATTGCCAGAAATGGTTCGGCATTCACAATGGAAGGCCGAATTCCAATTAAGGCAGGAAGATTTAAATTAGACAATAGTCCAGTGGAAGAAGGTTGCACATGTTATACATGTAAGAACTTTACTAAATCTTATATAAGGCATTTATTGAATGCCAAAGAGATTCTGGGAGTACAACTTCTGACAATCCACAACATACATAGATATATGGATTTTATGAATCAGTTAAGGGAGTCAATTAAAAATGACACTTTTGATGAATTTAGAGAAAATTGTAAAAATAAATTGAAAGGTAAATAAACAAATGAGTATTACATTATCAGGATTAGAAGTTATTAGTAACAGTGCATTTTTAGCACAAGCAACGGCACCGGCATCATCGGGGTCGGGGAATATGTTTCAAGCAATGTTGCCAATGATACTTATTTTTGCTATATTTTATTTTATTTTAATAAGACCACAGAAAAGAAAAGAAAAAGAGCGCAAAGAAGCTATTTTACAGCTGAAAACAGGCGAGAAGGTTTTATTTGGTGGTGGATTTATTGGACAGATTACAAATGTTAAAGATACAACATTTATAATTAAAATTGCTGATAATACAAAAGTTGAAGTCGTTAAAAATGCTGTTGTCAAAGTTATTGACAAAGGCGACAAAGTTGAAGATGATTCTAAATAAAGTTAATATAAAACAGATGGAGAAATTTTATGCTTAAAAATGCAATGTGGAAGTGGTTAGCACTTGTTCTTCTTGTAGCGGGTTCACTTGTTGTAGTGACCCCAATAAAAGAAAAAGTTCAACTTGGGCTTGATCTACAAGGTGGAACAAGTATTGTTGTTGAGATTGATCAGAAAAAACTGGTTGAAGATATCTTAAAGGAAAACTCGGAGCTTTCAGAAGTTGAGATAAACAAAATTAAGGCTGATAGTCTTGAAGATGTACAATCACGAACAGTTGAAGTTCTCAGAAACAGAATTGACTCATGTGGTATTGCAGAACCTGTAATTTATCCTTCTCAGGCAAACAGAATCACAATTCAACTACCAGGTGTCGGCGAAGCCAAAAGTAGAGAAGCTGAAGACAGCATCAAAAAGGCTGCTTTCCTAGAATTCAGAATTGTTCATCAAGATAACGCCAAGCTTATAAGTGAACTTTTTGCAAATGGACAGGCTCCAAGTGGTTACAAAATCATTAATATGGGCGGAAGACCTGCTTTTGTAAGAACAAAAGATTATGAAACAGAAGCTCTCGAAGAGAATTTTCTTGATAATCAAAAGAGATTTCATGCACCTCCAGGCTTTGACATGTTGATGGAAAGAACGACTCTACAGGAAGGTGGAACATACTACTCACCAAATTTTGTTCGTAGAAGAATTGAACTGGATGGTAAAAACTTAGAAAATGCAGGTGTTGATTTTGACCAATTAGGCAGACCTGAAATTAATATTGCTTTTAATTCAAAGGGTGCAAAGCAGTTTGGTGACGTAACAAGCGATTATGCTCCACGTGGAGCCAGAAATCAATCTGACACATCTCGCCAGCTTGCAATTGTTCTTGATGGAACTCTATATAGCGCACCAAATATCAACGAAGGTATTTTTGGTGGCAAAGCAGTAATAACAGGTTCTTTCACTTTTGAAGAAGCTCGGAAGCTTGCAAACATTCTTCGTGCCGGTTCATTACCTGTACCTGTTCAAATCATTGAGAAGCGTACTGTGGCTCCAAGTTTGGGACAAGACTCTATTGACAGCGGTATTAAATCAATTATTATTGGTGGCATTGCTGTTATTTTGTTTATGATGATTTATTATCATGTTTGTGGGATTGTTGCAGACATTGCACTTATGCTAAACCTTATTATCCTTCCTCTTGGAATGATTATGGCGGCTGGTCTTTTAGGACTATTCAGCGGAAACAGCGGTGGTTCTAGCGGTGCAACTTTGCCGGTGCTAACACTGCCTGGTATTGCCGGTATTCTACTGACAATTGGTATGGCTGTTGATGCAAATGTATTGATTTTTGAAAGAATCAGAGAAGAATTAAAAACAGGAAAAGATTTATTAACATCAATCCTTGCCGGTTATGATAGAGCCTTCATAACAATTATGGATGCAAACATCACAACACTTCTTACTGCTATAATTCTGTTCATCTTTGGTTCAGGAGCAATCAGAGGTTTTGCTGTTACACTTTCTGCCGGTATCCTTGCAAGTATGTTTACAGCTCTTGTTATCACAAAGCTGATTCTAACACTACTTGTAGACAAGAATATCATAAAGAAACTTACAATGTTCACAATCATCAAATCTGGAACAAAAATTGATTTTGTCGGATTCAGGAAGTTTGCTGCAATCTTTTCTGTTGTGGTAATTGTAATCACTTGGGCAATATTCCTAATGAACGGCTTTAAAGCTCCTGAAAAAGTTTTTGGCGTAGATTTTACGGGTGGAACATCTGTAACATATGCAGTGGACAAGGAACAACCTGTTGCCGATATGAGAGCGGCTCTTGAGGATGCCAACCTGCAGAACATCCATATCCAGTATCAGAAAGATTTGAAATCACCTGAAAAACAATTCCTGCTTATAAAAGTTTCACATATTGTTTCAGATAGTGATACAAAAGCTGGTGAAACAATCACAAAAACAATTACAGAGAAATATCCTAACAGCAGGTTTGAACTACTTCAAGAAGAAGAAGTTGGACCGCAAGTTGGTTCAGAACTAAAGCTTAGTGCTCTAAAAGCTATTATCATTGCGTTGATTGGTATTATCATATATATCACCATTCGATTTGAATTTGGTTTTGCTATGGGCGCTATTGTTGCTCTATTGCATGATGTATTATTTACGGTTGGTATCTACTGTCTATTAGGACAACAGATTAGTTTGCCTATTATTGCTGCCCTACTGACCATTGTTGGTTACTCTGTGAATGATACAATTGTTGTATTTGATAGGATTAGAGAAGACTTACGTGTTGACAAGAAACTATCATTTAAAGATATATGTAACCTAAGTATCAATCAGACTCTTAGCAGAACGTTGTTGACATCATTAACAACACTAATTGCTGTAGGCTCTTTGCTCGTACTTGGTGGTGGGGCAATCTTTGATTTTGCACTTGCACTATTCATAGGTATTATTGTTGGTACATATTCATCAATATTTGTTGCAACACCAGTTGTTCTTGCATTCTACAAGAATAAGAAACCTAATTTGGCTGAAAAAGCCAAATAAATATAAATAGGGCTTCCTGTTTAATGCTAGAATGCATGAAATTTTGCCATAAAACACTTTCGCCTTTAGCTCGCTAAAGGTACAGTGTTGCATGGTAGAAGTTTATGTATTATTGCATTACAAATTCATAAATTGTATGAACTTTATATTACAGTTCATATGCAAGCTTTTTGATCAAAACATACTGAAACCCTTACACTTTTAGTGTGTTTGCCATATATAATACCTTGTTAAAACAGAGATTATGAATTGAACAGGATGCCCTAAATAGGTATTTGATATACAAACCCAAAACTGGTATAATATGTGAATATTGTACCCGTTTTTTTATAATTTCAGAAGATCAAGGAAAGAAATATGATTCCCAAAGTAATACAAGTAGGAATTGGTGGATATGGCAATTTTTATCTAGACTATATTTTAGATGAAAGCAAAACATTTCCTGCACAACTCATTGCAGTGATAGATCCATTTGCAGACAAATCCTCAAATTTTGAAAAAATTAAAGAAAAGAAAATTCCTATATTTGACACACTTGAAGACTTCTACAAAGAGAACAGCGCTGACTTGGCAATCATTGCCACCCCTATTCACCTTCATTCTCAACAATCATGTTGCGCAATGGAACATGGAACCGATGTTCTAAGTGAAAAGCCAATTTCAGGAACACTTGAAGATGCTTTAAAGATGAAGGAGACATCACATAAGACAGGAAGAAACCTAGCTATTGGTTATCAACTTGCATTTGATGATGTAATTCAGCAACTAAAATCTAAGATACTCAATGAAGAGTTAGGTAAACCAGAATACTATAAATGTTGCGTTTGTTGGAGCAGAACAAAATCTTACTACACAAGAAACAACTGGGCTGGACGAATTGTTACAGACTCTGGAATACAGATATTTGATAGCCCTCTGAATAATGCAACAGCTCACTACCTAAACATAATGTATTATCTTGCGGGCAAAAAACAGAGAACAAGTGCATATCCAAAATCAATGAGATCAGAAGTCTATAGAGCAAATAAAACAGAAAACTTTGATACTGCATTCCTAAAAGTTAAGACAAATGCTGATGTTGATATATTCTTTGAAACATCACATGCAGTACACTCTGATCGCGGTCCATTCTTTGAATTACATTTTGAAAAAGCAATAGTAACATGGGAATCATTTGCACCAACAATTACTTACAATGATGGACGCCCTACAGAGAATCTGGAAACTCTCAACCAGAACCAATACAACAAGCTTCTTAAATCTATTGAGAATATAGGCAAAAAAGAAGAATCTCTATGTTCAATTGAGTCTGCAATGCCACACCTGTTAACCGTTAACAAAATACAAGAAAACATTAAGATTATTGACTTCCCTGAAACTCTAGTCAAAAAAGAGTCTAAAGAAAATGGTGATGAACTAACATATACTGTTGGTTTAAAAGAAGTAATGATTGAGTGTTTCGAAAAAAACCAACTACCTTCAGAGGCAAAAATACTCTGGAGCAAACCAGCGCGAGAACAAAGCTTCAAATAAGTGTAAAATGAAAGATGCGAGATGTGAGACGAAATGATTATGAATGGCTCATTAGTTAAATGGTCAGTTCGTTAGATGGTTAGATAGGCGTTGAATAGCTCCGCAGGTATTATGTAACGCACGCTTCCAGTTTGCAAAAGGAAGGGATGCCGTCCCCGGCATCCGTTAGGGCTGACAGCCCGTAACATAATAGCCTAGGGTAAAGCCCTAGGTTGAAAACACGAGCAACCCTCGTCCATGCGTCTTGAGTCATGCGTCAACCATCTTGCAAGTGATTAATTAGGGCTGACAGCCCGACATAGTGTAGCCATGGGTGTAAACCCATGAGAATAGACACGAGCAAAGCTCGCACCTGCTCACAGCAGTGTCTTTCATTGGATATTATGTTGAATATTCGAGTTGATGTTAAAGAGCTTGAGCTTGCCTACCCACGGCAGTGTCAAACTTAGCCTAACAGGCGAAGACGGGAGTGTCCCACCTTGGACATTGAAAGTTGTTGTTTTTGAAAAAATGGGTTCTCAAAACCCAACATAAATGAGGCTATAATAAAGGAACAAAAATGAGCGAGAAAAGACCAAATATATTATTTATCATGTCAGACGACCATGCCGCACATGCATTGAGCTGCTACGGTAGCAAAATCAACAAAACCCCTAACCTAGATAGAATTGCAAATGAAGGGGCTTTGTTTCAGAACTGTTTCTGTACAAACTCAATTTGCGAACCAAGTCGTGCGGGCATTCTATGCGGAACATATAATCACATAAATGGCGTAACTACTATTGGAGCTCACATTGACAATACTCTTCCAAATGTTGCCAAAGAGCTTCAATCAGATGGCTATCAGACTGCCATATTTGGAAAATGGCACCTTGGCCAAGCGGAAGACAATTTTCCTACAGGATTTGATGAATGGTGTATTCTTCAGGGACAAGGTACATACTTTGACCCCGAAATGGTTCACAATGGTACAAAAGAACAATTTACCGGTTACACAACTGACATTATCACCGATATTACTCTGGACTACTTAAAAGACCGTAATCAGAATAAACCTTTCTTCATCAAATATCATCATAAAGCTCCTCATAGAAACTGGCTCCCTGATGATAAGCATAAAGACATGTACAAAGATGTCGAACTCCCATGGCCCGAGACTCTTTTTGATGACTACTCAAATAGATCAAATGCTGCAAAAGAAGCAAGAATGCGTATAACAACAGACCTGACCGGAAGCGACATCAAGGTGACAATACCTGAAGAGTTCGTTGCTGAAAAAAGCGAACATGGAGGTAATGCAATTCCATACCCTGAAGATATCACAGGTTTTTATCTTATACCAGATGAAACAGGTGAAAAAGTATATTTCAAAGATCATGAAGATTTAATAAACTTCAAATATCAACGTTACATCAAAGATTATTTACGTTGTATTGCCTCTGTTGATGACAATGTTGGTCGCGTACTTGATTATCTTGAAACAGAAGGTATCCTAGATGATACAGTTGTTATCTACACAAGTGACCAGGGATTCTTTCTTGGTGATCATGGGTGGTATGATAAGCGTTTCATGTATGAGGAATCATTAAGGATGCCGTTCATTGTACGCTATCCAAAAGAAATCAAGGCAGGCACGGTAATTGATGAGATTATTACAAACATTGATATACCTGCAACATTTGTTGATTGGGCAGGAATAAAAAAGCCTGAATACTTCCAAGGCTATTCATTCAGACCTCTACTTGATGGCAGTGTCCCTGCGGACTGGCAGCAATCAATGTATTATCGCTACTGGATGCACCTTTCTCATCACTATGTTTCTGCTCATTATGGTATACGAACAAAACGTTACAAATTAATTTACTACTATGGTGAAGGACTTGATCAACCAAATACTATTAATGAATCTAAACAACCAGAATGGGAACTTTTTGACCTTGAAAAAGATCCAAATGAGTTGAATAATGTGTATCACAATGCTGAGTATTCTGAAACAATAAAAGAACTCAAAGACGAACTACACCAACTTCAAGCCAAACTAAAAGATACTCCTGTCAAAGAGATCGACTAAAGAGCGTATATCATCCACAGATTACTCAGATTTACAGGATTAGATCTCTGCCTTGCAAAGAAAAATATGTGCCAATCTGAATAATCTGTGGATAAAAAAAGGTAAACAAAATGAATACATTAGAATTTAAACAAACACTGGAATTGAACAATGACTACGAAGTAATCGTTGTTGGAGGTGGACCTTCTGGTTGTACAGCCGCAGCAGCTGCTGCACGCGAAGGTGCAAAAACACTACTTGTTGAAGCAACTGGAGCTCTTGGAGGCATGGGCACATCGGGTTTAGTACCGGCATGGTGTCCGTTCACTGACTACGAAAAATTAATTTATCGTGGCATGGCAGAGAAAGTACTTAAGGCAGGTATTGCCGGAATGCCTCATGTCAACAATGATCATTTTAACTGGACTCCAATTGATCCCGAGTTGCTAAAGAGAATATACGATGACCTTGTAACTGAAAATGGTGCAGAAGTGCTTTTCAGCTCCATGCTATCAGCTGTAAAGACCGATGGTCAAGGTAGCGTCGAAAGTATTGTTATTGCAAATAAGGCTGGTCTTACTGCATATAAAGCTGATGTATATATCGACTGTTCCGGCGATGCGGATCTCGCGGTATGGGCCGGCGCTGAATATGAGCAAGGTGATGAAACCGGCGATTTACAACCAGCAACTCATTGCTTCATGCTTGCAAATGTTGATGACTATGCATACATATATGGAGAAGGACTTCACAGAGCAAATCCTAAAAGTCCAATTCATGCAATCTGTGCCGAAGGCAAATACCCACTGATTCCAGATACTCACAGCTGCAACAGTCAAATTCTTCCTGGAGTTGTGGGATTCAACGCCGGACATATCTGGGATGTAGATAATACCAAACCTAAAACGGTTTCAAATGCTCTAATTCAAGGTCGGAAAATTGCTTATGCATTTGAACAGGCTCTTGCCGAATACTATCCTAAAGCATACGCAAATGCAAAATTGGTTGCAACTGGATCATTAATGGGTATCCGTGAAACTAGACGAGTCATTGGCGATTACTATCTGACAGCTGAAGAACTTATGGCGTTTAAATCTTTTGACGATGAAATATGTAGAAATGCATACTATATTGATGTACACCATAGAAAGTCAGAGATTGGAGGAAAACATGAAGGTGGAGACGGTTTCAGATTTCCACAAGGAAAAAGCCATGGATTGCCATATCGTTGCCTAACACCAAAAGGAATTAAAAATGTGCTGATTGCTGGACGTTCAATCTCAACAGATAGACCAACACAAGGTAGTACAAGGGTTATGCCGGTATGTTTGGCTATGGGTGAAGCTGTAGGTATCGCTGCAAAAATGGCTGCAAGAGAAAACAATGGTGATGTTCATGCGGTCAACACAGATACCCTTCGTGACAAACTTAAGGAGCATGGTGCTTATCTTCCATAACAAGTTAGATTGTTAACAGTATAAGACATTCAAAAATTTGAATGTCTTATTTAAAAATCAAAAAGTCGCTTCAAACTCAATTGTCAACAAACCGTTTGTCACGGATTCATTTAGGACTCGATACCCTCCATTTTTATGGGTTTCTTGTCCTGCTATCATGGTTATGTTTTTATCTGAACAGATTTTACCTATGTTTTCGACAATCAGATGTCTAGCTCCAATACCTTTACCTTTAATATCTATGGTAATGAATCCACTATTTGTTTTTGCGTCAAACTTGTAAGCAATTACTTCCAATTCAGATGTTTTGTCACTTATGTTTCCTTCATTATTAATATCTGTATCTATCGAATAGATTGTATCTGTAATAGGTGCTAGATCACAAAAAACATTATTGTCTAGTTTCCACATTGATCCTGTTAAAGGGTCGACAATAACAAATCCAATCAGTCCTCCACAAACAAAATTCCCAAAATACCAACCATCCAAATCAGCCCACAACTTCTTTGTATTAGGCTTGTACCCTTC
>Ga0307987_1001636_pt1 | contig 12215 bp, 13 predicted proteins | sample EllFjometagen181_FD_203157 | JGI IMG/M metagenome (GOLD analysis project Ga0307987, IMG submission 203157) | Marine microbial communities from Ellis Fjord, Antarctic Ocean - #181 | ecosystem: Environmental > Aquatic > Marine > Unclassified | place: Southern Ocean | collected 2014-10-08 | reverse complement strand
TCAAAACTTACGAACATTACCATAAAGCGGAATATAAAGTGGTGGTACAGCGGTTGCAATTACTGGATAAAACTTTGAAAGGAGATTTACCCATACCAGAAATTGTTGCAACATATATTTAATGTTGTTTTATATGGGTAAAATTAATTTATGGAAATGAACTCACTCTTCCAAGACCATGCAGATGAAGAAAAACGTAAAGAATATAGGAAATATAGGAAAAAACAATTTAAAAAATTATTTAGTAAAACTAAAATAAAGAAAATTAAAAAAAAAGAATTCAAATTTACTTTAGTTTTTACTAAAGATTTCTAACGTTATAATAAACATCTAACTATCTGGGGTTCTGTGCATAAACTGACAAAATGGTACGGTTGGAGGTCACTTTAGCCTCAAAAAATGCCTGTTTTTGTTTTTTAATTAAAAATATTTATAGATTCTCATTTTTTGCTGATTATATAAGTTATTAAAATCATGATTTTTGAGACGGTATAATGATATATATTTTTGTATGTAAATAACTTATATATTAAGATATCTCATTAAAGGTTCGTTTGATGAGACAAAGAAAAATATTCAAAATATACCAAACCGTACTATTCTGTCAGTTTATGCACAGAACCCCTTGTAGAGAGACATTGCAAGTTAAGACGTGTATAAGCATAGGCTCAAAACACGTATTTTAGCGAGGTGATCCTTTCCGAGTCCCGAGGGGTGGGGAGTTTTCAGTTTACTTCGTAACTTTTTTGATATCAATTTCTTTTCTTTTTCTATTTAAAATATATTTCTTCAAGTCTAGCCTTCAGACGATTAATTAATTTAAGCCAGGTGGCGGGCAGGCTAGATGCCCGCCCCGCCGTTTGGGGGCGGAACCCCAACTGCAGGGGGTTTGGGGGAATGCTTTCCCCCTCTAAGTAGTTTGCTACGCAAATTTTAAATAGTACAATATTTTTCGCACCGGCTAGCCGGTGCGTCTGCTCCAGGATCTGCTTTAGCAGAGCTACTTTTTAAACTGCAGTAAAACTGCAGAACTGTTATTGTCCGGGCGAAGCCTGGACTTGGCACCGGCTAGCCCGGTGCAACTGTTATTGTTCAAGCTCCGGAGGAGTCAAAGAGCGAACTCAAAATACTGCAGGAGAAAAACGCTAAAAGAGCGATGCTGGAAGAGTGTGACAGAGGAGTCTGAACTTGAATAAAAAGGACATTTGCAGGAGGCAAATATTAACTTGACTTGCAGGTAGAAACTGCAAATTTCCTGCGGCTGATAAATCAGAGTAAGAGAGTGTAACATAAAGTAGTATTATGCGATGTGCGCGCCTTACCACGCAACTAGAAAAGTACCTTGCATTATAGACACGTCGCATAATACAACCTTATGTCTGCGCTCACGTAAGTTTGACCGCAGAGGAGCTATTTTGTTGCTGCTGCAAGGATGTAAAAAAAGATAAAATTTAGCAGATATTGCAAATTCAATGAGCAATATCTGTTGTAAAATTTTTATTTTTTTTCGTGCTTGTAGCTGTTTTTTTTGGGAGGTTTTGACATATCTCGAAACCCGAGCCCTTATGGTGTTGAACGCGATTAGCGGAGGCTCCAAAAGGGCGGTGCTGGTAAGTTGTCACGGAAGTAGCACTATGGCGGAAAACTTGGCATAAAGCAAGTTTTGTGACATAGTGCGGGTCTCTTTTTTTTGTTAAGGATCGGGGGCGGAAAAATATGTGTTACAGCAGCTTTGCTGCATCACATATTTTTCCGATTGCTCCGGAGATATCACGTTATTTGTTTTTTTAAGAAAAGGGGTGGTGGTCGGGGTCTGCCGGATGCTGCAAGGATGTAAAAAAGGTAAATTTTAGCAGATATTGCTATTCAATTAGCAATATCTGTTATAAAAATTTTTCTTTTTTTCGTGCTTGTAGCTATTTTTTTGGTGGTTTAAGCTTTATCTCGGAATCCCGAGCCCTTTTGGTGTTGAACGCGACTAGCGGAGCTCCAAAATGGTGGTGCCGGTAAGTTATCACGGAAGTAGCACTATGGCGGAAAACTTGGCATCAAGCAAATTTTGTGACATAGTGCGGGTCTCTTTTTTTTGTTTAGGATCGGGGCAGAAAAATATGTGTTACAGCAGCTTTGCTGCATCACATATTTTTTTGTTTGCCTGGTAAGTTACCCATTATGAGCCTTTGGCGGACTATCTGCTTTTTTGGAGCTTCAGCAGATAGTGTGACATAGGCGGTGCCAGCGGAGCATTATTTTTTTATTAAATAACCCAGGTTTCAATTTTGATATTGTAAGTAATATCAAAATATCTTACAATTGAATTTATACTTGATATCAATTTTATAAGTTCAATTTCCGAATCAAAAATGCTATCAATTAATTTTATATCTTTTGTTTTTTTAAACAGAGATTTAAGAAATTTAAGTTTTTTTTGCAATGTTAAAAACGTATTATAATTAGTCTCCAGGGTATTTAATTTTCCTAACATTTTTTCTAAATACATTTGTAAACGTTGCGCTCTTGTAGCGTCTAAATCAGGTTCATACAAGGGAACAGATATTGATGCTGAAACTGCAGGGTACTGGTATTGATCAGACCCGAACTGATCAGTCGCTAGTCTCGTGCCCATGTTAAAACTTATTGCCGGTATACTTCGATTAAACAAATAATCAGATTTTTCTTCTATTAAAATTCTTAGTTTTTTATAACAGGAATTATTAAGTTTACAGATCACTTTTGCTTTATCATCAATTAAATTTTCAGCTTCTTTCAGCATTACTTTATTCAATTTATTATTGTAGTAATAAGTTTTATTTGTCTTTTTTTTATTTTCTTCAGCTTCTTCTAAAAGCTCTTTTTCTTTTTCTTTTTCAGCTTCAATTCTTTGATTTTCGAGGTCAATTAAATTTTGTTCTTTGACTTGATTTTTTAGTTGAGAAATTTTCATTTGCTGAATTGGATAAGCTTCAGCAGAGGCAGAAGTAGGCAAGTAATTAGTTACTAATACAGGATCAATGTCTGTTGATAAATCATTGTAGTTTTTAGAACTAAACAGGCTACTGCTGCATAAAAGGCAACAGAGGCATATTATCCATATTTTTACGCTGTTTGAACTCATTGATTTTTCTTTCTATTTCAGGATCAGACTTCAAAACTTCTATTATATAATTGTTTCTTTTGTAACTGTTTGTCACATTATTTAACGCATAAAACATAGAATCATCAACCCGGATTAAAACTTGATTTCTCTCTTTTTTTAACTTTTTCATAGGATTAAAGTTCTAGCTTTTTTCTGAAATTCCTGTATCTCATCCACACCGGCAAGTTGAATAAAATATACAAGGTCCTCAAATAATTCAGTTCGGCTCTGGTAGAGCCGGTGTTCCTTTAGATTTGCAAATGCTAAATCCCACATATCTTTAACCGCAGGATCAACTGTAAAGACAATTTTTTTATTTTTTTTAGGAGACATTTCTTAACCTTTTTAAAATTTCTAATTTCAACGTCATTGAAATTTCATTTTTATTATATTTCTTACGTCTGGTTTGCTTAGCAAAATCAGAGTGAATTGCAGAGTTATCGGAAATAATATCATTAATAATTTTTTCAAATTTTTCTTCAGATAAATTTTCGATAATTGAATTCATATCATCATCAGTTTTTTTATTTTTTTCTTCTCTATTTTTTCTTTCTTTGTCAGATTTTATATCTGATTTTTTTTCAATTTCTTTTTTTATTGCCTTGGAGCTCTTAGGCCTCCAGTCATTCTTAATATATTCATAAGCATACCTAGAGATATTTTTTATATCTCTAGTTTTTATCAAGTCTTTCAAATTGGAAACACACTCAGCAAAGTATGTATTGAAATTTTCATTATAAGTTAATTGACAATAATTAATTAATTCTTTAGCTTCTGCAGCTTTCATTTTAAAGACTGTCATTAAAATAGATTTCAGATCAGATCTAACTATAGATAATCTAATATTATCAGAATATGATCTCTTAATCCGGAAAGAAATATCAGATGTATTTAAAACTTGAAGTCCCGGTTTTAAAACGAACCTTGCAAAGTCTGATTTCTTTTTATAATTAGTCCCGAGATAAGTTTGAAACTCATGAAAATTGATATCAATATCAGTTTTATGATATTGAGATTTCAAATAGAGATATAATTTAATATCTGATAGAGATTTAAAATTAGCTATCATGCTTAAATTCACTATAAAAAAATGTGATAGTGGATTAATTATTTCTTTTACATCTGAACTAAATTTAATCTGAATAAAACCTCTATGATAGCGAACATAAGAAAAAATATTAAACGCAATATAATCTTCATCATCATTCAAAAAAAGAAACTCTTTTTTTAATATATTTCTAGCAGCAGATTTATATAAATGATAAGAACTGTTTCTTTTTAATCTAAACTCCTGACAAAAATCTTTATAATGAATATCTGATATAAAATTATTTTCATTTTTTAATGCAAACAGGAATAATCTCATTTCATTGAGATTAAGATTTAGCTTAGAAAAAACAATGATATTAGATAATCTAACATCTTTATTTATTTTAGTTTTATTGAGTAATACTGGGATCAAATCACATAAAACTGGTTTTTTCTCGCTTAAAACTGGTTTTTTCTCGCTTAAAACTGGTTTTTTCTCGCTTAAAACTGGTTTTTTCTCGCTTAAAACTGGTTTTTTCTCGCTTTTCATATTTGTAACAATCTGCAATTAAACAAGTTAAGTAGTTTTCTAAATGAAGCTAAATGAAGTTAAAAGAGCTACAGTTGTTTGTTTTTTATATTACTATTTTCTTTACCATATTATATACCACTTTGGTATATATACAATAAAAATAAGATGTTTTATTGTATATATATATTAATACTGGTTTACACGTTTTAGGCACGGTATGAAAAGAAAGTACCTAGAATACCTATTCTAGCTATAGTAAATTGAATAAATAGTACATATAATTGATTATATGCAATATCATAGAGAATAATACATCTATTATGAAATAATAGATGTAACTATTAAATTATGAAAGACTTACAAATGAAACTGTTTAATCTAAAACCAGTTAAAAATCTTATCCGAGACGGGGAAATAATTAATACTACAGAGATAAGAATTATCAATAACCAACCCCCTACCCCCTTAAAGATATCAAAAAGGCAAGTAATTAATGATAAAGGTATTAGAGATAACTATATAAATCATCTTAAAGCTACAGGCAAGGCAGAAACAACAATATATACATACCTGGTAGAGCTTCGTTATTGGGATCGAGAATCTAAAAAATTGAATACAAAACTGCAATATTTGAATTGTATTCAAGTCGAAAATATCATCAAAGATTTAGATAAAAATACTGCAAAAAAAAGGATATCAGCACTATCAAGTTATGCTAAATATATGCTTCGGCAAGATAAAAGTAAACTATATATAGAACTCCAAAAGTTGAACCCTATAGGAACGAAGCAACGTATCCCTAAGCACAAAACACAAGAAGAGTATATTGAACTATACAAACAAGCAAAAGATCTCTGTAAGGCAAAGGATAGGCTTGGAGTATGGCTTGGATTGTTCGTCTGCTGCGGAGTACGGATATCCGAAATTGAGAAATCCTTGCATGGTTCAAATTTTGTCCAGGTCATAGGCAAAGGAGATAAAGAGCGTAGAATACCGGCACCAAAGTGGCTGCTTAATGCTATGATTGGGGTAAATCAGCGTGAGCGTGGTGGCTGGCGCAAAAAAAGACAAGTTATAGATAAAACTATGAGGCAAAAACTAGGGATATCTAATTGCCATTCTATCCGACACACTTATGCAACAGTACTACTTAATAACGATGTAAAATTAGAAGAAATACAACTTCTTTTAGGACATGAAAAAATGGATACCACTCAAATTTATGCAAAAACTAGAATTCCAAAAGGTATAATAGTAAAACTGGAAAACCTATCAAATGAAATATAAGATGAAAAAATGATAATCGGACAGGATAAATTTCTAGAAAAAATATATTATCGGCTTAAAGCCGATAATAGCTTTTGTCTTGTCGGATCGCAAGGAATTGGAAAATCTGAAATCCTGAAATGGAGTTATGATAATTACTATCAGAACAGGAAAATTATGCTTTCTTGTTCTGACACCAAAGGGCATTGGATCACACGCATATGTTATGAGGTAGGGATAGATCCAAGAAAACGGAAAATAGCAGAATTAGAACAGGAAATATTGAATTACAAGGAACAAATATATCTGTTTATAGATGATATCGAAAAAGCAAAACCAGCGCAATTAAAATTGGTTAAGCAACTACAGACAATTAATTATTATGCCGGTTATACCAAAAAGGAAACTATTCAACATTTACTCTGGGGAGTAAAACAAATTACAGTCCCGGTAGTAGATAAAAAATCAGCTAAAATTATAGCTAAAACCGAGGCTAAAAGGTTAAAAAGGGCAATAAATGAAAGTGATATCATTTCACATTCTGCCGGTATACCAGGTAAGATACTAGCGTATGTGCGTGGGGAACCGATCAGAGACAACAAAAAAGAAAAATCTGAAGAAATTAATCTTCTGCCGGCACTGATAGCTATTTTTGTTTGTTTTCTTGTTGTAGCTCGATATTATGGCAGAGCAGTACATGAGACTGATTTATATCTGATTGGCGGCGCTGGGATGGGATTAGCTATAATAGTTCGATTGTTTGGTCGGTTATGATTGCTCCGACACATCTGGTATTTGGGATAACAACTGAAATGCTTACACAGGCATCCGGGATAAGTGTGTATCTGTATGTTTTAGGTAATATTCTTCCGGATATAGATGCTCCACAAAGTTTTTTAGGTCGAATATCTTACCCTTTTAGTAAGCATCTTTATGAACGATTTGGACACCGCAAATTCGTACATTCTGCCCTATTGTGGTTACCTCTTTTAATACTTGGGAAAATCTATTTTGAGCCTCTTTATTACCTTGCTTTAGGTTGTTTTTCTCATATTTTTTTAGATCTTTTTAATAAGCAAGGTGTACAATTATTAGCACCTATGAGTAATAAAACTTTTGTTATTTTTCAGTATGCGAATAGAGTGAAAACAGCCTCAAAAGCAGAATATATTATAATATTTTTTCTTATGATTTTTGGATGTGCAGCTTACGAAATGAACGAACAGGGTGGCTTCAGGATGACTCTCTCCAGGTTAATAGGATCGTATCAATTGGCCTATGACAGGTATATGGACTCAGGGGACAAGATATGCTACATTAATGGAATGGTGCGTAGCGTTAACGGAGAGACGTTTTATACACGGTCTAAGGTTGTAGGAGTTGAGGGCAAGTATTTAGTTATTTATGATGAATCTAACAATAAACTTGTTCGGGTCCCGATTGAATGGAAATTCATTTATTGTTATATCGAAAAAACTAAAAGGTCCTGGAACAACCTGAAACTTGAAGATGTCTATATTACAATGCAATCCGGGATAGCTTTTAATTATGATCCTAAAAAGAAAAAATGGAAAATAGTAGAGTCAGGATCCGATGTAACAGGATTTGTAAATTACGAAGATTCCAAAATGATTTTTTCTAATAGCTCAAGTGATTATAGCTCGATATTTGATTAATGATCCTTTTTATTTCGTGCTTAGAAACTTTTTACAACTGTTCCATGGAACGTCAGTAAACGAAAATCAAAATAATTAATTAAGGGCTAGTCGCTGATTTGTATATATGAGTGTTTTTCCTGCCCCCTTAAAATCTTACTTCGTAACTTTTGATGTCAATTTCTTTTATATTGATAGAAAATTCAAAAAAACTATCAAATAATCACTTGATAGGCTTGATAAAATTACTATTAAGTGATATAATGATAGTAAAGAGAGAATAACTATCAAGTGAAAGGGTGATAAAATGAATAAAACAGAGCTTGAAATTTTAGACATTTTGAGGCATAGAATATATCATACAACAATAGGAGAAGCTGAGATTTGCATCAAGGCTTTAAAGCAAAATTTTAAATCAAAATACAGTTATTATTTTTTTATGTTTCTTAACGAAAAAGAAAAAAACCAAGAGTTATATTCGCAAAAAATAAGTGAAAATGAGTATGAATTCACTATGAGAGAAATAAGACAAATATTACATTGCCGGTTGAAATATAAAGATAATTTCCACATGTTTAAAATCAACGTTCTGGACAAGCTGAAGCAAGATTTTGATATAGAGATATCAAGGTCAGGATTAAGTACAAATAAGGTAGAAACGGTTAGAATTACAATTAATTGATATTTATTTAGAATAAAAAATTTGAAAAAAGTAAACATACAGGTTAACATATTATTATGAAGAAGATATTTTATTATAAGAAAAAAAATGGTTCCAAGCCTGTCAAAGAGTTTATTGATTCTTTGGATGAAAAATTTTCTATGAAAATATTTTGGGTCTTTAAATTAGTAAAAGAATCAGAGGATAAAACAATAATTCCAAAGGAATATTTTAAAAAATTAACATCTGATATTTGGGAAATAAGAGCAAAAGTAGGTACAAATGCTTTTAGATTGTTGTGTTTTTTTGATGGGCAAAAAATAATAATAACGACTAATGGATTCAAAAAGAAAACAAAGAAAACACCAAAACAGGAAATAAAGCTGGCAGAGCAAAGAAGAGTTGAATATTACGAAAGGAAACGTAATCATGGATGATATAGACAGACACATAGAAGAGATGAAAAAAAACAGTTCTTATTTTTTGGAAAACTTTGAACAAGGGTATCATGAATTTAAAATAGGAGTAATGCTGAAGAGTGCCAGGAAGAAAGCTGGATTAACTCAAACAGATATAGCATGTAAATTAAACACATATAAAACTGCTATATCAAGGATAGAGAACCACTCTGATGATATCAAACTTTCTACTTTGGAAAAATATGCACATGCATTAAATAAAAATCTAGAAATAAAGTTTGTGTAACGGCAAATTGATATCAATTTGCTTTAGAGCTCTGTGAATCTACTGCAGTCAATTTTTCAATCTGCATCTGCAGAGCTTTTATTTTACCTTGATCTATTTCTAGATCCTTTTTATATGCTAGAAGATCTGCTGCATATATTTTTTCTTTATCTTCAAGTTTTGAACTGTATTTGTCATGCAATTGTTCAATGTTTTTTATGCTGTGCCGGTAATCTTCCTTAGCTTCTTTTAGCTCTGATTTAGTCTCCTGGAGAACTTGTTTGATATCTCCGGAGATTGAAGTTAAAATATTAATCTCTTTTTTGTGATTTTCTAGTATTTCGGATCGATAAAGCCAGGCAAGAGCACCAAAAACAAGAATAAGAACAATAAAGCCAATACACACATATAAAGCAGTATAGCTTTTACGATTTATTAGCTGACTGATATGCTGATCCTTAGCTATTAAATTCTCACTTTGAGCCTTTAAGGCCTCAGAATTGTAGACTATCTGCATAGCTTCTTTTTTGTGTTTGTTTTCTTCTGATATATCATCTGATATGTTATTGATAGTAGGGTATAACTTATATAAAAAAGCTGGATTTATCCAAACTTTACCTTTTTCTTTTTTTATTATGTTTTTGTTATGTTTGTGCTCAGAAATGTAACGTCTGATAGTTATTTCAGATTTGCCTGTATTTATAACTGATTCGTTAACCGTAATCCAGGTATTAATCATTGATATGTCTTCTGATATGTTGTTGATAGGGTATGATATGTCATATATTACAGGTAAGAACTTAACAATTCAAATTTATTTTTAATAGTAATATTAAGATAACTATTAAATCTCTGTAGGTATCAGAGAAGATAAGAATGCAGATGTTTTGACCAAAATTTATTCCTTGAATTTTTCAATGTTATTTAATAATAAAATTAGTTTTCTACCCATAGCATGAGCCAGGTTAACAGGAACCGCATTTCCAATTTGTTTGTATTGACTACTAGGGGGTATCCAGAAGAAGCTCCATTTTACGTTCTTTTTTATGGGAATTCTTACTCTTAGTGCAAAAAACTTAACAAATATCATAATAATTGCACTTTGATAAATTCTTAGATTCTTGCATTAGTTTTATAATATATAAATAGTTAATAATTAAATATTTAATGTGTGTAAAACCCTATTTTTTTGAATTAAAACAACCTATTTTGGAGCTTCTTCTGGATACCCCCAATTTGATTTTATATTTTCTGATTTCGTACTTAAGCAACGCTTAAGGTAATTGCCAGTAATTTTACGATAGGAAAATCCAAAACAACTCATCCAGGAGACTTTAGTCACCTGTTTTTTATTATAAGAAATCTGTGAATTTCTTATAATTGGTAATTCGACAATTAACTGTTTTTATAAATACTAAATTTGTTTTTTAAAGCGTTTTAAGAGCTTTAAAGTATTTTATGTATATCTTTCCGCAAATTTCTAAAAAATTCCTTAGACAGTCTAAGCGAAGCGAATAAATACACATATTTTTACTTTCTCAAAGCAATCTAAACATTAATTTTTAACATTTCTCCAGTTTAAACATTTCTTAGTTTAAAATAATTCTAAGTGAGCTTGTCGAACGGTCTAAGAGAGCGAAGCGAACGCAAATAATGAAAAGTACCTTTCAGAGCCGAAGGCGATACTAAGGGTGAAACCCGCTAATATAAATTAGTAAATAGCAAAAACGGACTGAGTGAAACGAAGGAGTATTTGCGGTCGGTCGATTAGACCGAATTTACACCGAGCGAAGCCCCAGCGAAAGCTGGTTCTCGTGCGCGCATGCGCTTTTTAATATTTTTAATATTTTAGAGCTCTTTTAGGCTATTGTAAAAGGTTAGGAATAAAGCATTTATAAATTGATATCTATACTAATTGCAGTTCATTATCTATACTAATTGCAGTTCATTATCTATTAAAATGTATCAAATAATAAAGTATGTTATAAATTATCTTTACTCTTTTTCATATTTATAACATGTTTAATATAAGTATGTTATACTATTGCATTAAACTAACTAATTACTTGATTATTTGATACATAATACTAGCTATAGAATAATTAACGAAAAAACACTATATCTATACTAATTGCAGTTCATATCTATACTAATTGCAGTTCATATCTATACTAATTGCAGTTCTAAAAGACAAGAATAGCATTAAAAACAAAATTTCATTTATAACTATACTTGCAAATGTTTTGCATAGATATAAAATAAATTACAATCTCATTATAAATATAGATATGTAAAGGTGTATAAATGAGTAAAAGTGAAGTTGTATATATAGGCAATAGCATGATTGAAGCAAGTTATAGATGTAATCCCGTAGAAAAAAAAATTCTAAACCTTGCAGTCCTTAAAGCAAATAAACGAGACTTCCCAGTTAAGCCAAATCCTTTAATGACATATTTAGTTAATGTAAGTCGAAAAGATTTGCTAGACGTTGCAGGATTAGACACTGTCCAAGATTTTCGCAATATAAAAAATGCCTGCAAAGCTCTAAATGAAAAAGTTATTGTTTATGTTGATGAGAAGGGCAAAGAATTTGAAACATCATCGTTCATAACAAATACTAAACTTAAGAATGGAATATTAACATTAGGCTTTTCGGGACGAGTAGTTCCATTTTTTAACAAACTAAAAAAGAGCTTTACTAGTTACGACCTACTACAAACAAAAAATTTTACTGGCAAGTATACAATTAGATTCTATGAGCTTATAAAGCAGTATGAAACGATAGGTAAAAGAACTATACTGATATCTGATCTACGAAAGATGTTTCAGCTTGAAAATAAATATTTAGGTAAAAATGGAACATCGCTATTTAGACAACGAGTAATTGATACCGCCCAAAAAGAACTTAAAGATAAATCAGATTTATACTTTGAATATAAGCAGAATAAACAAGGTAGAAATATTGTATCAATTACAATGACTATTAAGCTTAACACAAACCACTTAGATAAAAAATATTATCTAAAAAGAGTTAATGACTACTTAGCAAATCAAACTGTAAATGATTTCTATGATGACCTAAAAAAATACTATAAAGAACGTCAAAATAATATGTCAATATCTGAAAAACAGGGGGTCAATAATATAATCTTTAATAAGCCCGATCCGAAAACATTATCTGAATCTTTATTATATCATTTTTTCCAATGGTATGAGCCTGACTTAGGTCTTTAAAAAAAGATTATCGAAAAT